>Ga0326727_10002811_pt1 | contig 57805 bp, 36 predicted proteins | sample MB2enrmetagenome_FD_207643 | JGI IMG/M metagenome (GOLD analysis project Ga0326727, IMG submission 207643) | Lab enriched peat soil microbial communities from McLean, Ithaca, NY, United States - MB29MY | ecosystem: Environmental > Terrestrial > Soil > Wetlands > Peat | place: USA: New York... | reverse complement strand
CAATCCAGTGAAGCCGCCATCCGTCAGACCATTCATCAGCTCGACCCCACACTGGTTGTAGATGGCCTGCGTACCATGGAGCAGCAAGTGGACCGCAGTTCTTCCGATGAACGCGCGCTCGCCTTTCTGGCCATCGGCTTTTCCGCATTGGCATTGATGCTGGCCGCCGTCGGCCTCTACGGAGTGCTGGCCTACTCCACCGAGCAGCGCACACGCGAGATCGGCGTGCGCCTGGCCTTGGGCGCGCCGCTCTGGAGCGTAGTGGCGTTGGTGGTGCGCGAGATGGCCATAATTGCAGCCATTGCAACGGCTATTGCGCTGCCATCCGTCGTGGCGTTGGCCAGCCTTTTTCACAGCCAGCTTTACGGCGTCACCACCTTCGACCCAATCACTCTCATCGGAGCGGTGATTCTGACAGCGGCGATGGTCGTCCTGGCCGCGGCCCTGCCTGCACAACGCGCCGCTTCCATCGAACCCATGCAGGCGCTACGCGCCGAATGATATTTTGTCGAGGAGATACGAGTATGAACACGCTGCTACAAGATATTCGCTACGCGCTGCGCCAGTTGCGCAAGTCGCCAGGCTTCACACTGACCGTGGTGTTCACACTGGCGCTGGGCATCGGCGCGCTGACCACGGTCGCCACCTGGACAAACGCCGTGCTGTTCAGTCCCTGGCCTCACGTCGAGGCGCCGCGCCAGCTCCGATTTGTTTCCGCCACCGTGCTTGGCAGTCAGGGATACTCTTTGCACTACGACCAATACGAGTTTGTGCACGGCCAAGGACGATCCTGGGAAGGCACGGCGGCGTTCGCATGGTCTAAAGCAAACCTGACCGCGCCGGATGCGCCTCCGCAGGCCATCCCGGTGGGCATGGTTTCGGCCAGCTACTTTTCGCTCCTCGGACTCAGGCCGCAAGCCGGCCGTTTCTTCAATCCGCATGGCAACGATCGCGCCTTCAGCGCCAACGACGAAGTGGTTCTTTCCGACCGGTTGTGGCGGATGCAATTCGGCGCCAATCCGGCCATCATAGGCCGCACCATCGGGATCAATCGCCACGCTTTCACAGTCGTCGGCGTCGCGCCGCGGGAGTTCTCGGGGATCTTCGGCGGCATGGAAGAAAATGCGTGGCTTCCTCTATCGAGCCTAGGCGAACTCTCCGCCGACGCCGGTCCCGATCCGCTGAAGCACTATGGCCTGCAGGTAGCGGTCCGCATGCGCTCCGGTGTCTCCGACGCCTCTGCCGCGGCGGAACTGCACACCCTGGCGCACAGCTTTGCTCTCCAGCAGCACGACAGCAGCTACAATGGCTGGGATCTGAACCTGAACGACTCGGCTCACTTCGAGCGCGGGATGTTCGCCATGGTCGGTGAGATGCTTCCCGTATTGCTGGTCGCTTCCGTGTTGCTGATGATCCTGGTGTGCATGAATATCGCTTCTCTGTTGGCCCAGAACGCCGCGCGCCGCCAGCGCGAAATCGCCATTCGCACAGCGCTCGGCGCTTCGCCCAAGCGTATCGCCGCGCAGATATTTCTCGAAACCGGTCTGCTTGCGATGCTGGGCGGCGTGTGCGGATGGGTCATGAGCGCGCTGATGTCGCGCTCTCTCTACCTGCTGTTGTCTAACTTCGGCCCCGCGCTGGCTTTCAATCTGCGCACCGATCTGAGCATAGTTCTCTTCGTTGCTGGCGTTGTACTCGCAATCACGCTGGTGTGCGGCATGCTTCCCGTGCGCCAGTCCTTGCGCTCATCGCAACGCGAGGCTCTGCATCGCGGCAGCACGGCGGTGACCGGGGTTTCGAGCCGGCGTCTCGGCCGCCGTATTCTGCTCGGGCTGCAACTGGCCATCTGCTTTGTGGTCTTGGTGTGCTGCGGTCTGTTGACGCGCAGCGCCCTGAACACGCTGCATCGCGATCCAGGCTTCAACCGCGTCAACTGCCTAACCGCCGAGGTAGACTTCGCGCGTTCCGGCTACAAGGGAGAGCAGGCACAGGCGTTTCGCGCCGCTCTTATCGAGCGCCTCCGCGCATTGCCCGGAGTAACCGGCGCGACGTTTACCTCGCACCTGCCCATGGGCGACAACGGCTCGGGCAATACGCAGGAATTCGGCGTTCCCGGCTACGTGCCTGGCAAGAACGAAGATATGGAGGTCGTGACGGACTTCGAGGGCCCCGACTTCTTCCGCACCATGGGCATCGCCATCGTTCGCGGACGCGATTTCAGCACCGGCGACACCGCCGAATCCACCCCTGTGGCCATCGTGAATGAAGCCATGGCGCGGCACTACTGGCCGAACGGAGACGCGATCGGCCACAGCATCGAGTTCCGGAAGAAGTCGTGGCAGGTAGTGGGCGTGGTTCCCCATTACGCCTATCACGATCCGCAGGACACCGATCCTTCCCCCGTGCTATTCCTGCCCATGGCGCAGACGGGGTTTGCCAGCTACACCATCTTTGCTGTCCGCACCCGCAACGATGCCGGCGCTCTGGCGCCGCAACTGCGCCAGGCGGTAGCGAGCCTCGATGGCGCGTTGCCGGTTGAGGACGTGCGCACGCTTGAGGATGCCAGCGGAATGATGTACCTGTTCTCGCGTATTCCGGCGGAACTTCTTGGCGTGTACGCCTTGTCGAGCCTTTTCGTCGCCATGATGGGGCTTTACGCGGTGATTGCCTACATGGTGGTTGAGCGCTACCGGGAGTTCGGTCTGCGCATGGCGCTCGGATCCACGCGCACGGCTATCTTCCGCCTGGTGCTGGCCGGCAACGCTTCTATTGCCGCCATCGGACTGGTCACCGGCGGCGCGGCTTCCATAGCGGCAGTGCGCCTGCTGCGATCCATGCTGTTCGGCGTCGCTCCGTTTGACCCGGTGAGTTTTGGCGCCGCGGCGGTTGCTCTGTTGCTTGCGCTTTTAGGTGCAGGCTTCATACCCGCGCGCCGCGCCGCTTTCGTTGAACCTATGCAGGCTCTACGTTCTGAATAACGCGAACCGCACAACTGAAAACTGAATAATCAGGCATTCAGATAGGAAAAACAATATGATCGAACTGAAAAACGTGGAACGCAGTTACAAGACCGGGCCCACGGAAACCTGGGTGCTGCGCCGCATCGGGATCACCATCAATGAAGGCGAGTTCGTCACCGTGATGGGGCCGTCAGGAGCGGGAAAGTCCTCGCTGCTGAACGTGCTGGCGCTGCTCGACGACGGCTGGAAGGGCGAGTACTGGTTTGGCGAAACCGCCGCACACAAGCTCAATCGCAAGCAACGCGCCGATCTTGCCCGCCAGCGCATCGGCATGGTCTTCCAGAGCTATCACCTGCTGGACGACTTGACTGTCGCCGAGAACATCGACCTGCCGCTCTCTTATAAGAACCTGCCCGCCAAGGAGCGCCAGGGGATGGTGGCCGACATTCTCGACCGTTTCCAGATTGTGGCCAAGAAGGACTTGTTTCCCTCGCAGCTCTCCGGTGGGCAACAGCAACTAGTGGGCATTGCACGCGCCGTGGTTCACGCTCCCGCGTTGCTGCTGGCCGATGAACCTACCGGAAATCTGCACTCCACCCAGGCACACGAAATTATGGATCTCTTTTGCGAACTCAACCGCGCCGGCACGACCATCGTGCAGGTGACGCACTCGGAGGAGAACGCGCGCTACGGCAGGCGCATCATCGAATTGCGCGACGGATGGATGACGCGCGACGAGATTCTTAAACCAAAGGCGATGGAGGCCGGCAAACCGTGAAACAAGCCAAGATAACTCTGGCCAGATGCACACAGGCCGTAGCCACGATTCTCCTGTTGCAGGTGAATCTTGCAATGGCCGAGGAACCGGCGGCCGTGTCAGTGCCTGCTCAGACGACTTTGTCAACCGCAGCGCCCGCGCCGCGCAACGTTCCCTTTATTCAGATGTTGCGCTCCTCGCGCAATCCCTTCGACGCCTATCGCGGCAAGGCCGCGCCACCCCCGATGCTTGCAAATTCCGTGCGCATCAACTCCCTGGTGCGGAACGGCAAGCTCTATCTCTCGCTGCACGACGCCATCGATCTTGCTCTCGAAAACAATCTCGATCTGGTGATTGCGCGTTATAACCTGCCCATTGCTCAAATGGACGTCCTGCGCACATCGGCGGGCGGTTCAGTGCGCGGTGTGAACACCGGCGTGGTATCTGGAACTCCCGGCGGAGGCCAGGGCGCATCTGGCGCGGGCGGAGGCGCCGGAGGCACCACGGGCGGCGCAGGCGGTGCGGGCTCTGGAGCTTCGGGCCTGGTTACCTCGACCTTGGGTACAGGAACTTCCGTCTCTACATTTGACCCGCTAATCTCTGCCACCACTTATTTGGATCACCTCACGCAGCTACTTCCCAACAAGACGATCTATGGCGTCCCAGTCATCCACGACAACACCCTCGAGGGCAATTTTACCTATCAGCAGGCGTTTCCTACCGGAGGCGGTCTGCAGGTTGCATGGAACAACAACCGCCAGACCTTTAATAGTCCCAATCAAAGCATCAATCCGCAATTGACCTCCTTTTTTCAGGTCTACATGCAGCAGCAACTGTTGGCCGGCTTCGGCCTGGGGCCGAATCTGCGCTACCTGCGCATCGCTAAAACCAACAAGAAAATCTCCGACATCGCCTTCAAGGCGCAGGTGATTGCCACTGTAACGCAGATTTGCGATCTGTACTGGGACCTGGTGAACGCCTATGATAATGAGCAGGTTGGCGAGCGCTCGTTGGAGTTTGCCCGGCAGACGCTGGAGACCAGCCGCAAGCAGCTTGAGCTACAGGCCATTCCGGAGATGGATGTGCTGAAGGCGGAGGGCGAACTGGCCAACCGCGAACAGGATCTGACCGTATCGCGCACCAATCTTGAGCTGCAAGAGCTTTATATGAAGAACGCCCTCACTCGCTCACTCGACGATCCTGCCTTGCAGGAGATGCCGGTGATTCCCGTGGACCATATCGGCAATCAGACGCAGGCTATCTCTGAGCCAGTGCAGGATATGATTGCGGATGCGCTCAAGAACCGCACGGAGCTACTGGAGTCGGCGCTGGACTTGCAGAACCGCGAACTGAGCCGCAAAACCGCCCGCAATGCGCTGTTGCCCACGCTCTCCGCCTACGGCTTCTATGCCGGAACTGGATATGGAGGCGCCACCAGCCCCTCCAGCGGCTCCACAGTCCCTAGCGGCTTCAGCGGGGCGGTGGAAGACGCGTTCAACTATTCATCGCCTGAATATCAGGTAGGCTTTCAACTGAGCGTTCCGCTGCGCAACCGCATTGCCAAGGCCGACCAATACCGCACCGAACTGGAGTACCGGCAGTCGCAGGTATACGCTGAAGAATTGAAGAAGCGCATACACATCGAAGTCCGTAATGCGCGTTATGCTCTTGAGCAAGGGGCCAGCCGTGTTGACGCCGCGCGCCATGCCCGCGATCTGGCCCAGAGAACATTGGATATTATGCAGAAGGAGCAGAAACTCGGCGCGGGATCGTACCAGCAGACGCTTTCTGCCGAGCACGACCTAGCTCTGGCGGAGTCGGCGCTGGTAACGGCTGAAACCGCGTACGAAAAGGCGCGCATCGAAGTCAGGCGCGCCACTGGCTCGATACTAGAGGAGTACGGCATCTCGATAGCCGACGCCAAGGCCGGCACAGTGGAGGCGGACCATATCCATTGAAGGACCAATCCGGGTTCTGGTTGCCGACGATCAGCCGCACATCCTTGAGGCGGTCGAATTGCTGCTCGCCCCGCAGGGAATCGGCGTGGACTGTGTGCGCTCTCCCCGGTTGCTGCTTGAAGCGCTGGGCCAAAGCGACTACGACGTGCTGCTAATCGACCTGAACTATACCCGCGACACAACTTCTGGCCAGGAGGGTCTGGATTTGCTGGCGCGCATCCAGGAGTTCGATGCGCGGCTGCCGGTGATCGTGATGACCGCCTGGGGCAATATCGACCTGGCGGTTGAGAGCATCAAGCGCGGCGCACGCGACTTCATACAGAAGCCGTGGGAAAACGAGCGATTAGTCTCACTGGTTCGCGTTCACGCTGAACTGCACCAGGCGCTACGCCGCGCCAGCCAACTGGAACTCGAGAACAGCCTGCTTCGCGCCGAAGGCATGCCGGAGTTTGTGGCTGCCGCGCCCGCAATGCGACCGGTGCTGGAGTTGATCGCTCAGGTCGGGCCTTCCGACGCGAATGTGCTCATCACCGGCGAGCACGGGACGGGCAAGGAAATCGTTGCCAAGCTGCTCCATGCCGCCTCGCCACGTTGCCGCATGGCACTGGTAGTCGTGAATGCCGGCGGGCTGCCCGAGGGAACATTCGAAAGCGAGATCTTCGGACACGTGAAGGGTGCGTTCACCGACGCGCGTACCGATCGCGTGGGCCGTTTCGAGTTGGCCAACGGCGGAACATTGTTTCTTGATGAAATCGCCAACGTGCCTCTGCGCCAGCAGGCCAAGCTCCTGCGCGTGATCGAGACCGGCGAGTTGGAGCGCGTCGGGTCCTCGCAAACCCGCCGCGTGAATGTCCGCCTCCTCTCCGCCACTAACGCCGATCTGCACGAGGAAGTGAAGGCCGGCAACTTCCGCGAAGACTTGCTTTTCCGCATCAATACAGTGGAGATTCACCTGCCCGCTTTACGCGACCGGCGCGAGGATATTCCGCTGCTGGCCGCGCACTTTCTCAGCAGCAACCGCGCCCGCTATCGCAAACAGATCAACGGCTTTTCTCCGGCTGCCATGCAGCAAATGATGCAGTATTTATGGCCGGGCAATGTACGTGAACTGGAGCACACAGTGGAGCGCGCGGTACTCTTGTGCCGGGGCGAAGAGATCGAACCGGCCAACCTGACTGTCACCGCAGCTAAGCCATCTTCGCAGTCGTTTGAAAACATGAGCATCGACGAGGTTGAGGCTATGCTTATCCGCAAGGTTACCCGCCGCTATGACGGCAATATCGCCAAGGCAGCCGAGGCCCTGGGCCTGAGCCGCGCGGCACTCTATCGTCGCATCGAAAAATATGGGCTATGAGAAAGTCAATCGACGGCATCGGCGCTCGGCCCTACGCCGTGCGTGGCTTTATTGTCTTCTGCTCTCGCTGCCGGCGCTGATCTTCGCTGCCATTTTTGGATACCAGAACAAGACGAGCTTTGCGCTGGCGCTTTTTGTCGCCTGTTGCCTGCTTCTGTATCTGGCAATGGTGGCAGCTGCGCTGATTGAGAGTATGATCCGCCCCTTGCAGACGCTCTCGAATGTGGTTTCGTCGCTTCGCGAGGGCGATTACTCCTTTCGCGCGCGTGGCGCCGGCGCGCCCGGAGATGAATATCAGGACGCGCTCGCCGAGCTGGCTTGGGAGGTTAACGCACTCGCCGATCTCCTGCAAAAGCAGCGTGTGCATTCGCTCGAAGCCACTGCGTTACTGGCCCGCATTCTGGAGGTCATGCATGCGCCCCTGTATGCATTTGACCGAAACGACTTGCTTCAACTGGTCAACAACGCCGGTTTAAAGCTGCTGGGTTTGCCTCATGCCCGCTGCTTCGGCCACACCGCCCGAGAACTGGGTCTGGAAGGGTTGCTTGCCGCGCCGGACCAGAGCGTCCACTCTTTTGGCGCAAAAACTACCCGCTGGCTACTACGCAAGGCTGCTTTCCGCCAGGACGGCGTACCGCACATGCTGCTGTTACTGGCGGATGTGAGCCTTCCGCTTCAAGAAGAGGAACAGATCGCCTGGAAGCGGCTGATCCGGGTGCTAGGTCACGAACTATCGAACTCGCTAACGCCCATCAAGTCCATCGCTGGAAGCCTGCTGGCGCGGGTGGACGCAATCGATGGCGATGACGCTACGGTGCACGACTTTCGCCGAGGTCTGGGCGTGATAGAAAGCCGCGCCGACGTTCTGCACCGTTTTGTGCAATCTTACCGGCAACTGGCCCAGTTACCCTCGCCGCGGCTCAGGCCGGTATTCATTGGGCCGCTGATGGAGCGGGTCGTGTTACTGGAGCAGCGGCTGGCAGTTCAACTAGATCAAGGTCCGCCCGCCATTCTTGACGCCGATCCCGACCAGTTGGAACAAATGTTCATCAACCTACTTACAAACGCCGTGGACGCCTCGCTGGCCAACGGCGCACAGCCGGTGCGCGCAAGTTGGAAGCTCGCGGACTCCAATGTACTCGTGACCATCGAAGACCGCGGCATGGGCATCGCCAACAAGGAAAACTTGTTTGTTCCCTTCTATACAACCAAGCCGTCGGGTAGCGGCGTGGGCCTGGTGCTGGCCAAGCAGATTGCCCGTGCCCACGGCGGCGAGGTACAACTGGTCAATCGCGACGACGGTGAAGGCGCGCGCGCCATAGTGCGCCTGCCGGTGGCGCAGTCATAAGACATTTTGCAGTGAATGGCATTTTCCCACAATGCCTCACTGATAAGCGTACCCGTTTGCCCATGCCGCATGGCGGTAAGATAAGAAGCGGAGGCAGCTTAGATGCTCATTGTCCACGTGCATGTACACGTAAAGCCCGAGTCGGTGGAGGAGTTCAGCCGGGCTACCGTCGAAAACGCCCGCGCCAGCGTTCAGGAGCCCGGCATTGCGCGTTTCGACGTAGTGCGGCAGCAGGATGACGCGACACGGTTCGTGCTGATCGAAATCTATCGCGACACAGAGGCGGCGGTCGCGCATAAGCAGACCGCGCACTACGCAAAGTGGCGCGACGCAGTGGCAGTCATGATGGCCGAACCGCGCTCGAGCGTGAAGTATGACGCCGTCTTCCCCGATTTACAAGACTGAAAATGACTGAACAAGGCTGAAATCATGCGCTTCGAGTTTGCCACCGCAACCCGCATTATCTTCGGCGAGGGCACGGCTGCCACACTGCCCGAGTTGGTGCGCAGCTTTGGCGCTCGCCCGTTCTTGGTCACCGGCTCTTCGCGCGAGCGCGCGGCGTGGCTTGTCTCGGCGCTTTCGGCGGACACCATTGCCGTCTCCGGCGAGCCGACGGTCGATCTGGTTCGCGACGGCGCACGGCGCGTGCGGGAAGCTGCTTGCGATGTCGTGGTTGCCGTAGGCGGCGGCAGCGCGATCGACGCTGGAAAAGCAATTGCCTGCATCGCAACCAACGGCGGCGAGCCGCTGGAGTTTCTTGAAGTGGTGGGAAAGGGGCGCACTATTGAGGCCGCGCCATTGCCCTTCATTGCCGTACCGACGACTTCCGGGACCGGCAGCGAGGTCACGCGCAATGCCGTGCTGGCATCCGTGGAGCATGGCGTGAAGGCGAGCTTGCGGAGCCCCATGATGCTGCCCAGAGTAGCTCTGGTCGATCCCGAGCTGACTTACGCGCTGCCGCCCGCGATCACAGCCTACACCGGACTGGACGCGTTGACGCAGTTGATTGAGCCGTACGTGAGCGCGCGCGCCAATCCACTGGCAGATGCGATTTGCGTGGAGGGAATCAAGCGCGCCGCCGGGGTGCTGGGCCGCGTCTATCGCGACGGTGCGGACCGCGAGGCGCGCCGCGATATGGCGTTGGCCAGCCTGTTTGGAGGCCTGGCGCTGGCCAACGCTGGGCTGGGCGTGGTGCATGGTCTTGCCGCACCGCTGGGAGGTGAGTGTAATGCGCCGCATGGAGCACTCTGCGCGGCGCTGCTGCCGCACGGCATGGCCGCCAACATAGCCGCCTTGCGAGCCCGCTTGCCGCTGCATCCGTCCCTGGAGCGCTACGCCGCCATTGCACGCCTGCTGACCGGTCGCATGGAAGCAACCGCGGAGGATGGTGTCGCATGGGTGAGCGCGCTGTGCGCAGAGCTCAACGTTCCTGCGCTGCGCGCCTGGGGAATTCCGCTATCCGATCTGCGCGCTGTTGTAGAGAAGGCAGCCCGCGCCAGCAGCATGCAGGCCAATCCGCTTCCGCTTATGGGCGAGGAACTACTGGCCGTGGTTTCGGCAGCGTGGTAAACGCAATTGAAATTGGTGAATAACGCCGGAGCGGGCCTTCTTTGAACCATAAGTAGCGCAGAGCGACACTTGAAATCCTGCCGATGCAGAATAGATGGAACAAGGCAGAGCCCCGGGGCGCATTTGACGACGAATCTTGCCTGCTGGCTGCATACGGTTTATGTTGGTGTGCCGGAAGATCTTTGTTCTCAAGGAGAAGAACGAATTAGCCTGTTGCCAGATATTTCCACATCCAGTCGATGACCAGGCTGCGCATTTCGGGCGTTTCTTCGTGGGCGCAATCGAAGAGCTCGATGCGGCAATCTTCCTGGCGGCCGTGTTGCCGATAGAGCGGCAATAGATTTTCACGAATCTTCTCGACCCCGGCGGGCGGCGTGAGGGGATCCTTGCGGCCGTTGACGCTGAGATGAGGCCGCGGGACGACCAACTCGTTGATCGTGGTGGTGTCGAATTCCTTCAGCAACGATGGAACGTAATAGAAGATGCTGTGACCGCTGAGGCCGTGTGCGGCGATGAGCGAATCAAAATCGGTGAGACAGCAAAGGTCGATGGCCAATCGCACACGGGGATCGAGCGCGGCGAGCCACCATGTCTTGGTAGCTCCCATCGACATACCGGTGACGCACAGTCTTTGCGGATCCACTTCCGGGCGGGATGCGAGGTAAGACAGAGCCCGGAATTCGTCGAACATCATCATGCCCCAGAGCACCTGGCCGCGCCAGAGCATCAGCTTGAAGGCGTCTTCCTCTCCGCGATGGCCATTGGTGTCATGCTGGCGCTCGCCAAAACACCAACTGTCGATGGCCAACGTGACCACTCCCATATCCGCGAGGACGGGAGCATAGGCGGGTTGAACGCTGGTTCCTTCCAGCAGTTGTTCCTTGCCCAGGCCGTACATCCCCGCGTGCCAGTGAATGAAGAGAAGACCGGGCGCGGGGAGTTGCAGCTTCTTAGGAATCAACAGGAGAGCGGGAACCGGTTCGATCCCATTTAAATCTAGGAGAAGCCGTTCGAGAGTGTAACGTTCGTGTTCTTCCGTGCAGACCAGCTTGGGCGGCGCGGGTTCATGCTGCCAGGGCAGATCGCCAAGGAGGCCCCAGAGATCGGCGCGCCGGCGCTGCTGGTATGCGGAGAATGTGGTTTCCGTTTCAGCGGCTAGGTTGCCGGCTGTGGAATTCAGGCCGAGAGGGATGCCGCCGGTCAACAGCGCGAATCGAGATACGAATTGGCGGCGGGTGGTGGTTTTTTGACCGGAGATTATCATGGCAGTCCATTCTATACAATGTACACGGCAAAACGCTACGCGCAGGTCTGATTTCAGGGTGAGTCGCAAGCATGGACTGGCCGGCATACGCGCAGGGCTTCGAACTTATGCCTATTGCCGAGCGGCGCCGGCAACTTCGAGGTCGGACGGCCTTTGACACTGCGAGCAATTCTCACTTCAAGCTTCTTCGCAATATCTAATGATTGTGCGGTCAGGGGATCCACGAACGGACAGGCTTAGGTTAAACAAGGGTGTTTATAAATGGTCTGGGTGGGCGGGACGCGGTCTGGTCTGGACAATAGTAGATGGCGAATTAACACTTCCGGAAATCCGCGTTTCCAGGATATTGGCCCCTGATTGACATTGCGATTACCGACTTCTAAACCGCCCTGAGCGGGCGGCATGAGTTTCTTCAGGACATCCTTGAATTCATATACAAGCCGGGAACACTTCGGGATCAGTTAGCTGCCCCCCTCGCTATGCGGTCTTCCGCTGCCGCAGCCGAATCTCTTCAACCGCCCTCTGCATAGCTTTCCGTTTGTTCTGCATCTTGGCCTATACGTAATTATGTCAACTTTGTCCAAACTGAATCACGTTGGCGTACGTGAGCAGAAGTTCTGAGCAACCATGGTAATCAAAATCGCTGCGCTGCCGTTTGCTTACTGAACGGCCGCCATGCCGCCCATGACCAGAAGATATGGAAGAATCATTGCTCCATTGAGCAGGTTGTCGATGGCCACCATCATAATGAGCGCGGCCATCGCGAGCCGAATACTTGGTTCGTTGTGAGCGTAACCTCTCGCGAGTGGCCAGACTGCGCGCATGATTGGCAGAAACATGATCGTCTCGAAAGAAATCAGGCCGACCAATCCGTACATGCCAAAGATGAGCAGCCACAGGCTCCAAGGCCGGACGCCGCCGTGCTGCCACCAGTTCCATTGACCAAACCCGAGGAAGGGCTTTTGGAGCGCGACGATGATCTGACTCTCATCACGAGCGAACCTCCAGACAAGCGATTGGCGGCCAATGCTTGTGAGGGCGATGGAGAGAGACCGGGCCACTCCATTCCGCTGCGCCAGCGCACGCAGGGATAGGAGATTCGTAATGCGGAAGAGCGCGAATGCGAGAATGCTTAAGACCAAGACACCGACAGAGGCCCGCAGAACAGAACGCCGCTTCAACAGAACCAAAGGCAGCAGGAACAGAAGCAACAGAATGCTTCCGGCAGACTGGCAGAGCAGCGTGACAGCAGCCAACCCGGCTGCGATCCATCCCATAGACAAGCCGAGAATGCGGCAATGCAGGCGATGCCGATAGAGGAAAACAGCAAGCAGTGTAGCCGCAGCCATCCAAATACCCAGTTGATTTCCGTCTTCCAGAAAACCGACCGGACGGAAGCCGGCATAACGCTGCGCACCCACCCAGCGGTAAGGCTGATAACCATAGAAGAACGCGTAGAGTTGAGGTCCGGCGCAAATCTCCAAGAGACAGACCGGCACGTAACAGACGCCCGCTATTACGTACGCTTTTGCGGCGAGGAGCAGTGAGCCGTCGTCTGAAAAGTAAGTGCGACCCAGGAGCCAGGGCACACCCCATGAGATGGTCTGATAGGTAGCGCCCAAGATCCCCTCATACAGTGTCTTCCAATGCGTGGCCGCCGACAGAAGGGGCACGCAGCACCATACAATCATGGGAAGATCGCAGATGCCTGGCCTGAATCTCTTCAATTCCGCGGCATGAAAGAGCAGGATTCCCACGAGTGCCGCCAGTCCGGTGGCCGTGGCCTTAGTGAGGAAATAGTCAGCCGGGAGACAGACGCCGAGAATCCAGTAGGGAAACGCGACAGGCGTCGCTTGGTAATTCGCGCCCGGAAGAATCGCCCAGCCGCCGAGGAAATTCGCTAGAATTGCAATACGGGCCGGATAGCGGCGGAAAAGATACGCGCCGGCCGGGATCCAAACGAGAAGAATGACGAAGGGGGAGATATGCATAACGTCCTGTGTGTTCCTCCCTGGTGAAAGACGATAAAACGTCTGTACTCTTTCCAGTAACGATGAATTCAGGAATAACGGCCGTGACGCGGAACGGCTGGCAATAGCAGCGATCCCGAGTGTGGATCAATTCGCCCGGCAGAACCCAATGGACTGGATGAGCAAGGCAGGACAGGCACAGGCTGCGGAGATGAATGCAATTGCCGCTCACGGAATTTCTCCTCCCATAAAAAGGAACCCCATGAACGAGGGCTTTCCACAGTGTAAACTTCCGGCGGCTTCGACTATCGAAGTCTGGACGATCGATCTGGACAGGCCGTTGAATCCAGCAGCGAATCTCGACGACATTTTGTCGATCGAAGAGCGGAACCGCGCGGAACGCTATCTTTACTCGAAAGACGCATCCCGGTTCAGGCTTTGCCGGGCCATGCTGCGGCTGGGGTTGGCATGGTATCTGGAGACAACTCCGCAGAAGATCGCACTGACAACAAATAGCCACGGCAAGCCATGTATTGCCGAATGCTCAACACTGAATTTCAATGTATCTCATTCCTGCGGGCTGGGAGTAATCGCCTTTACAACAGCTGGAGAAGTCGGCATCGACGTGGAGGCAATAAGAAGTGATGTCGGAGCAGTTGAGATAGCCTCAGCACATTTCACGCCGAGCGAAGCGGCCAAGATTGCGGCGGCGGCAACGCCCCAGGAACAGGCCAGCGCGTTTCTGCGTCTCTGGACGCGTAAAGAAGCCGTATTGAAAGCAACCGGTTGCGGATTGCTGGGCGGATTGGATAGAGTCGACGTATCCCAAGGGCCTTTAGATCAGGTTAGGTTATGCAGCGCGACGAGCGACATAGCTGAGTCGTTCTGGCGTGTACAAGATCTGGTAGGGATCGAAGGATTTGCCGGGGCTGTTGCCGCGCCGAGGGGAAATTGGACGGTTTCGCAGCGGCCAGTCCGATACGAAGACGCATTTCATGGCTTCCTGGGGAGGATTTTCGGGGTGGAGTGAGTTTCCGGCACTGCAAATCGCTTACTGTTGAAGAGAGGACCTCAAGATAGCTGCCTCGTCCGAATTGCGAGTCTGAGCTAGAGAGCGCCGCAGTTGGCGAGCCATGATTTGTGGGGGAATTTAACAGTTTGTAGAAGAATTACACACCATCACTGGCTGTCATTAGACACATATGATAATCTATAAAGTATTTATAATCTGTACTTTGCTGTTATGTCATTGGGCCAAGTAACCAAAATAACATTACTTATGATACCGCAATATGGCACTATAGATACGTTGCAATTTATTGTATCGGAATATAAGCTCTCAAATATTAGGTTATGTCTGTGACGGCCATCACTGATATGAGTTAGCGGGTTTTTGGTAAGAAGGTCGCCCTGAATAGTAGTGCATTCAAATGAAAATGTCATTTTCTTGTATCGTTCGTTTGAATCTCGCATCCAATACCCAAGTCGGAAAAGGAGCTCAGTATCTTCCCTAACCTCAAACTCCGAATGTATACGACCGGGATGCGCCAGAATCGTCTGGCCAAGCTGGTGGGTATCGATGAAGCCAATCTGAGCCGAATCGTCAATGGGGTTCGTGTGCCCAAGCAGCAAATGCGACAGAAGATCGCTACGGCATTGGGGTGCGATGCAGAATGGCTATTTGAACGAACCATGAATGAGGCCGTCAGGATTACGGCAAACACATGATTCGGAAATAACCTACTTCACGACTGATTGATCCATTGGTGGTGCTGATTTATTTGCGTAGGCGCCATGAGCAGGCCTACTCTGGCTCCCTGTTTATTCATTTAGGATAATTCTGGTCTTATATTCCAACACTCAGATGGGAGTGACATGGGCGAAGCCTGCTTTAATCACGAAACTAAGATTGGGGAGATGCCGCATGGGGAGAATACCAATCATGCCTGGTACGCAGTACAAACAGGTTATCGCTGTGAGCAGCGCGTGGCCTCGGGTCTGATCCTGAAAGGATTCAGGACGTATCTTCCCTTGCTGCGTGAGGTTCATCAATGGACAGATCGACGGAAGCTTGTTGAAGTCCCTGCGTTCAGCGGCTACCTGTTTCTATACTATGAGCCCAGCTTGCGCAACCGTGTAAAGGTTCTGGAGACGAACGGCATCGTTCGCTTTCTTGGTGGAAACCATGCTCCGTGCCCGATCTCCGATGTCGAAATCGAGGCTGTCCGCCGAACTCTCGGCAGCAGGTTGCCTTGCGACCGCTGCGACGCGATGACGCCAGGTACTCTGGTCCAGATTACGCGAGGCCCTCTGGCCGGCGTACGGGGGCGTCTGGCGCGGATCAAGAACAATCTTCGCCTGATCGTCACGATCTCAGTATTCTCTCAAGCCATTTCGGCTGAACTGAGCCAGAGCGACGTAGAGGCCGTCCACGATCAATTAAGAACAAACCGCGCCGACTAGAGTAACTGATACTGCCCAACGATTATGCGGCGAGAGTGCGGCACACTTTCCATTTCCCGATACTCATTCGCAATTTCCACGGATTTGCGGTCATCACGCAGCGAGGCGCCTTTCCGGGGAAAGCACTGCTCGAACTCTTCCTATTTGTCTGCGCCAGTCATGAACGCGTGTAACATTTTTCCCCAACTGACTGAGGGTTTAACGCTTCTCACGTTAAGTCGAGAAAGAGCTCCCGTAACTGAACGGCGCCTTATGGAGCGATCACCATGAAAAAATCGAAAGATCCCCGTGTTGCCATCCTGGGTGTGGCTGTTGACAACTTGACGATGGAAGAAGTTCTTGACGCAGTTGATGCCAGCATTGCAGAGGGAGGCTTCCATCAAATTGCGACGGCGAACGTAGATTTTCTCATGAAGTCAATTCATGACGAAGAACTCTACGAGACGCTTGCCAACTGCGATCTCGTTCTGGCTGACGGCATGCCGCTGGTATGGGCATCCCGCCTGCTCGGAGCAGGCTTGAAGGAGCGCGTAGCCGGATCTGATCTGGTGCCGCAACTGGCAAAATTATCCGCCCGACGCGGTTATCGAATCTTCCTGTTGGGAGCGGATGAAGAGAGTTCCTCCGGTGCAGCGGCCTGGATGGAGAAAAATTATCCCGGCGTCTACATTGCTGGCCGGTACTGTCCGAAATATCAGCCACTTGAAGAGATGGATCACGAGGAGATACTGTCAAGGATCGAATTGGCTAAGCCAGACATCCTTCTAGTGGCCTTTGGAAACCCCAAGCAGGAAAAATGGCTGGCTATGCACCGGCAGCGGCTTGAAGTGCCTGTCTGCATAGGAGTAGGCGGCACGTTCGATTTTTTGAGCGGCAGGATTACCCGCGCACCTGGATGGATGCAGCGTAGCGGCATGGAATGGATATACCGGGCGATGCAAGAACCATCGCGGCTGGCAAAGAGGTATTTCAGCAATGCGTTAGGTCTCGCTCGCTATCTCCCGGTGCAACTGGTAGCCATGGCAATGCAGGGTAAGCGGCACCAACAAACGCAGATCACGAAAGAGATGGTTGGTACCGCGATAGTATTGCGCATTGACGGCGATTTCACTGGCAAACTGCTTCCGCGATTTGAATCAGATGTTCGCAGAGCGGTTCTTTCTGGTTCTCACGTCGTGCTCGATATGAGCAATACCGCATACATCGGCGCTGACGCGCTGGCCTCGCTGATTTACGTAATGAATGTGGCCCGCTGCTGGAAGCGGGAATTGTGGCTGGCGGGGCTGGATCGCCTGCTAGTTAATGTTGTGGGAGCTTCCAGGCTGCGACTTTTCTTTCGCATGGCTCCAAAAGTTGCTGAGGCATTACGGCGCATCCAGCCGGAGTTGATCCCAGTTCCGCAATTCGGGGAAGACTGGGCATTCTGTCAAATTGGCGGCAAGCTGATTCCAATTCACGCCCAGGAGGTACCCAGTGTTTACCGCCAGGTGCAGCTATTACTGAGCCGGAGACTTACCGTAGAGCTGAATTCCGGCTTGCTGCAAAACGGCCGGGAAATGGACGAATTGATTCGGGAACCGGCTCCAGCAAATGCCGTGTAATGCCTGACCACGGTGCATATTCACGACGCCCAATCGCGGTTACTGGGGTGGAATTCCATGTACCGGCTTGCTGGCAATAGTGGCCCATTACAGTTCACCGATTCGGAGACCAATCGCATGATTTTATCGCAAGTGCTCAACATAGTTGGGGTAGCGCTGGTGCTGGCAACGCTGCCATTACTGGCGGAGCTCCTGATGCTTACCGTTGCATCTATGCTGCCTTCCACGAAAGAAATAGAACAAGCCAGCGAAACGGAGGACTTTCCGATCACCGTTTTGATTCCGGCTCACAACGAGGAAACATTGGTCGGGCGCTGTATTCGCAGCATGTCTCTTTCGGCAGGCGCGGGCGTGGACCTGATGGTGATCGCACATAACTGCACGGATGCGACGGCAGCAAAGGCCGAAGCTGCCGGAGCGAGGGTTCTGGTGCTGAACGATTCGGATCAGAAAGGCAAGGGCTATGCGCTAAGATATGGCTTCGCCGCGGCTTTGGCTGGAGCTTCGCGGGCAGTGCTGGTCATCGACGCGGACTCGGTCGTCGGCCCTGGCCTGATCGCGGCAGTGCAGCAGAGGTTTCAGACGGGCGCGCAAGCGGTGCAATGCCGTTATGAAGTCCTCAACTCCGAGGGGAACCACCGCACCAGGCTGATGACGCTTGCCTTTCAAGGATTCAATGTGATTCGTCCGCGTGGGCGTGGGCGCCTGGGTCTTTCGTCGGGAATCCTGGGCAATGGCTTTGCTCTTCACCGGGATGTGCTGACGCGGATTCCATACGGAGCCTATTCCATTGTCGAAGACCTGGAATATCATCTCGCACTGGTTCGAGCGGGAATTCGCGTGGAGTTTGTCGACACGGCCACGGTCAGCGGCGAGATGCCGCATACCGATCTAGGCGCTCAAACCCAGCGCGCTCGATGGGAAGGCGGCCGGCGGCGGATGATGAGGCGATGGGCTCACAAGCTGATGGGAGATGTGCTGCGCGGCCGGGCGCGGCTGATCGAACCGCTCCTCGATCTGCTGGCTGTGCCGATCTCCTCCGAGGTATGTCTGCTGCTGGTTGCCGCCTGCCTGCCTATTGCGTGGCTCAGGGTGTATGCCCTGGGAGGCCTACTAGTACTCGCTTTGCATGTAACGGCGGCTGCCGTTGACGGCTCCAGCATTCGGGGAACCCTAAGAGTTCTAGCTGTAGTTCCTGCCTATATCTTTTGGAAATTGTGGATGCTTCCTGATGTATGGCGCGCATCCCGCGCAGATTCATTATGGGTGCGCACGGCCCGCGATACTCCGGGGGACAGCCAATGAATCGGCATGAGATGCCCAACATGCCATCGTGTAAATGCCCTGAACATTCGGCGGCACACGCCATTTGCTTCTCGAACCATAGCGATTCGCAATTGCGAAGGAGTTCATCATGAATCTACTGAATAAACGTTCTGTACTCACTCTATGCGGTTTTGTTGTTTTTGCGCTGGGCATGGCCCATTCGCTGTCCAACGAAGCCAAGAATGCTGACGGCAAAACTTTGTCCGACAATGCCCCCCGATCCGAACCGCAGACTAGCGACATGAACACATTGCGCAAGTTCGAGCCGTCCGTGGACGAGGAATACACGCTGGGTGCAGGGGATGAAATATCCATTCAATATCCCGGCCGGCCCGATATGACTAGCAAGGATATCATTGGCCCAGACGGGCGCGTGACGCTGCCGCTGGTGGGGCCGATCAAACTTGCCGGTCTGACTCGCGAGGATGCTGGGGCGAAGATCATCGATGCGCTTTCGCCTTACTATACAAAGCTGACAGCGACCGTCCGGGTAGAAAAATACAGCTCGAATTTTATCACTTTACTGGGAGATGTGAAGAATCCAGGAATGGTGAGTTTTGATCAAACGCCAACCCTGCTGGGTTTGCTCTCCAGAGGCGGCATACAGCCGCGCCTTGACGGCACTTTTCCAGAGCAATGCATCATCTACCGCGGAGACCAGGTTTATTGGGTAAAACTGCACGATATGCTCGCGTCGAGCAACCCTATGGCTGATCTTCGGCTACGCCGCAGCGATGTGGTATTTGTACCCGCCCTGGCGTCAAAAACGGTTACGGTTATTGGACGCGTACAGCATCCGGGTCAAATTACCCTTAAACGCGATTCGACGGTCGTTACTGTTCTGGGAGAGGCAGGCGGGTTGTCCGATGCGGCTGGCAAGAATCCAGAGATACTGGTCGTTCATCGAACCTCCGGAGAAAAGAACCAATCTGTTCACTTCAAGGATCTACTCAAGCCAGAGAGCGGTAATGAAGTTCCGCTCTATGCCGGCGACATCGTCTTCGTGCCCCAAAGCGGATGGAACAAAGCGAGCGTTGTGATACAGAATGTGACGCCATTTATGACCATGGCGACGTTTGCGGCGATCGCCCTTAATTGACAGAGCGCTCACGGATTAGGAAAGGCTGGCTATGATCAATTCAACGTCTGAAAATTCGTTTTCCGGAAACTCCAAGAGCGTGCCATCGTCGCCGCTGCGCCGGACCGGGAGTTCTTCTGAAGTGGCGCGTCCGGCTATCGATGTGGTTGGCAGTCTTCGCCGCCACTGGTGTGTTGCCGCGACAGTGTTTCTTATCCTTGCTGGCTGCGGTGCTTTCGCCGTTATGAAGAAAGCCAAGCCGGACTACGAATCACACAGTGTAATCTACCTGTCTCCGAAATTTCCCAAGCTGCTGGCCAACGACTCTGAGGTTGAGCTTCCTTACGACTCTTATGTCCAGGATCAAATCCAAACAGTGACGCGGCACGACATCATCGCTGATTCCATTTCGAAGCTTCCCTACGCCGTGCGATACAGAAGGGGCTTGGTGTCTACTTATGAGGGGCCTGCGTTGCCATATGAGATTGAGACCTTGCAAAAGACGCTTGAAGTAAAACGAGTCGGATCGACTTATGAAATGACGATTGGTCTGCATGGCGAAACGCCGAATGATCTTGCCGAGATTGTTAACACTATCACCGACACCTATGTGGATCGCATGAAGAGTGAGGAGTTTTACGGGCTGGACGATCGCTTGAATACCCTTCGGCAGGAGAAGGTCCGTCTCCAGAAACAGATGGACGACGAACTGTCGGAGCAGGCGCAGCTCATGCAGCAAATTGGCGTGGCCACACTTTCAACCAAAGCGGGTGGGTCTAATATCTATGACTCGTCGCTGCAGAAGCTGAGCGACGAGCAAGTTGCCGCGCGCATGCAGCGCCAGGCGGCAGAAGCGCAGCTGGCCACCGTGGTGAAAGGAGACGGAGCCGGGGGATCAACGGTGATGGACTCCGCTGCGGACGAAGCGGCTGCCACGGACTCAGGGCTATCTGGAGTGAGAGCTTCACTGAACAGCCGGAGAAACACTCTGCTGGAAGAAATGAACGGACTGAAGCCGGATCATCCGGTCTACCAAAGAGACAAGCAGGAATTGGACGCGCTCGACGAACGAATGAACGACCTGAAACTCAAAGCTGGCGATCACTTGCATGACAAACTGCGTGCGGAGGTAGCGCGCACACGCATGATTGAACTCCAGTTAACCGAGGAAATGGCGCTAAGGACGCACTCGGCAGCCTCGGCAGCACCCAAATTCCAAAAAGCCACAGCACTTGGGCCGGAGATCGAAAGCCTGCAAAAAGCATATAGCGCAATCGACGATCGCATCCGCGACCTCGAGCTTGAAAGTAGTTCGCCCGGGGCAATCCACGTATCATCAAGAGCGCTTACTCCGCTTAACCCGGAACCAAGTAAACTGCGAATCTATATGCTTGCTTTGATTCTGTTGAGTCTTTCCTGCGCCATTGCCGCTCCGGTTGGGATTGACATGCTTGACAGCAGAATATTCACCGCTCAGGATGTTGAGCATGTAATAGGCTTCCATCCGCTAGGTGTGCTGCTTGACACACGCGAGTTTCGTCGAGAGATTGCTAGCGAATACTATTTGCGTTTGGCCGCCGGAATCGATCATGCTGTCAGGAGTTCGGGGGCGCGAATCTTTCTGTTTACATCCCCCTCACATGGCAGCGGAACCAGCACCGTTGTGAGAGAGGTGAGCGATAAACTGCGCAGCCTTGATCTGAGGACACATACGATCATGGCATCTGCATCCGAAGGGCTGGATATTCCCCCCGGTGACACTTTATGGCGGTCTCGACTGCTTCTGCAAAGGCGGGGCAAGACCGATGATGTTCGCGCCCTTACGCCGGTCACAGCGGTTCACGACCGCGTGGAATACGGCAGGGGACAAGATGTGCTGGCCCACAATCCAGTAGTTAGGAGTATGAATCACGCGAGCGAAGAGTGCGATGTCATCTTGATCGATGCGAGTCCACTTCCGATATCCGCGCATACCGAGTACCTGGCGAGGGTTTCCGATGTAACCGTTCTTGTGGTGAAGTCCAGCGCGACAACCAAGCAGGAACTGAGTCGCTCCGCGCGACTGCTGGAGCGTTTGGACGTAGCCGGCGTAGCGGTGGTTCTGAACAAGATCAGTCAGGAGCGAACGGATCGCGCCCTGAAAAAGGAGCTGCATGAGTATGAGCAGTCATTCATGCAACATCGAACAGCATCCATAATAGACCCTGCACGGCGGGAAAGAGCCCATGCCTGACGGCAGGAACTTCCGTTCACCACCAGCGATATCAAGAGGAAAACAATACCTCGGCGATAAGTCCGCGGTCAAGCTATGCGTGCCCTTGAAATAATCCTCGTTTCCCTGATTGTTGGCGCAGCGACTTGCCTGCTCATGGGTCGCTGGCAGCGAACCGCCCGTCTGTTGGTGGCCCTCGCCCTGCTGGCCGCGATAGCGCACACGGTTATCGAGGGCGCACACTGGCAGATGATTCCAGCATATGCTGCCACTGGAATATTATGTCTCGCTGCCTGGAAACCAGGCGGGGATCAGTTACATCTTCAGAGAATCGCAGCCTGGCCAGCAATGCTGCTCGCATCTGTGAGTGTCTTGCTTTCGTTTCTGTTACCGATGTTTCACTTGCCCGAACCTACAGGTCCCTATCCGGTCGGTACATCGATCCTTTACTTTAAAGACTCGTCACGCACTGAGGATGCAGCGCCCGCTGGCGGTTCTGCGCGAGAACTGCTGGTCCAGCTTTGGTATCCCGCGCAGCCATCGCATAACCGCTTCGCTCGCTACCGCGAACCGCGAGAAACCAACGTCTTCAGCTCCTACCAGAGCGTGATCCTTACGAATTCGCGGCGGGATGCGCCAATTGCGATTGCCGGCTCGCCGTTTCCGGTTATCCTCTTCAATCATGCCTGGCACGGCAGGCGGACCAGTGACACCTTCTTGATCGAGGAACTGGCAAGTCACGGCTATATCGTCGCCGGCATCGATCACACCTACAACGCGAGCCTGGTCGCATTTCCGGACGGGCGCGTTGTGCATGGGGATGCTTCGAACGAGATCGACGCCCCGGAGACTAGTACGGCAGAGCGCGTGCGCGCAATCTGGGACAAAGAGTTAGTGAAGTGGGTTGCGGACCAGCGATTTGTTCTCGATCGCCTGGCGCAGATGAACCAATCAGCTGGGACGCCGTGGTTTGGACGCCTTGATACCAATAATGCCGGAGCTTTGGGACATTCATTTGGAGGAGCGGCAGCCACTGCGGTATGCGCCGCGGACCCGCGAGTACATGCATCGGTAAACATGGACGGATGGTTCTTCGGCGCAATCCGCGCGCGAGGTCCGAACCAGCCTTTACTGGTCATCATTACAGCCACTGCCCAGGGGGGCGAAACAACTGATCCAAACGCGAAAGTGGAAGCAGCTCTTGACGCAACGGACTTTGCCGATGTGAAGACTTCGCTTCGCAACTTCGGAGGCTACCTGCTATCAGTGAACGGAGCTGAGCACGAGGACTTCACGGACCAGCCTCTCATCTCACCCCTGCGTATGTTGTCGCATCGCGGCGCGCTTCCCGCGCACCGGGTTCTTGAGATTACGCGAACGTATGTGCTGGCATTCTTCGATAATACGCTTCGCCGGGAAGATCCCGCGGTATTTCATTCGCGTTCTGGTCCGTATATCGAAGCTTCTCTCGAAGCATGGCAGGTGAATGATAGTGAGATCCAGCCATTTATTCGTTCTGATGGACGACGAGAATCTATACCGATTGCCTCCATTTCCCCGCTCATGCTGAGTAAGTCGGCCTATTGATTCGATTGTTCATATGTATCAATTGCATCTTCCAGCGGCCATAAAGAAGCCGAGAGCGAAAAACACGTTATCTAACCGATTCTCCAGACCATCCTTGGTAAGGAAATGTTCCATGCTCGCATCCTCTGATCGCGTCATCCAGTGCGCAACCGGTCTATTCGCGGATAACTTTAACCGCTTGCCTTATGAATTTGCTCATACTCTCGCCGGAAATCCACTCTTCGAGCTTTCCCGGCTTGTGGATCTGGCGGAAAGAGTAGCGGCTCGCCGCACTCCCCATCTGGCCGGAGGAGACGTGTATTTCAATGATGGGCTAATTGAGCCGGGCGAGAAACCGGTGCGTCCTGATTTGCCTCCAACGACCGCATCCGATTTTATTCGCAAGATCGATACCGCGCAGGCATGGATCATCCTGAAGCATGTGGAGCGCGAGCCGGGCTATGGCGACGTGCTGGAATGCTGCATTCGCGACATCCTTCGACTCTCCGGACCAGCGCTACTGCGTCAGATCAAATGGTTTGAAGCGATTCTTTTCATTACCTCGCCGAATCGCGTCACAGAGTATCATCTGGACCGTGAGGTTTCATGGATTCTTCAGCTTCAGGGCGACAAGGAGATTCACCTCTTTGACCGCTCTGACAAACAAATCGTCCCCGACGAAGAACTCGAGGTCTACTGGACCGCCGACAATCGTGCAGCGCACTATAAGCCGGAGTTCGAATCCAGGGCAATCGTTTATCAAATGCACCCCGGAAGTGGCGTACATATTCCCATCAATTCTCCTCACTGGCTACGCAACAAAAACAATATATCCGTTACGCTGAATGTAAATTTTCAATTTCACGACCGGCACTGGGCAAATTTGTACAAGGCGAACTATTATCTCCGCCGCGCGGGCATTGCACCGCATCCGCCTGGCTCGCATCCCGTATCCGACCGCCTCAAGAGTACGGTCTTTACCGTCATGCAAAGGGCGAAGCAGACAGTGAAAGGCAAGCCGCGTATCCCCCCGGAAGCGCGTGAGCAGAACAGTAGGATCGCACAATTGGCAGGACGCTTATGAAGCTGGCTGGCAATTCAACATAGCATTCAGGGATGCAATCCGGTCAGAGTATTGGAGATCGTTTGCAGGAGGGGGCGCTGGGGATAAAAGTGGCCGCCAGGAAGAATCTGCATATGGAAACGGCGGCGTGTATGACGCTTCCATGCGAACAATTGATCCCAGCTTACGCTTTTATCCTTGGCTCCGGCGAAGACTGTAAACGGGCAGTCCAGCGGTTCGTCCTCATGGAAGCTATAACTCTCCACCACCGCGATATCGGCCCGCAGAACAGGAAGAAAGACGTCCATGAGCGCGTTATTCTCTAGAAACTCCTGCGGGATTCCATTGTAACGGCGAGTCAACTGCTCAACAAAGTCACGGTCCGGGAGCGAGTGCAGATGGCTGGTATCGTCCGGCGTGTCCGGCGCGCGACGGCCGGAAAGAAATATCCAGCCTGGCATGGGATGCCCCTCGCGCTGCAGTCTGCGCGTCCACTCGAAGGCGAGCAATGCACCCATGCTGTGTCCGAAGATTGCGAAAGGTATGTCCAGCCAGGGCCGCAGTTCCCGATTCAAAGCATCAACCAGCGGTTCTATCTGGGTGAACAGGGCCTCGGTGAGACGCGTTTCCCGTCCGGGCAGCAGAACTGGACATACCTGCACAAACGGAGGCAGTTCAGCGGTCCAGGGATGATATACGGTTGCGCCGCCTCCCGCATGCGGCAGGCAGAACAGGCGCACACGTGGATTCGCGGAAAGTGCGCGCGACTGGAGCCATTGCGTGCTTCTACTCAAAGCGGAATTCCTCTGGAATCGATTCTAACTGAAATATGCACAAGCTTTGAACTAGCGGATATGTGATAAGAAATCGCCCCTGGTATCTTGGCGCGTACCTGGGATTAGTTTAATCGATGCAAAAATCTGGGCCGTAATTGGAGACAGTTTATACGTCTTCAATCCGGGCGCAATTACTGGAAGTCAGAATACACATGGTCCCCTAATTTTACGTGCTGGAGGTCATCGGAACAAATATGGCGACATCAGAGTTTTGGCAAACAGTTACGACGAACATCTCGTCCTCGCAGCAATGGACAGAAAGTCCTGCTGCGCGCTCCTCGCGCAGTTCGCGCGGCATGACTACGCTGTGGATGGTAATGGATGGGGTTACGATACTGCTCTCAGTAATACTAGTCACGTTCTTTGTAAAGCACATTGGACCGGTTTCCAGCGCAAGGCAGATATGGAATAGCATGTCAACTCAAAGCCATTCGCTGGGGCTCCTGCTGTCGGTGCTTTGCGGGTTTACGGTCTCGCTGCTGATTACAAGCCGGCGTTTGAATCTATATTCGCCTACCCACTTGAGCAACATCTTGCATGAGCAGAGACTCAGTGTGCAGGCCTGCTTTACATCCGGACTATTGCTAACTGGTGCGCTATTTCTGCTTCACGCCGAAGATATTCCCCGCAGCATCGTGATGATCACCATCGGGCTGGTTACCGTAGGACTCAGTTTGCGCCGGCTTGCTTACCGCCTACTGCTCTACCATAATTTCGAACGCGGCATAGGCACTCGCAACGTACTCATAATTGGCACCGGACCAGAGGCTCATGCGCTCCGCAATCACCTGGAGAGCATCCGCCATCTTGGCTTCACATTCAAAGGCTTCATCGCTTTCCCTGGCTCCTGCCCCATTTTTTCCGGCACATCCGGCGATGTAGTAGGAACTCTCGATACGCTTTTCCAGTATACCCGCAAACATTTTGTGGATGAGGTATTCTTTACTGCGTCCTGTGAGCAACGAGGCGTGGTGAAGGACATTTTGGAGCAGGCAAGGGCCCATGGAATGGATATGCGCGTGGTTCCCGATATGTACGATGGACTGGCCTGGAATAGCCCCATCGAGTACATTGGCCAGTTCCCCACCATTCCACTTCAGTACCGGCACATACCCGAGGCAGCTCTGGTGCTTAAACGGCTAGTCGATATCCTGCTCTCCAGTACTATATTGCTCGCCCTTTCGCCTCTATTGCTGGCCATCGCCGTCGCCGTCAAGTTGGATTCTCCTGGTCCAGTCTTCTATCTATCGGAACGCATTGGGAAGAAGGGCCGTGTCTTCGGCTGCATCAAGTTCCGTACCATGGTGAGCGATGCGGAGAAGCGCCTCGCCGACATCATGCACATGAACGAGCGCGACGGTGTGCTTTTCAAGATCACCAACGACCCCCGCATCACCAGACTGGGACGCTTTCTGCGCAAGTATTCCCTCGACGAACTGCCTCAGTTCCTCAATGTGTTGTATGGCGATATGAGCATCGTAGGTCCTCGTCCTCCGCTGGCCAGCGAAGTGCAGGAGTACAAGCTTAGCCACCTGCGCCGTCTCGATGTAAATCCCGGCATCACTGGCCTGTGGCAGGTGCAGTCACGCCAAGACCCGTCCTTTGACAGTTATATTTCACAGGATATGACCTATATCGAGAATTGGAGCGTATGGCTCGATATCAAGATCATTCTGCGCACCATCGGCGTTGTTCTAGCTGGAACCGGCTCTTGAGTATTTCCCCAGTCCTTAACTTTACTGGCGTTATTTAATGAAGTGTTCAGAGAAGATCATCATCTCATTGGCGTCTCAGAAGTGATTTACGCGTAACCAAGGAAGACGATACGGAAGTAACCATTCAGCGGAACCATAATCAACTTAAGACGAGAGTGACAATATCTTGCAACCTTCAATTGAATCGCGCATCAAAATGATAAATGGAAGAGCTATATTCACTCAGACTGGTGGGAGTAACATGGGCGAAGCCTGCCCGGCCTGGTAACCAAATCCCGCTCGTTAAATAAACGATCACTTGCGCCGAAATCAGTCTGATCTTTAGTGATGATTTCCATATCCTGTGCCTTAATAGCGCAAACATCTTCATTGCCATCCAGTGCGCCTGAGGCGCACTCCAGAGTTACTTTCCTGGTCTTCAAAATTGACTTTATCCGAGAACAAACGGAGGAGGTTCCATGGCTACAGCGATTTATCCAGCAATAGCGTCATCAGTATTTCCCGGCGATGCCGAGACCGGCAGCCTGTTTGCTGCCAACTTCGATCACCGGCCATTTCAGTTTCGCCACACACTAGATTCGATGGATATATTTCAGATGCCGGCGCTTCTGAAGCTGGCTGAACGCTGTATGTGTAAACGCCAGCATAAGAGTCACTACGAAACCGGCAAGCCCGCGATGAATGGCTACTTCGGGAACAAGCCCGCGGATATGACTTTGGTTCAGGCGCTGGAGCAGATAGGGGAAGGTGAAAATTGGATCATACTCAAGCGCATTCACGAAGAGCCGGAGTACCGCGCTGCTCTAGAGCTATTCATCTCGGAGCTCTCTGTACTTACAGGTACAGATTTACGCCGCCGGTATCGCGATCCGATTCTGACGATCTTCATCACTTCGCCCAATCGCATTACTCCCTACCATCTGGATGGAGAAGCCAATTTTCTGGCGCAGGTACAAGGCAGCAAGTCCGTGTTTCTTTACAACGCGCACGATCAACACATTCTGACTACAGAGGAGCTGGAGAGTTACTGGACCGGGCATTTACTGGCGCCCAGATGGCACGACGAATTATCTGAGGGGCATTGGCGTTACGATATATCCCCAGGTCTTGGCGTCTTCAATCCGGCCACATTCCCGCACTGGGTAAAGAACTCTAACAATGTTTCAGTATCCGTAAGCATCAATTTCAAGCGTGTGCGAAACGACGAGATTGGGGCGTACCGGGCGAACTATTATGCGCGCAAGATCGGCTTGCACCCTACCATACCTGGGCGAAGGCCCGCCTTTGATCACCTGAAGAATCTAGCCTTTGGCAAACTGTACGAAGGAGCCTATGCGACGCGAAGAGCGCTACGGTCGCGCTTCGGAGTTTAGATTGCCATCCCGCTGAAATCGATCTGCATGAATTAGAGCACACAGATCAATGAGCCCCAACGCTGAGGGATACTAGTGCCTGTTAACAGGTACCAACTTAGGCATGAGGTGCAGAAATGATAACCATGAAAAACGGAAGCGGCCATGCCGACAATAGCTTCGACACGCTGCGTCTGATTTTTGCAGTGTTGGTGATATTTTCGCACAGCTTTGCATTGGGTCGCGGCTCTGACAATAACGAACCTCTTTTTTTGCTGACCCGCGGGCAGATTACGCTTGGCAATGTCAGCGTGTGGGCATTCTTTGTAATCAGCGGATTTCTTATTGCGCAGAGCTGGACGCGCTCTCCGAATCCGCTGAAGTTTCTCAAGCGGCGCGTTGCGCGCATTTACCCAGGGTTCATCGTTGCGGCATTACTTTCAGCACTGATCGTGGTTCCCATTGCGGAGGATTCGGCCACGCGCCATCCGGTCGCGATAGGAAGCTTCCTATTGCAAACGCTGAGGCTGCAGGTCTTCGACACTGCTCCGATATTTATCCATAACGCATGGCCCTATGCTCTGAACGGTTCTCTATGGTCGGTGCCCTTTGAGTTCTGGTGCTATATCGGAATCCTGTTGCTAGGAGTGGCCGGAATTCTTCGACGTCGCTGGTTGGTGGCAGTGCTCTTTGCGGCGGTGGTAGCGTGGCATTTATATTTATCCATTACAGGATGGGTTCCAGGAGGCAAGATTCTCGGGATCATTTTTGGCTTCCCGCTGTTCTGGGCGATTGTTCTCCCATTCTTTCTTGCCGGGTCTCTATTTCATCTTTTTGGCGGCATAGCGCTGCTTCGCAAGCGCCTGATGATTGCAGCTTTTGTGATTCTGATCGCATCGAACTTCATTCCTCATGCATTTATAGTTACGCTTCCGGTTTGCGGCGCATATCTTCTCCTGGGCCTCGCCTATCTTCCTTTGCTGCGCCCGCTAAATCTGGGGCGCTTCGGAGATTTTTCCTATGGCACCTATCTGTATGCCTTCCCGATTCAGCAATTGATTGTGAGCTTCGCAGGGGGAACGATTGCGCCGGTGAAACTCTTTCTGCTGTCTGCTCCGCTCTCCGTTGGAGTAGGCGCTCTTTCCTGGTTTCTTGTAGAGCGTCATTTCTTATCCCGGAGTCCATCGTTGAAGCCCGCGGCTTCTCTCTCACATTATGCAGCCATTTATTTGGCTGCAATATGGAACGTGAAAAAGAATCTGTTCAGCACCGGTCCGGGGGGTTCCTCGGAGCGGGCAGCGACAAGTGACAGGCAGCCTGAAGCAGCTTCGCAAGCCGTAGAGTGATTCGCGAACGACGGTGCGGACGACCATCCCGTATTCTCCGATCACTGGACCTGAATTGACATTCACGCGGATTCTTCCATCGTCTTCCCGCAGCTTCAATGCGATCCGCAATCGCGAAATACATCCCAATACCGCGAGATCAATTTGCAAGTTGACCTAACATTATCGACGATTGAGTTCTCTGAAGTGGAAGCGGTGGAAGAAAACCGCACCAGAGCTGATTTACTGGCCCGGAAAGTGCTGGAATCAAAGGCCATACGTGCCACGATATGGACAGTGATGGACTATGGTTGTTCGATGGCGTTGCGCGTCGTCAACAGTCTCGTTCTTACCCGTCTGCTGATGCCGGAATCTTTCGGCCTGATGACTCTGGTTACGACTCTCATCGTGGGAATCAGTTTGATTTCGGATATAGGCCTGGGGCCCAGTGTCATTCAAAGTCCGCGCGGGGACGAACCCGCGCTTTTGAATACAGTCTGGACCTTGCAGGTGCTTCGCGGTCTGGGTATCTTCGCTGTCTCCCTGATGCTTGCCTGGCCGATGTCGCTGATCTATCATGAGCCGCGACTGCTGGCGCTATTGCCTGCGCTAGGCATAAATATTGTTATCAGCTCCTTTAACAGCACCAATCTGCTTTCGATGTCGCGGCACATGGGCGTGCGCAGACTGTTCCTGCTTGACATCACCACGCAACTGTTTACGCTGCTGGTTACAGCTGGTTGCGCATTGCTGTATCGGTCGGTGTGGGCGCTGGTCATAGGGGCGATTCTGAGCACGGTCTTCCGGCTCACGTTCAGCTTTTATCGCCGCCTGATCCCCGGCATTCGAAATACCTTCTGCTGGGACCGTGAGAGCCTTCATGGACTGGTTCACTTTGGCAAATGGATTTTGCTCTCCACGGCATTCTACTTCTTCGCATCGCAGGCGGATCGGCTGATTCTGGGAAGGCTGATCAGCTTCAGCTTGTTGGGAATCTACGGCATCGCATACTCAATCTCGGATATTCCGCGGGCGATTATCAACGCGTTCGCGCAAAAAGTTGGCTATCCGTTTATCGCCAGATTGGTTCATTTACCGATAAGTGAATTTCGGAGAGTGTTCTTGCGGTATCGGTTTCGCGCACTGCTTGCGGGCGCGTTTATGCTGTGCCTCATGGTGCATCTCGGCGGATTTCTTGTAACCAGAATGTACGATAGCCGCTATCATGCCGCGTCGTGGATGGTTCCAGTTCTGGCCCTTGGCCTTTGGCACACGCTTATGTATGCAACGACCATGCCTGCGCTGTTCTCTCTTGGCAAGTCGCAATACTCGGCCTTCGGCAACGCACTATACTGTGTCGCGGTAGTAACGGCCATTCCCATTGCCTTTCATTATTTTGGTATTTATGGCGCTGTGATTGCCGTTGCCGCGGGAGATTTACCGCTGTATTTCGTAACCGTATCGGGAGCCAGCCGCGAGGGGATATCAACGTGGAGACAGGACCTGCTGACAACCGGAATATTTGTAGCTTTTCTGGGTCTGGGTATCGCGTTGCGAATATCCATCGTTGGTTGACACGGCTCATGCGCGGAATCGCTTTATCTACATTTAGCTTTACTTACCTCTAAACCACTTTCTTATTCGGAGTCTTGAGATGTCCACCACTATAGGCACATTGCAGAGCAGATGGGAGATGGTTCCGGTTACAACGGGGCGGCCGTCCGAAGGCATGGTTTCTCCTGCCCGGAAGCCTTTGTGGCAAATTTTCGATGAAGTCGCGGCGCAGCACTCCGGCCGCACTGCGGTGACATTCGGCGACCAGCAGCTTTCATACCGTGAGCTTCAAACCAAGGCCAGCCAACTAGCGCGCCGCCTGCGCAGGATGGGCGTAGGCACGGATACGCTGGTGGGTGTATATATGGAGCGCTCGGCCATGGCGATCGTAGCTCTGCTGGCCGTTCTCAAAGCCGGGGGCGCGTATTTGCCTCTAGATCCGGCCTATCCAGGCGAACGCGTGGCTATAATTCTCGACGATGCCCGGCCAACCGTTCTACTGACAGAGAAGCATCTTTTCGACCGGCTTCCGCCGCATGGCGCTCACACGGTTTGCCTCGACCACGAGTGTACGGCGAACTTCATTTTACAGGACTCCGCATTCGAGCCGGACGCGAGCCAGGAGAACCTGGCGTATGTCATCTACACTTCGGGATCGACAGGAAAACCCAAGGGCGTGATGGTAACGCATGGCAATGTTACGCGCCTGCTCAGCGCAACTATGGATTGGTTTCACTTTGACGAGAACGATGTATGGACGCTCTTTCATTCCCTGGCCTTCGACTTCTCGGTCTGGGAAATCTGGGGCTGTCTGCTTCACGGTGGCAGACTTGTAATTGTTCCATTCTCTGTTTCGCGCTCGCCGGAGGATTTCCATGAGCTATTGGTGAAAGAGCGTGTAACTGTACTGAATCAGACGCCGTCTGCGTTCTATCAACTCATGACCGTCGACCAGGCGCGCCGTTCGCCGGAACTTGCCCTGCGGCTGGTCATCTTTGGCGGCGAGGCGTTGAACTTCAAGACGCTGCGGCCATGGTTCGCAACGCATGGCGACAAACAGCCGCGACTGATCAATATGTACGGCATAACTGAGACCACCGTACACGTAACCTATCGGGAAGTTACCGCCGCTGATGCCGCTGATGGCGCGCGCAGTCTGATTGGTGTCCCGATTCCGGATATGAAGCTCTACCTGCTGGAGGAAGGCAAGCGGCCAGTGCAAGCTGGAGAAGTGGGCGAGATATGTGTTGGTGGAGAGGGCGTGGCGCGCGGATATCTGAATCGTCCAGATCTTAACGCCGAGCGTTTTATTTCTGATCCTTTTTCCAAGATTGTTGGCGCGCGGATGTACAGATCCGGCGACCTTGCCCGTCTGCTGCCGGACGGCGAAGTGGAATATCTTGGACGCGGCGACGCTCAAGTGAAGATTCAAGGTTTTCGTATCGAACTCGGCGAGATTGAAGCCGCCATTGCAGGTCACGAGCGTATACGCGAGGCGCGAGTGGTCGCGCATACAGATGAGGCAGGGACGAAGCGGCTGGCGGCGTACTACGTCGCCCTGGAGGGTGCGGCGCTTCCCGTACGCGAACTGAGTGGTTATTTGAGCGCCAAGCTGCCGCCGTGGATGATGCCCTCTGTCTATCTGCCCATCCCGGCATTTCCTTTGACTCCCCACGGCAAGGTCGATTATGCCGCGCTACCGGCACCGATGGCGGGATCGATTTGCACCGGCGCTGCAGCCGGAGGCACGGATCTGGAACAGGAAGTGGCCAGCGCGTGGAGGCAAGTACTGGGTGCGGATCACGTCGGTCTGGACGACAATTTTTTCGACATCGGCGGAAACTCTTTGTTACTGATATCGGTACACACCAGGCTGCAAGAGAGATTCAACAGAAAGATTCCCGTCGCGGAGCTCTTTGCTTACACAACGGTGCGCGCACTCTCGGAAAGGCTGAGCGGATCTGTCCCGGATTCCGGATCGTGGCGTGTGGCGCAGAATCAGGCTGAGAAACAGCGTGCATCATATGCGCGCGCTAGGACAGCGAGAAAGGCGGCTTCATGAGTCATCCGGATAATGAGAATCGTCTGGAGGGCATTGCGATCATCGGAATGTCTGGCAAGTTCCCCGGCGCGCCTGACCTGGATACGTTCTGGGCAAACATCGCAGCAGGCAAAGATACGATCAAACATTTTTCCCGCGCGGAATTGGAAGCGAAAGACCGCGCGTCGCTGGAATTCGGCCCCGACTACGTGGCCGCTCACGGCGTTCTGGAAGACGCCGAGTTATTCGATGCCGGTTTTTTCGGAATTCCACCTCGCGAAGCAGACTATCTTGATCCGCAGCACCGGCTGTTTCTGGAAACGTGCCGGAATGCGCTCGAAGACGGCGGCTACGATCCGGCTCAATTCTCCGGCCAGATCGGCATCTATGGCGGATGCAGCCTGAACACCTATTTGCTGGCAAACCTGAGCATAAGCCGTGAATTCATCGACGAACTCACCGGCAATTATCAGGTTGGCGAACTCCAGGCAACGCTGGGCAACGATAAGGATTTTCTCTGTTCGCGGGTGGCGTACAAGTTGAACCTGCGTGGTCCGAGCGTTACGGTACAAGGCGCATGCGCAACGTCACTGGTCGCCATCTGCCAGGCGAGCCAAAGCCTACTTACCTTTCAATGCGATATGGCGCTGGCAGGAGGCGTTTCAGTTACCTTTCCGCAGCATCGCGGCCACGTCTATCAGGAAGGCAGTATGGGGTCGCGCGACGGACATTGCCGTCCCTTCGACGTAGACGCGACCGGCACTGTTTTTGGACACGGTGTTGGAGTAGTGCTGCTCAAGCGGCTGGAAGACGCGCTTGCCGACGGCGACCGGATCGACGCCGTAATTCGCGGCTTCGCAGTAACTAACGACGGCGCGGCGAAGGTCAGTTACATGGCCCCCGGCGTAGATGGCCAGGCTGCGGCAATCTCTGCTGCCCAGGCCATGGCGGGAATCAGCGCGGACGCCATCACCTATGTGGAAGCGCACGGCACCGCAACGCCGCTCGGCGATCCGGTAGAGGTCGCTGCGCTGACTCGCGCCTTCCGTCAGAGCACGGGACGCAACGGCTACTGCGCTCTGGGCAGCACCAAGGCGAATATCGGTCATCTGGACGCCGCCGCCGGGGTCAGTGGGCTGATCAAGACGGTGCTTGCTATGAAGCACAAGACGATTCCGCCGGTGGCCAACTTCCGCCAGCCGAATCCGCGCATCGATTTCGCAAGCACGCCTTTTTATGTCAACTGCGAAGCCATACCCTGGCAGTCCAACGGGCCGCGCATGGCCGGCGTAAGCGCGTTTGGGGTGGGAGGCGTGAATGCGCATCTGGTACTCGAAGAAGGGCCAGTATGCACTTCAAAAATCTCCGCGCGCCCGGTCCAATTACTCTGCGTTTCCGCGCGTTCAGAAGCCGCGCTTGAAATGGCGCTGGGCAATCTCGGTCGTCATCTGCGGGAGTATCCCGAACTGAATCTAGCGGACGCCTCCTATACACTCCAGACTGGACGGCACGGATTCGATCATCGCGCTTCGGTAGTATGCTCCAGCGTGGACGACGGTGCTCGCATTCTTGCAGAGCCCGCGAACCGGCAGATTCTCAGATCAACCGGCATCCTCACGCGGCCCCAACCGGTCTTCCTCTTCACCGGGCAGGGCGCGCAGTTTCCTGGAATGGGCCGCGCACTTTATCAGGCGGAGCCTGTCTATCGGCAGCAGATCGATGAATGCGCGGAGGTGCTACGCCCCTTGCTGGATCTCGACCTGCGCACATTGCTCTTTCCAGCGGATCAAGACATTGATGCAAGCGCCGAGGCGCTGATGGAAACGCGACTGGCGCAACCGGCGCTGTTCATCACTGAACTGGCAATGGCCATGCTCTGGATGGAATGGGGCATTGAGCCGAAGGCCATGACGGGACACAGCCTCGGGGAATATGTCGCGGCCGTTGTAGCCGGTGTGATGAGCCGCGAAGATGGCCTTAAGCTGGTGGCGGCGCGCGGCCGGCTGATGCAGCAGATGGAGCGCGGGGCGATGCTCTCGGTGCGGGCCGGCGAAGAACGGATATCGGCTCTGATGAATGAGCGGATTTCGATGGCCGCATTGAATAGCCCGTCTTTGTGCGTAGCGTCCGGGCCGATAGATGCTATCGAGGAATTGGAAAAGCGGCTGCAAGAGGAGCGTGTCGAATTCAAGCGCCTCCGGACTTCTCACGCCTTCCATTCCGCGATGATGGATCCGATGCTCGACGCATTTGAGGATGAGGTGTGCCGGGTCGCCCTTCAAGCGCCCTCGACTCCCTTTGTCTCAGGAGTGACGGGAACGTGGATCGAGCCTGAGGAAGCGATCAGCCCACGCTATTGGCGGGAGCATTGCCGCAAGCCAGTGCGCTTCGCGGAGGCGTCGGCTCTGTTGCTCGATCTGCCCGAAGCCATGCTGTTGGAAGTGGGGCCGGGGCAATCGCTGACGATTCTGGCGCGTCAGCAACGCGGCAATCGCGCAATACCGATTGTGGCATCGATGCCAGATCGCGCAGCAGACGCCGCCGATTCCGGAACCATGCTGGAAGCTCTGGGCCGGTTGTGGGCTGCCGGCATTCAGCCGAAATGGAAGCGCTTCTGGAGCCAGGAGCACAGACAGCGCGTCTCGTTGCCTACTTATCCGTTTGAGCGCAAGAAGCATTGGATAGAACCGCCGGTGCACAAGGCGGCAAGCAACGATCTCCGGCAGGCTACTACTCTGCCGCAAGAGACTGAAGCGCAAATTAAGGGAGAAGCCAAGATGACCATGAATGCAAATGGAATCGCTCTTGAACGCCGGCACAGGCTCCAGCTTGTTGTGGCAAGCCTCTTTGAGGAGTTGAGTGGAATTGTTACCGGGCCGGAGAACTTTGATACTTCCTTCATGGAACTGGGATTCGACTCGCTCTTTCTGACCCAGGCGACGCAGGCCGTGCAGCGCCGCTTCGGCGTGAAGGTGACCTTCAGACAGATCGTTGAACAGTTCTCCAGCATTCGCGCGCTCGCTGAACGTCTGGATTCGATTCTTCCCGCCGAGGCCTTTCCCGCAGAGGCTGAGCAGCCAGTGTTGCAGCAGAAACCTCTCGTTGCCGCACCTTCCACCTTCACACTACCGACATCCGCCGCGGCAGGCTCGACGCTTGAAGAGCTGCTCAGGGCGCAGATGCAGGCCATGTCGCAGCTTTTCGAACAACAACTGGCGGCAGTTCGCGGCAATACGATTCAAGGTGCGACGCCTGCCGCAGCGCTGCAACCGGCTTCTGCGCAAACAACGAGGCATGCGCTGGTTGCAGACAAGCAAGTGGCCGCGAGCGAAGCCGCGCCTGCCGGAGGATTGAAAGCGCACGGGCCGTTCAAGCCGGTGCAGCCCGGCACAAAAGATGGAATAACCGAGCAGCAGCGTGAGTACATCCAATCGCTCATAGCTCAGTACACTCGCCGTACCGGAAAGTCGAAGGAGTATACACAGGCGCACCGCCCGCATCTTACTGACCCGCGCGCCGTTGCCGGTTTTCGTTCGCTATGGAAAGAGATGGTCTACCCGTTGGTGACGAATCGCTCCAAAGGCTCGCGCATCTGGGACATCGACGGCAACGAGTACATCGACATCGTCAATGGATTCGGCGCGATCATGTTCGGCCATGGTCCGGAGTTTGTAAATGAAGCGGTGCGCAAGCAAATCGACGCTGGAGTAGAGATTGGTCCGCAGAGTTCGTTGGCAGGAGAAGTAGCGGAGCTGATCTGCGAACTGACGGGCATGGAACGCGCCGCATTCTGCAATACCGGCTCTGAGGCGGTGATGGCAGCGTTGCGCGTGGCCCGTACAGTGACCGCGCGCGACAAGATCGTCTACTTCACCGGCGATTACCACGGCACCTTCGACGAGGTTTTGCTGCGCGCCACGCCGCACGGCGCTGCGCCCATAGCTCCCGGCATTATGACGGGCAGCGCGAACAACGCAGTGGTGCTGGAGTACGGCGCGGAGGCGTCTTTGGAGTTTATCCGCGCACACGGCAATGAGATTGCTGCGGTGCTGGTCGAGCCCATCCAGAGCCGCCACCCGGAGGTGCAGCCGAGGGAATTTCTGCTTGAGTTGCGCAAAATATCGGCGCAGTGCGGAACCGCACTGATTTTTGACGAAGTGGTCACCGGCTTCCGCGTGGCATTAGGCGGCGCGCAGGAATACTACGGGATTCGCGCCGATCTGGCTACATATGGAAAGGTAATCGGCGGCGGCTATCCAATAGGCGTACTCGCAGGAAAAGCAGAGTACCTTGACACGCTGGATGGCGGAGCATGGCATTATGGAGACGATTCAGCTCCAGAGGTTGGAATGACATTCTTTGCCGGGACGTTTGTCCGCCATCCTCTGGCGCTGGCGGCGGCGAAGGCAGTCCTGCGTTACTTGAAGGAGGCCGGACCGGAACTACAGAAAGCGCTGAGCCAAAAGGTAGCGCTGGCCGCGCGCACCGTGGAGGAGAGCTTCCGCGATGCCGGAGTGGATGTGGGTGTGCATCCGTGCGGCGCATGGTTTTCCTTCAGCCTGCCTGCGGAGGCACGCTTCGGCAGTTTGCTTTATTACCACATGCGCGCGAAGGGTATTCACATTCTGGAGAGCTACCCTTGCTTCTTTACCACCGCGCATAACGACGAGGATTTTGCGTTCGTGGTCGAAGGCTTTCGCCAATCGATCCAGGAGATGCGCCGTGGAGGCATGCTGTCTGCGGCAACTTCCGCGCCGGACAATTCAATGCTTGTTGTGGCGTTGCCGGAACGGCATCCAGCCGCGCGTAGCGAGAATCCAGACAGGGCGCCGCTGACCGAGTCGCAGCGTGAAATATGGCTGGCTGCCACTCGCGGAGACAACGCAAACTGCGCCTTCAACGAATCACTGATACTCCGTCTGCAAGGGACTGCAAATGAAGATGAGATTCGCTACGCGCTTGAAGCGACAATCGCCAGGCATGATGCACTTCGTTCTACGGTCGATCCCGATGAGGAATGCATGCGGATTGCGCCTGCCTTCACGGGGCAAATTCCATTCATTGACCTGAGCGCGCTTCCTGCGGACGAACGCGAGTCAATCATCGACGAGAGAATTGCGGAAGAAGGACGCACACCCTTCGATCTCTCCAATGGTCCGCTGGTGCGCGCCATGCTTTTCCGCACAGCTCCGGAGGAACTGGCGCTGCTCTTAACCGGCCATCATCTCGTGTTGGACGGGTGGTCCGCGAATCAACTTCTGGAGGATATGGGAAATATCTACACTGCGGCAAAGGCAAAATCGAAGCCGGTACTGTCGCCACTGATGCCCTTCAGCAGCTATGCGCTGAAAGAGCAGGAGGAGATGCAGGCGGGAGCTTATGCCGAGAACGAGAACTACTGGGTGGAGCTTTTCGCGGGGCGGACGCCGGTGCTTGACCTGCCAACCGACCGGCCTCGGCCATTGATGAAGAGCTACAGCGGCGGTACTCTGCACTCGTCTCTGGGCCGGGAACTGACCGCTGAGTTGAAGAAGTCTAGCTCCCGGCTGGGTTGCACACTGTATGTCACGCTGCTCTCTGGTTTTCAAATTCTGTTGCACCGGCTCACGCGCCAATCCGAGTTGGTGGTCGGCATCTCCGCCGCAGGCCAGACGCTGTTTGATGGCGCAAGCCTGGTTGGGCATTGCGTGCACTTTTTGCCGATGTTGAGCATACTTCCGAAAGACTGCGCGGTCAAAGAGCATTTGACGGCCACGCGAGGGAAGCTTCTCGATGCCTATGATCACCAGGAATTCACCTACGGCACATTGTTGCGCAAGTTGCCGATTCAACGCGATTCCAGCCGCTTGCCGCTTATAGAAGTTCAGTTCAATCTGGAAAAGCTGGGAACGAATATTCATTTTGATGGACTGCAGACGGAGATGCGCTCCAATCCGAAGGCGTTTGTGAACACCGATCTGTTTCTGAACGTCATCGAATCCGGCGACGATCTTCTCCTGAATTGCGATTACAATACGGATCTGATCGACCAAAGCACGCTGGAACGGTGGCTGACCTCGTATGCGACGATTCTGGCTAATATGGCGACGGATCCACGCCGGGAAGTCGAAGAGCTGGAGATACTAGAGGTGAACGAGCGCAAGCTGGTGTTGGACGAGTGGAATTGCACCTCGGTGGACTTTGGCCCGTACGAGCCGGTCTATCGGAGCATCGAGCGGCGAGCTGCCCAGACGCCAAAACGCATTGCAGTAATCTGCAACGAGATCGAGTGGACGTATCAGCAGCTCAACGAGTACAGCAATCGGATGGCGCGACACCTGCGCCGTCAGGGGATCCGGGAGGGATCGCTGGTGGGAGTATGCATGGAGCGTTCGCATCAGATGCTGGGCGCGGTGCTGGGAGTGCTCAAAGCGGGCGCGGCATATCTGCCACTTGATCCAGGCCATCCGGCCAGTCGTCTGGAACTGGTGCTGGCGGATGCGCAGGCATCGATACTTCTGACCCAGGAACATTTAGCTTCGCGGCTGCAAACCAGCGCGCGAGTCATCTGCGTGGACAGTGAGCAATCGCTGTGGGCGCGGGAGAGCGGCGCAAACCTGGATGCAACAACCCAAGCCGATTCTCTGGCTTATGTAATCTATACGTCAGGATCCACGGGTAAGCCCAAGGGCGTAGCCATCGAGCATGGCGCGCTGAACAACCTGCTGCGCAGCATGGAGCGAGAACCGGGCCTGAGTTCCACAGACACGCTGGTATCGGTTACGACGCTTTCGTTCGATATTGCCGCGCTGGAACTTTTCCTTCCGTTGCTTGCAGGCGGACGTCTTGTGATCGCCACCAGTGAGCAGGTGATGGATGGATTTCGTCTGCTGAATCTGCTGGAGCAGTCGCACGCCACTGTGATGCAGGCTACGCCGTCCGGTTGGAGAATCCTGCTGGAAGCAGGGTGGAAGGGACAGCCGCAATTGAAAGTGCTGTGCGGCGGCGAGGCCTTACCGCGCGATCTGGCCGATTCGTTGCTGGCTTGCAGTGAGCAGGTGTGGAACGTCTACGGGCCGACTGAGACGACCATCTGGTCTTCTGCCACGCGGCTCGAAATGCAGGCCGGTCCAGTGCCGATTGGGCCGCCCATAGCCAATACCCAGTTCTACGTGCTTGACGAGCGTCTGCACCCGGTTCCTATAGGGGTGACTGGCGAATTATTCATCGGAGGCGCAGGTTTGGCGCGCGGCTATTGGAATAGACCCGAACTGACCGCGGAGAAGTTTTTCCCAAATCCCTTTGGTTCCGGGCGAATCTATCGCACCGGCGATCAAGCGCGTTGGCTGCGGGACGGTCATGTTGAGTTGCTGGGCCGGACCGATTTTCAGGTGAAGGTGCGCGGCTTCCGGATTGAACTGAACGAAATTGAGAGTGCCTTGGCCAGCCATCCGGCGGTTCGCGATGCCGTAGTTGTAGCCGTCGAAGTAGCGCCCGGAGACAAGCGGCTGGCAGCCTGGGTAGACTCGGCGTTGGCCAAGCCGCCCGCGGATTTGGACGCGCAACTGCGCACGCTGCTGACCAAAATGCTGCCCGAGTATATGCACCCGGCTATCATAACCGTGTTGTCCGCGCTGCCCCGGACAGCCAATGGCAAGATCGATCGCAAGTCTTTGCCGGAACCCGCATTTGCCAGCATGAAACAGAAGCAGAGATTCACCCCTCCGGCTACTCCACAGCAAGAGAAGCTAGCGGCAATCTGGGCAGATGTTCTCAAGCTAGATCGAGTTGGCATCACCGACAGCATCTTTGAACTGGGAGCCGACTCACTGCTGATATTCCGCATCTCCGCTCGTGCCGGGAGAGAAGGTCTGCCCATCCAGCCAGCGCAGATTTTTCAATACCGCACTATCGCGAATTTGACAAGTGCTCTAGGATACGCCGGAACGGCGGGTTCAGATCAGGTTTTAGCCAGCCCATCCATTTCCGCTGTTGCCCGTGAAAAATTTCGGAGAACAAAGGCATGATGGAAAGCACAACGGAACTTATTGTCTCCCCTTCTGAGATTGAGTGCGCTCAGGTGACATCAGAGCCGGATACATACGTGATGCCGGCGACGCCATGCCAGATTCGCTTCTGGTTGCTGGATAGTATGCACCGCGGCAATCATGCACTGAATATGCCCTTGGCATGGAATTGCCGGGGAAAGTTCGACCCGGACTTGGCGGCAGCCGCGCTGGCAGAGCTTGTGCGCCGCCATGAGTCACTGCGTACAACATTTGAAATGGTGAATGGAAAGCTGTCACAGGTGATTCATCCGGCTATTGAAGCAGCAGCTTTGCCCCTGCCTGTCGACGATTTGCGGCATCTGCCGAAGGAAGAGCGCCAGCAGCAGTCCAGCGCAATCATCCTGCGGCATGCGCGTATCCAGATGGACATGAAAGAAGGGCCGCTGTTCTTCGCCAGAACGATCAAGATGGGAGCCGATGAGCATATTCTTCTTCTCACCATCCATCACTGTGTCTGCGATGGATGGTCGAATGGTGTGATCATTCGGGATTTCGCCGCAATCTATGACGGATTGATGCGCCGCGTTCCCGCAGGACTACCGGAATTGCCGATTCAGTACGGCGATTACGCGGTTTGGCTCGACGAGTGGAGACGAGGGAAGGAATCAGCGGAGTACATGAAATACTGGCGTGAAACTTTGGGCGGAAACTTTATGCCGCTTCATATTCGCCGAGATTTTGCCGACGAAAGCGGCGAAGTACTCGGAGATATTGAAACTCTTCTGTTACCTGGGGCATTGACGCAGGAGGCGCGTGATTTCTGCGCAGCTCATGGAATAACGCTCTATATGCTGCTGCTGGCCGTCTACGCCATGACGCTGCATCAGTTAACCGGTCAAGGTGATATACTTATCGGCACGCCCTGCGCCAATCGGCGCCATGAGACGGAAGACCTGATCGGTCCGTTTTCCAATCCGCAGGTAATCCGCGTGAGGTTTGAGAAGGGAGAGAGCCTGGGCAAGGTTGTGGAGCGTGTGCGCGACTGGACACTGGGCGCGATGGCGCATCAGATATTACCCTTCGAAGATCTGAACGATGACGAGTTTTTCTCTCGCGCAGAAAATCAGATTTCTCTGAAAGTGTATTTTATTTATCAAAAGGCTTTCATGCAAACCCAACATACGCCGTTCCTGGAGATTGTTCCGTTACGTTCCGTCAGTCCGGGTACAACTTTCGACCTGATGCTCAGCATCGTGGAACGGGCCGAGGGCCCGCGTTTACAGTTGGAGTACAATCCCCGGCACTTCAGCGTTTCGACAATCCAGGATATTCTTCAGCGTTATCTTAGGGTTCTCAAAACTACCCTGTCAGATCCGGAAAGCCCGGTGGGAGATGCGATGGAGCAGGAAGGCCGCAAACAGCCGTTGCAGACGGCATCACTTGCTGGTCCGGACAACGTAACAACAAGAACATTTGAGCAGTGTGGAGATTCCGAATTGCACCCCGATTCGCCGGAGTTGCAGATTGCGGAGATTTGGAAGACAGCGATGGGATTGAAAAGCCTGAGTCATCACGATAGCTTCTTCGATCTCGGCGGACGGTCGATGGCTGCGATGCGAATTATCTCTCGTATCAACAAAACCTACTCTCTCGATTTTGGTCTGGCTACGCTGTTCTCCGCTCCCACGGTCGCACGAATGGCAGAATTGGTAAATAAGCGACTTTCGGCCAATGTCAGTTCTTCGATCGTGGCCATGCAGCCGCATGGATCGGCTGAGCCTCTGTTTATCATTCACGGAGCAGGAGGCAATATTATCCGTTTCTATCAACTCGCCATGCTTGTAGGAACAGACCACCCGATTTACGGCATACAAGCTCAGTCGCTATTGGCCGGCAAGCCGGCGCTGCTTCGCCTGGAAGATCAGGCGGCGTATTATCTGGCCGAAATTCGGGAGATCCAACCAAAGGGACCGTACTACTTTTTGGGATATTCCTTTGGCGGGACGATTGCCCTGGAAATTGCGCATCAGTTGCGCGCTTTGGGAGAACGCGTAGAACTGCTTGGTATGCTTGATAGCCGCCGGCGCGGTTGCATCGTGGTGACGCAGCAAAATGATTCCGTGCTCGTGCAGCTAGATCGCCGCATTGCGCGCTTTGTGGGAAATCTTTCAGGTCTCTCGCTGGGAGAAAAGATCGATTACCTTTGGCAGAAGCTGTTTACGCGAATCCTGCGCCGGATTTACTCGCTGGCAGTCGCACTTGGCTATCGTTCCGTGCCTTCATTCATGAAAAGCACCGACGACATTACCTGGGTGGCGGCAATGAACTACCATCCGCGGCCATGGTCCGGACCGGTGACGCTTTTTCGCACCGCCGTCCAACCGGATCCACGGCTACCGATGGATCTGGGATGGACACCGATTGCGCAAGGCGGCATCGAGATGTACGAATTGCCTGGCGATCACGATCTGGTATTCCGGGAACCGAACATTCAGGTTTTGGCCGCGCAACTGAGGGCCCGCCTGGAGAAATCCGAAGCAGCTTGGATTCGTGAAAGCGAAGCGGTCGAGACCGAGGACATCGCCCGATGACGATTCGTCATGTGTACATGGTGCTCTCGCCGCGCTCTCTGAGTTATGCAAGAGATGCGCTGGAGAGTATGTTCGCCAATTCGGTCGAAGATCTTCATCTTCGTCTGATTACCGACTTCAAGCAGGACAAGGATGAGTTGTCCGAGACGCTACGTGCGCTTGATTCAAAGGCGCATCAATGGACGGTGTTTTCCGAGCAGGATCTGACTGACAGGGAAGAAGCGCTCTTCGCCGGGCACGATAATTTACGCGCTTTCCGCAGCGGTCATCCCTGCTGGCGCAAAATTACCGATCCACTGCTAGTGAGCGAGCCTGGCCAGGAATTGGTTCTGCTCGATCCGGACCTGTACTTTCCCAATCGCTTTCGGTTTGAGATAACGCCTGAGAACGGTTTGCTGCTCATGTGGCAGCAGCCAAACTGCCTCTTTCCGCCCGATGTGGTCAAAACGGCAATCGGCGAGGGAATCCGGATTGCGCACCACGTGGATATTGGAGTGGCACACTGGCGTGCCTCTGCCGATCTCGATTGGCTTGACTGGCTGATCAGCAAGCTGGGTGGAAGCAGGCTGCCGCGCATCATGCATGTTGAGGCAATAGTATGGGCGGCTCTGGCCATGCGAATGGGCGGAGGATATCTTGACCCTGCATACTGGAAATGCTGGCGCAGATCGCCGGTAAAGCGAGTGATGACAAAACTGGGAGTGAGCGGTCAACGCATTCTGAAATCGGAATCATGGCCCAATATAAAATGCTTTCACGCCGGCGGCGAGGCAAAGTGGTGGCTGCATAAGGCTCGTGAATTGGGTCTGCTGGACGGCCATGCTACGCTCAACCAACCAGGTTGCGTTCTTCCATTTGAGGAACTGGTGCCGGCGCAGTACGCGCGGGAATTGGCGTTCAAACGAATGCTGCAAGCCATGGGCTACTACCAAATCTTCCGTACAGTGTGAGCGTCTATGCGAATCTGCATTGTTGCCGAAAACGCCTCGACACGATTCGGCGGCGAGGCCATCCTTCCGGTACACTACTTTCGCCTGCTGCGATCACGCGGCATCGAGTGCTGGATGGTTGTCCACGCGCGAACGCAAAGTGAAGCGATGGAGTTGTTCCCGAACGATATTGATCGCATTCTGTTTGTTCCAGATCTGCGGATTCAGAAGCTGTTTTTCTTTTTGAGCCGTTATCTTCCCAGGCGGCTGTCTGAAGCCACGCTGGGTCTTCTCACTCAGCTCATCACACAATTCTGTCAACGCACGATCGTGCGCAGGCTGATACGCGATCATCAAATCGATGTCATTCACCAGCCCATTCCGGTCGCACCGCGCTTTCCTTCCATGCTCTTCGGCCTGAGCGCACCGGTGGTGATAGGTCCACTGAATGGCGGGATGGATTATCCGCCGGCATTTCGCCGCTCCGAAACGTGGATTAGCCGCGCGGCGCTTGCCATTGCCCGCCTACTTGCAAATGCCGGCAATACGCTACTGCCAGGCAAGAAGCACGCCAGCATCGTACTGGTGGCTAATGAACGCACGCGCCGTTCTCTACCCTCGGGAATTCGCGGCAAAGTTATTGAATTTGTGGAAAATGGGATCGATGTTGGCATTTGGCAAAGCGCGCAGGGTGCCACCGTGAACGCGGTTCCACGCTTTGTCTTTATTGGGCGCCTGGTGGATTGGAAGGCTGTGGATGTTGCGATCCGCGCGCTCCAATCCGTTTCATCCGCCGAACTCGATATTATTGGCGACGGCCCTACGCAGGATGCATGGCGATCTCTGGCAGCGGAACTGGGAATGAAGGATCGTGTTCACTTCAGTGGTTGGCTGACGCAGAGCGAATGCGCCAATCACCTGCTGAATTCTGTCGCGCTGGTTTTGCCCAGCCTGTATGAATGCGGCGGCGCCGTGGTGCTGGAAGCCATGGCCATGGGCAAGCCAGTGATTGCCACCCGCTGGGGAGGTCCGGCAGACTACCTGGACGCCTCCTGCGGGGTGCTTGTGGAGCCGGAGAGCTATGCGGGCCTAGTAGCCGGATTTGCCAAAGCGATGCAGAGGCTTCTTGACTCTCCCAGCCTTGCCAGTTCCATGGGCGCCGCTGGACGCGAGAGGGTGGCACGCGATTTCGACTGGCAGCACAAAATAGATAAAATGATCGGCATCTATCGTTCCGTTGCGGAAAACCTGGATGTTCCCCACAGGCTGAAATCAAACAGTATCTCCAACGCCACAGCATCCGAAGCCAACTGAAGGCAGCATATATAGGCGTGAATCTCAACAGCGGCAAGTCGCAAGCGGAGGTCGAAAAATGGCTGAATATCTAGAACTGCAAACGGATTTTATGTTTCGTTCGGAGGTTTTGATGGCCAAGTCCCCGGATGCTATTCCACCACGTCTTCTCTATCTTTTAAGCCGCTATCCGGGAATTTCGCATACTTTCTTCATAAACGAAATTCAGGAACTGAGAAAGCATGGATTCTCTGTCGAGGCGGCCTCCATCAACCAGCCTGACCGTTCACGCTCGTCGATGCACGCATTTGAGATTGAAGAAATGGAAAGGACCTTCTACATCAAGTCCGCGGGCGCCAAGCGTGTGGCGGCGGTTGCGAACAGAACGCTTCTGTTGAGACCGAGGGTGTTTGCCCGCGGGTTGCGGGCTGCTCTGCGCCTGGGACAATGGAATCCAAAAGCCAGTCTTTATGCGCTCTTTTACTTCGCGGAGGCGCTCATTCTAGGTGACTGGATGCGCTCGCGCGGTCATCAACATCTGCACATCCACTTCTGCGGGCCGGTCGCGACGGTTGGTATGCTAACGTCTATGGCTTGGGGATTCACATACTCCCTAACCGTGCATGGCCCGGACGAATTCTACGATGTCGAGAAGTTTTATCTTCGCCAGAAAGTCGAACATGCAAAGTTCATCCTGTGCATCAGCAACTTTTGCCGCAGCCAGCTTATGCGCATTGCTGCTCCTGAGCACTGGGACAAGATACGTGTAGTGCGCCTGGGCGTCGATCTGGATGTATTCTCACCGATGCCGCCGCGGCTTGAGCCGGATCACGTGTTGGAGATTCTTTGCGTGGGCAGGTTGGTTCCTTCGAAAGGCCAGCTTATTCTGTTGCGCGCCTGCGCCATTTTGCTTTCTAAGGGTCGAAATATCAGAGTGCGTCTGGTGGGCGATGGGCCGGACCTTCAGCATTTGCAATCATTCGCGGAGCAGGAGGGAATTCCGGTAGTCTTCGAAGGAGCAAAGAGCCACGACGAGACGCGCCAGTTGCTGGGACGAGCGGACATTTTCGCTCTGGCCAGTTTTGCCGAGGGTGTTCCAGTTGCGCTGATGGAGGCGATGGCGATGGAGGTGCCATGTATCAGCACCAACATTGCCGGAATTCCCGAGTTGATTCGCGATGGGCTCGATGGACTGATTGTTCCGGCCTCCGATGCGGAAGTGCTGGCAGCGACGCTTGAACGCCTCGCCGAAGATCCGCTTCTGCGGCGCAGCCTTGGGCTCGCCGGCCGCAAACGTGTCCACGATCTTTACAATCTTCCGGAAAATGTCAACTTTCTTGCATCTGTATTCCGCGAGAATTTATTCAATATCATTTGAAAGGACTATTCGTCATTTGACTTCTTCTTTGTTCCAATTCGATGTCTCCGTCCTGATTGTGTCCTACAACACGCGCGACCTGCTGAAGGAGTGCGTGCAATCGGTCTTTCGCGAGAGCGGTTCGCTGCGCGTTCAGGTTATCGTGGTTGATAACGTTTCAACGGACGGTTCACCGCAGATGGTCGAGCAAGAGTTTCCGGATGTGTTATTGATTCGCAGTGATGTCAATCTCGGATTTGGCCCGGCAAACAACCTCGGCTTTCGGTCGGCAAGCGGACGCTATCTTGTACTCCTCAACTCCGACGCATTTTTGACAGAAGGATCTTTACAGCGCTCCGTGGCCCACATGGACGCGAACCCCGGCGCGGGCCTTGGCGGCGGACGCCTGATCGGGCGCGATGGGTCGTTGCAGCCATCGGCGCGTATGTTTCCCACGGTTGTCGGCGACTTGCTGGTTCTTTCCGGGCTTGCGGCTCGCTTTCCGCGCTCCCGCTTCTTTGGACGCGTTGACCGCACCTGGGCAAGCCCGATGGAGGCAGCCGAGATCGACTGGGTTCCTGGCGCCTACTCGATTATCCGCGTTGAAGCGCTGGAATCAGTCGGATTTTTCGATCCGCGATTCTTTCTCTATTACGAGGAAGTTGACCTGTGCAAACGCATCAAGAACGCAGGGTACTCAATCTGGTATTGGCCGGATATCATGGTCGTGCATATCGGTGGCGAGTCCTCACGTCAGATACAGTCACTTCAACTCTCGCGCACCGGCGCGCAGCTTACGCTGTGGCGCATGCGAAGCATGTTGCTGTATTACCGCAAGCATCATGGGTTGTTCGTATGGTTGACAATGATGGTAGAGACAGCCTGGTATTGGCTGCGATTGCAACGCAGGCGGTGGAGCAGAAATCCGGACCGCCGCGCTATTGCCCGCGCAGATCGATCCATGATCTCGATCATGAACCAGGCGTGGCGCGATACTAGAGGCGGGCATTGTTCTCCAGAACAGCCCTGGTGAGCGCGTCCGCCGGAAAGATGAAGATATATACGTCGGTTCACATGATGCGCCGCAAGCTCAAGTCGACACTCACATTGCTTCTATCGTCGCTCTACCGGGCAACATCAGGGCTGCGGCGAAACATGGAGCGCATACGCAACCACGCCCTGCTTTCGTCCAGTCTGGCTTTACCGGTTGATGCGTCGGTGGTGGTTCTTGGTCCGCCGGAGGTGCACGGCACGGGCATGATTCGCTTTGGAAAGGACGTACTCCTGTATCCCGTGTTGTATCTGGAAACAGAAGAGTGCGGATCGATTGAGATCGGCGGCAAGGTCGTGATTTCGCGCGGGGTTCACATTGTCGCGCGCGACAGAATTACAATCGGCGAAGGCACGATGATTGGCGAGTACACCAGCATCCGCGATGCAAATCACGTTCGTGTGCCGGGTCTGACGATTCGTGATTCAGGCCATATCGCAAGGCCAATCACAATCGGCAATGAGGTGTGGATTGGCCGCGGTGTGACAGTGCTGGGAGGCGTCACCATCGGGGACGGTGCCACCGTGGGGGCTAACGCAGTGGTCACGCGCGATGTACCGGCGGGAGTAACGGTTGTGGGTGTGCCCGCGCATGCAGTCGGCGCCAACCAAACGCGTTAACTACAGCGTGGCAAAGGAACGAATCATGCACGACCACAACAGCACAATTGGAATCCTGCCCTGCTCAACCGAATTTCAGCCTAAGGCGGAAGATGGGACGGCGGCGCGTTTTGCCTGGATACTTGGATCGTTTGCTGCAATCTACCTTCTTTCCTGGCCGATAGTATTCTCGCTGGATCTTTGGATACTGAAGGACCGCGGCAGCTTTCTGAATCTGGATTACCTGTTGGACCAGCATCTCCGGCTGGGCGTCGACACATTCTATTCCTATGGACTGCTACCGGTTTCAATCCAGCACTGGCTCTTTGTACTGTTTGGCAGAGGCTATTGGCCTTTGCTCGGATGCGCTGTCGCCACCATGGTCCTGATGGCGCTGTTCTGCGCGCTTCTTCTGCGTTATCTGCCCAGTGAGCCGATATGGCTTGTGGCGATGCTGGCAATGAGCCGGATCGTGAACCCGGTCAATCCCAACCTCCCCTATTCACTCGTCCAGCTATCTCTTCTATTTGCGCTTTTCTTTGTGCTGCTGGGACGGCTGGACATTAGCCTCGCGATCTCTGCGATAGGCTGTTGGAGTGTGCCGTCGCTGCCGCTGATAATGACAGCGTTGTTGACGGCATTTCTATTTCTCGATTGGCTTATCAAGCCTTCCCGTTTCGTTCGGAGTCTGCTTCGCGCACTTGCACCGGGGGTGATGACGTATTTGGCGCTGGCGTTTTTACTGGCCTACCAGTTTGGGTGGAGTTCCGTTCTCGCAACGGCAACACCTCTGGCGGGGATGAGCTATTACAAGCAGGCCACTTTTGCACATGGACAAGGGTTGATGCAGTTTCTCCACCCCTGGGGATACAGCGGCCTCCGATATATCGCCTACATTCTCGTCACGCCTGTGAGCTGGTGGGTGATGAGTACGCTGAGCCTCTCCGTCTTCGCTATACTGGCAACACGTAGAATGGTGATCCGGCGAGCGTTGCAGCAAAGAGACACGGCAATCATTCTCTGCGCACTGATTCAGGTTGTGTTCGCATGCGCTGCATATGGATCACCGCATCAGCACTACATTTTCGATCCGGTTCTGGTGGTGGGAATGCTGCTGGGGTTATCGGCATTGCCTAGGGGAATCACGCGTAAAGTTATGGTGACGCTCTTTCTCGCACTTGGAATCGCAGGCCAGGCGACCCTTGTGCGCACCACCTGGCAAAGTTGGAAGCAGATTGAATCTCCCACGGCGACCGCCAATCTGTACGCCGATGCGGGCTGGGTGGCCGAATGGAAGAATATTCTGGAACTGTCAGCCCGCCAGAAAGTGCTGCTTTTTTCGTATAGCACAGGTTCTCATCACTATTTTCAGTCCATACATTCGCCTGATGTATGGACGCTTCAGGAGGGACAACTTAATCCTGCCGACGAGGCGCGCGTGAAGGAGCAGATCGACAATACGGATGTAGTGGTGCTGGACCTGACCAGCCCGACAACCGTTGCGGATATGGATGCCAACATCAAACTGCAATTGCATTCACTCTGCCTGACGCAATCTACAGCCTATTTTCAGCTCTGGCAGCGGCCTTCATCGGAGCACGCAAACTTGTCGTGTATTGCTGATCCACGCAAATAGTATATTCAGAAGAATGAGGTTGAGTTTGTTCGAGAACATTCGCGAGGACTGGCGTACGCACGATCGTCAACTCTCACGTCAGGGCCTGTGGGCCATGGCTGTGTATCGCTATGGGCGATGGCGCTACACCATTCGCTGGCGCTGGCTGCGTATGCCTTTCTCTTTTCTCTATAAAGTGTTGAAGACTGTCTCCGAGGTGCTGACAGGCATTGAGCTTCCCTGCGAGGTCACGCTGGGACGGCGATTTCGAATCGATCATTTCGGGGGAATTGTCATTAGCGGCGATGCTGTTTTTGGAGATGATTGCGTGATCCGCAACGGAGTCACGGTAGGACTGAAGCATACCGGCTGCCGCGGAGCGCCGGTTATAGGGAACCGCGTGGATATAGGCGCTGGAGCCAAAATATTAGGCGCAATCCGGATAGGCGACGATGTGCAGATCGGAGCCAACGCGGTGGTGCTCACGGATATTCCTTCCAATTCCGTTGCGGTCGGAATTCCGGCGCGTGTGCTTCCGGGAAAATCCGCGCCGACTGCAAGCGAGGAAGTCGTGGATGCCGAGAATGCTCAAGAGTAGGGTGTGCATGCAGGACGGAGTTGAAAGCATTATGGACCGTCGCGCGGACACTACTCTGCCGTCTATCTCGATTGTCGTGATCGGGCGTAATGAAGGGCAACGGCTTGCACTGTGCCTTGAGTCGATTCAGAAAGTGCGAGGCGTTGCCGTGGATGAGGTGGTCTACGTCGATTCTGCCTCGAGCGATGGCAGCCCTGAGGTGGCATCCCGGCATGGCGCAGCCGTGATCGTGGTTTGCCCAGAGAGGCCAGCTGCGGCGATCGGGCGCAACGCCGGCTGGCGGCACACGGCATCCGATCTAATTCTTTTTCTGGACGGAGATACCGTGCTGCATCCGGATTTTGCCATGGCAGCGTGTCAAGCGTTGCAGCACGAGTCTTCCATTGCTGCCGTCTGGGGGCATCGCCGTGAGATTCATCCCGAGGCATCTGTCTATAACCGTATCCTTGACCTTGACTGGATCTACCCGCCAGGGCTCACCCAATTTTGCGGCGGCGATGTGCTGATGCGCCGTCAGGTTCTGCTTGAGACGGGAGGTTTCGATGAGAGTTTAATTGCCGGAGAAGAGCCTGAGCTTTGCCGGCGTATTAGGGCGCAGGGATACGGGATACTGCACATCGACTGCCCAATGACCGGACACGATTTGCAGATCACGCGCTGGAGCCAGTACTGGAAGCGAGCCACAAGAACTGGCCATGCATATGCAGAAGTGTCGGAACGCTTCCGAAACACCAAGGATCCATTCTGGACCTCCGACCGCAGTCGAAACCTGATGCGCGGAAGCTGCTGGCTCATCTCGCTGGCCGCAGCTATCGCCGCCATCGCATTCTTTGGCCTTGTTCCTGTTGCGATATGGCTTTGCTTGCTGTTGTTGTTGTCCTTGCGCTCAGCGTGGAAGGCTCGCTGGAAGCGAAGCACGCCAGGAATCCTACTGCTTTATGGAATTCACTCTCATCTTCAACAGATCCCAATCTTCATGGGACAACTGCAATATGAACTGGTCAGGATGCAGAGAAAAACGCTAAAGCTTATCGAGTACAAAGAGAGACGCGCAGATTAAGGCCGGCAGGAATGTGCCATTCTCATACTTTACTAACCTCACATCAAGTCGCAAACAATTATTGCGAATAGACTGCTCTTTCGGATAGCGGCGGCCATGAATCGGTATGCACAAAGACTGTTGAAGGTCGCGCTGATCATAGCTGCCGTATGGACGGCTTCATTGCCGCTAGGCGCCCAGGCGGCTCTAACGTTGATTGTGGAGGATAGTAGCGGCGGCGCTTTGGCAGGTGCAACCGTCGAGGATACTGCCGGCCTCCAGTTGGGTCGCACAGACGCCGAGGGCCATTTGACGATTCAGTGCACCACTCCCTGTAGCCTGCGTGTGGCCGCTGCCGGGTTTCGCGAGATCAGGTTTCAACTCAGCGCCGATGCAACCGTTCGGCTACAACCTGCCTCAAACAGTGAAGAAGTGACGGTTACCGCATATCGCGCCCCGATGGGCGTACTGGAGAGCCCCACAGACTCGCGGCTGATTTCACAGAGTGCCCTCGACACCACTCCTGCGATAACCCTGGATGGCGAGATGCGCCAGCTGCCTGGAGTCGAGTTGTTTCGCCGCTCCAGTTCCCTGGTGGCCAACCCCACCTCGCAGGGAGTCAGCTTGCGCGGCCTCGGTTCCACTTCTGCCAGCCGTACGCTGGTCACCCAAGACGACATTCCGCTCAACGATGCATTTGGCGGATGGATACACTGGGAGGAGCAGCCCGAACTCTCGGTGAATAGCATCGAACTGGTGCGCGGTGGCGCCAGCGATCTCTATGGATCGAGCGCCATCGGCGGCGTCATCAGCCTGGCGCCGGCGCGGCCCAAATCGGATTTGGCCGAGCTGAGAAGCAGCTACGGCGCGCAAGGAACCTACGATGATAGCCTGCGTCTTCAGGCCAAGCGCGGCAACCGGGGCTTAATGGCTAATGGCGGCGTTATCGGCACCAACGGCTATATTCAGGAAGCTCCGTGGCAGCGCGGACCGGTCGACATCGCCTCCAATATGCATAGCCAAAATGGCGTATTTCTGGTCGAGAACGAAGGTGGACAACTGCGCCTCTTCGTCCGGGGTAGCGGCTTCAACGAGGCACGCGGCAATGGAACACCTTATCAAACCAACGGAACCCGCATTTGGCGCTATGCGATCGGCGGCGACTGGCGCGGTCCGCACAGCAGCTCCTTGATCACACGGCTCTATGGCTCGACGGAACATTACCGCCAGACCTTTTCGAGCATCTCCAATCTTGCCATATTTGGCGACCCCAATTGCTTCTATCGCTGCGGTGAGATTCCCACACGCTATTCGCTGACGCCAAACAACGAGCTGGGCGCCGCGACCCATTGGAGCCAGCCTCTCGGTGCGGGATTGCTAGTTGTGGCAGGAGCGGACACGCACGACGTGCGCGTGTGGGACCGGGAGCAGATTTTCGGAAACTCTACCACTTTAACCAATCTCCATGACCATCAGCTGGATTCCGCAGCTTATGCCGAGCTGATGTGGGTTAGGCGCAACTGGACGTTGATCGCTTCTGGCCGAATGGATTGGTTTCAGAACTTCAACGGCCAGCTATTGATCTGGAACGGATCGAGTTGGGGACTGGAGCAAACCCAGCCCGCACAATTCGGCCAGAGGGTCTTCGATCCGCGCCTGGGTCTCGCGCGAAAGCTCTGGAATCACTGGGCCGTCTCCGCCTCAGGTTTCCGCGCCTTCCGCGCGCCCACTCCCAACGAGCTCTATCGCACTACTCAGGTGGGCAACCAGCTCACCGAACCCAACGGCTCATTGCTCAGCGAACGCGCCACAGGCTGGGAGAGTGGTCTGTCAACCGAGTGGCTCTGGGGCACGATTCGCTCCAGCTACTTCCTGACTCAGGTCAACCGCCCCATCACTGCGGTGACTATCGACTCGCAATCTTCTCCAATCCTACTCATGCGTGAGAATCTTGGCCAGATCGAGAGCCGTGGCGTAGCTCTGGACTTTACGCTTGCGCCCCGCGGTTGGCTGGCCGTCGACGGCGGATACCAGTATGCGCATGCGATCGTCACACAGGGCAGCGAATATTTTGACAACTGGATTCCTGAGGTTGCCCGCAACATGGCCACGCTGAACATGCGCGCCAACAACCAGCATATTGGGATACTCAACTTGCAAGGCCGTCTGAGTGGCCGGCAGTTTGACGATGCAGCGAATACTGCTTTGCTACACGGATATTTCCACTTGGACGCCTATGCCTCGCGCAACTTCGGCAGGCGTTTCCAGATATTCACAGCCTGCGAAAATCTGCTCGACCGCCAGATCGAGGTTGCCAAGACTCCCACAACCACCTTGGCGATGCCCCGTGTAGCGCGTGCAGGATTCCAGGTGCAGTTAAGCGGCGAAGGCAGATAATTTGATTGCTTCCAGGAGGAACACTCATGAAAAACGGCGAACGGTCATCGAAATTAATGGCCGCCCGCCGGTGAAATCGAACTGAGTTACTGACTTGTTATGGAACCGAATAACTCCAACTTGCAATTTGTTGCACCGCGGTGAAAGCACCCGTACTTCCCGTGAAACCGACATAAGCCGTAGTGCCCCCGACTATGCTGGGAATGTTGACTGTAAATTGGTTGGCAACGCTGGCTCCCGTCTTCGTATCTGTCAACGTCACGGTCAGCGTTGTTCCGCTATACACAAGATGCGCATGTATCAGATCCCCGCTTAAAAGCGTTACTCCGCTGGAACTCAGATCTGTTGCCGGCATTGTCGGCGCCGTCCCGTCTGTGTATATGCCGATGGAATCTGTGCCTTCACCCGCATCGTTGTAAATATCGAACTTCAGAGCTACGCTGTTCTGAATGTTCTGATAGCCAAGTCCGCTACCGCCACTTCCAAGTGCCCATATTCCTTTGGGGTCGTTCTGAATCGTGAAGGTAAATCCATCGGCAACCGCGTTCAATATCTGGAATGTAAAATCGGTTGTGAAACCGCTGATGGGAACCGCTGTCGTAGCCCACGCGCTCCGCATTTCCCCAGTTCCTCCGTCTGTGAGTTGCAGCACTCCGCCAGTCACAGTCGGGCCGTTGTTCAGCGATAAATTACTGGCCGTCAAACAGTCACTGGGATAGTTGATGTAAGTAGTTACTGGATTGATCGTGTAAGCCGCCGTGGCTGCCGAACTATTGCTATATCCCGTTTCAATTGCGATGGCTTCCAGCGTCTCTGTTGCGCTTACCGTAATTATGCCCGTATATTTCTTTGACATACTCGTGGGCGTAGTCCCGTTTGTCGTGTAGTAGATGGTTGTGCCTGGCGTTGCGTCACTAATGGTTACTGTCTGCGACGAGGTGTAAGTTCCTGCCGCCGGCGAGAACACAGGAGCAGGCAGCACTGGGTTAATGGTGTAAGCCGCCGTAGCTGATGGACTTAAGGTGAAGCCTGTTTCCACCGCGATCGCTTCCAGCGTCTCCGTCGCTCTGACTGTGATCGGAGCGCTGTATACGCTGGACGAGGTGGTAGGTGTAGTCCCGTTTGTCGTGTAGTAGATGGTTGTGCCTGCCGTAGCATCGCTGATGGTTACTGTTTGCGATGAGGTGTAAGTGCCTGCCGCCGGCGAGAACGCCGGAGCAGGCAGCACTGGGTTGATGGTGTAAGCCGCCGTCGCTGATGGACTTTTGGTGTAGCCTGTTTCCACTGCGATCGCTTCCAGCGTCTCTGTCGCGCTGACTGTGATCGGAGCGCTATATACGCTGGACGAAGTAGAGGGCGTGGTGCCGTTGGTCGTGTAGTAGATGGTAGTGCTAGCCGTCGCGTCGCTGATTGTCACTGTCTGCGACGTTGTGTAAGTACCCGCCGCCGGCGAGAACGCCGGAGCAGGCAGCACTGGGTTGATGGTATAAGCCGTTGTCGCAACTGGACTGTTGGTGTAGCCTGTTTCCACTGCGATGGCTTCCAACGTCTCTGTCACGTTGACTGTGATTGGAGCGCTATACACGCTGGATAAGGTGGTGGGCGTGGTGCCGTTGGTGGTGTAGTAGATTGTTGCGCCTGCCGTAGCATCGCTGATGGTCACTGTCTGCGACGTTGTGTAAGTACCTGCCGCAACAGAAAATGTTGGTGTAGAGGCGTTCGGCTCATTGACAGCAATGCTCTGCTGCACTTGCGGGGCGGCAGAGTAGCTGTTGTTACCGGCTTGGTTAGCATCGATAACGATCATGCCCGCTCCAGTGATGGTCAGTATACTGCCGTTGATCGTTCCATGGCCGGAAGAAGACGAGTCAACGCTTAAGGTGACGGGCAATCCGGAGGTAGCTGTTGCAGTTAATGTTATCGTCGATGTTCCAGGAAATGTCACAGGCGATGTCGGCGCTGTGAAGTTGATGGTCTGCGATTGAAGGCTCAGTGGTGTGACCGACGCATAGCTTGGACCAATGCGGATATCGGCCAGTGAACTATCGTTAGTGACATTGCCTCCGTTGTAGGCAAAGCTCTGAAAGGCGAGACTGTTCGCCGTGGAATAAGTCGCGCTCACGGTCGCTGGAGCAGTTCCGCCAAGCGATGTGGGATTGACAAACAAGTTGACAACGTTTGTTGTGCCGAACGTTTCCTCGAGAACAAGCAGCGCTGGCTGCCCCGTAGTCACTGCAATGTTGCTCGACACTGTCGTTCCGTTGTATTGCATGCCCCACATACCGCTAAAGGCTCCTACCATTAGGTTCGTAGCACTAATCTCCCAAACTGCTCCACTACTATTACTATTGGCGGTAAGAGCGATATACGGATTCCCACCGTTCGTGTCCTGGCGCAACAGGAAGCTGATCCAGATCGTCGTTCCAGGTGCTCCGATCAAGCCTCCCGAGAGATAGTTCGTCGAACTTGAGCTGAACGGACCGCTGGCGCTTACATTCAGTTGCCGTCCTGCTTCCAACCAGTTATCCCCGCCAACAGCATATCGCCCTGTTGTGGCCAGATTGTTATAGGTTAACGGGTTCGTTGAGGCAATGTTATAACCGGGCACGGCTGTGTTACCGTTCTGAACATCCCAGGCAGCGTCCCAGCCGGAATCGCCACCACCGCTGGCATCATTCAGTGCAAAGGGTGTTGTTCCAGTTTCACCAAAGAGTTCATAGGCAAGCAAACCGGTTGCAGGTACGGTGATCGTATAGCTTGCCGTCGCAGCTGAACTGTTGGTGTAACCAGACTCTACCGCGATGGCTTCCAGTGTCTCTGTTGCGCTGACAGTGATTGGAGCGCTGTACATGCTGGATGAAGTCGTTGGCGTGGCGCCATTAGTGGTGTAGTAGATCGTTGTGCCAGCCATCGCGTCGCTGATGCTTACCGATTGTGGCGAGGTGTAAGTTCCAGCCGCTGGCGAAAAGGTTGGCGCGGGCAGAGTTGTTGGAGAAGAAATAATGTAGGCTGCCGTTGCTGCGGAGCTGTTGGCGT
>Ga0326727_10002807_pt1 | contig 57900 bp, 46 predicted proteins | sample MB2enrmetagenome_FD_207643 | JGI IMG/M metagenome (GOLD analysis project Ga0326727, IMG submission 207643) | Lab enriched peat soil microbial communities from McLean, Ithaca, NY, United States - MB29MY | ecosystem: Environmental > Terrestrial > Soil > Wetlands > Peat | place: USA: New York... | reverse complement strand
GCCGACCTGTTCGCCGGCGTTCGATCGGTTGTTGGCACGGCAGCACGACGCGGACTCGATGCGTATCAGGCGATTTACGAGGTTCTGGGCGGGGATTCTGTCGTTCAGCCGGGTTGAGCAGTTACGGAAATCCGGACTGGTACGATTTCCTGGTCGGCAGGGACTTCTGGGAATTTGTGAGCGGAGTAAGGGACGTTCACAAAGAGATATTCATCGCGATACGTGAGGCCCAAAAGAAATTTGCCGCGGCGAACGCAGACCAGACATTCAGTGAACGTCTCGTGGCGAACCGCCTTAAAATATCATCGTCGCTTCGCAAGCAGTTTCGGGTACTTGATGATGATGATTTCTGGGGAACGCTCTTCAATAGTGCGTTCGAAAGCGACGCTGGACTTCCGGGCCACCCGGATAACGTTCCTGCGGTCCTCCCCAGCGAACCACCCTGAAGGGATGCAAGAGCGGATAACATGCATCGCGATCTTCGTCCTTTGATCGTGCTCGGGCCAGCCATCAAGCCCGCGACCCGCGCGATCATGCAAGCCAACCGTGGCAGGAACACCGGTCCAGAGATGTTGGTGCGGCGAGCGCTACATGACGCCGGGGTCCGATACCGCCTGCATGTCGGCAATCTCCCCGGTCGGCCGGATATCGTGTTGCGGTCCAGGCGCATCATAATCGACGTGCGCGGCTGCTTCTGGCACGGGCACGACTGCGATAATCACGGTACCCCAAAAATAAGAAGCGAATTTTGGACTAAAAAGCTCCAACTCAATCGCGATCGGGACAATCGAAACGAGGCAGCGCTTCGTGAGCTTGGTTGGCAGGTCCTAATTCTATGGGAATGCACACTGAACGAGGCGCGTGCCGAGGAGATTGCCAAGATTACCAAGGCGATCGGAACGGATTCGCGGTCCGCGCTGACCAAAACGGAACTGACGCGCTACATCGCCAACCTCACCACCCGCCCGGCGGCGTGAACCCCAGCCATGCCTGCTCCAGCAGCGCCGCGGCCGCGATCGTGGTGCGGTCCCCGTAGATCGGCCCGGCGATCTGCATGCCCAGCGGCAGCCCGGCCTCGGTGAACCCAAGCGGCGCCACCGTCGCGGGCAGGTGGAAACCCCCCGTCAGTCCCGGCCAGAACAGCAGATCGCTGTAGGCGATCTCCCGCCCTTCGATGGCGATCCGCCGCTGCCACGGATCCCCGTCCTGCCGGTGCGGCAAAGCCGCGGTGCCGAAGGCCGGGCACAGCAGCACGTCCCACTCCTTGAAAAACGCCGTCCAGGCCCGCCGCCACCTGAAGCGCTGCTCGTTCAGGCCGAGCCAGGTGCGGTGTTCCATCCCGACCGTGCGCAGCATGATGTCGTCGGCGCTGTTCGCCGTTTCCGGCAAGGTGGCGAGGCGCGCCCGCCGGGCCGCCACCGCCGCGTCGGGCATGCGGATGCTCCAGGCCGTATCCAGCAGTCTCAGGTAGAGGTGAAACGCCTCCTCCGGGTCGAACGGCGGACGCGCGGTGCGGCTGACGGTCGCGCCCTGGCGTTCCAGCCCGTCAGCCAGGGCGTGAAGCGCGGCCACGGTTTCGGAGTCCGTCGTCTGGCCCGGCTGCTCCGCCCAGATCGCCACGCGAAGCTCCTTCAGGCTGCTGAACCCGGGCGCCGGCAGGTTCAGCGTCAGCCCGGACTCATCCGGATCAGGCCCCGCCAGCACGTCCAGCGCAGCCGCGAGATCGGCTGCGGACCTCGCCATGGGCCCCGAAACGGAGATATCCGTCCCGGCTGCCGCACTCAGCGCCGGATCGCCATAGTTCGGCACCAGCCCGAAGGTTGGCTTATGGCCGTAGACGCCGCAAAAATGCGCCGGCACCCGGATCGAGCCGCCGATATCAGAGCCGATCTCCAGGCCGGTGAGGCCGGCGGCGAGGGCGGCGGCGGAACCGCCGGAGGACCCGCCCGGGGTGTACGCGGTGTTCCAGGGGTTCGACGTCGTGCCGTACACCGGATTGTAGCTCTGCCAATCGGCCAGATCGACCGGGACGTTGGTCTTGCCGAACACGACTGCCCCGGCTGCTTCCAGCCGCCGCACGGCGATCGTGGTTATCTCGATGGGTCGGGATTTCAGCTCCGCGTGGCCTCGGGTGGTGGGAAGCCCGGCGACGTCGAAGCTTTCCTTCACTGTCGTTGGGACGCCAAACAGCGGGGCGGATTTGTCAGGGCGCGAATCCAGTTCCCGCGCCCGCTCGCGCGCGCGGTCGAAATCGCGCACCACGACGGCGTTGATGCGGGGATCGAGCCGCTCGGTTCGCGCGATGAAATGGTCCAGCAGTTCGAGGGCGCCTAGTTTTCCTGCACGGACCATGTCTGCCAGTGCGGCCGCGGGCAGGAATGTCGGGTCCATGGCGGTGGTCCTAATCTGTTGTGATTGCGTGTCGTGGCCGGGCTTGTCCCCATAGGTAGCAGGATAAGGCGGCCGGCGGAGCATGGCATTCTCCCCACTCGTCATGGCCCGGACAAGCCGGGCCATGACGAGGAGTGAACGACGCCTCGGCCAAACTTTTCTCCGGCCGGCTTATCCTGATGCGCATGGGGCTTGTCCCGGCCACGACTTAGCCTCAACGAGCACCGCAAGTCGTGGCCGGAATAAATCCGGCCATGACACAGTGCGCGTCCGTGCCGCCGTTCATTCAGTCGGCGTCGGCCCGGCCAAACCGGGCCATGACGGCGAAAGGAGGCATCAAAGTCCCAGCGCGGCCTCGGCTTCCCGCACGACATCGGCCAGAGCGCCCGGCGCGAATGGAGACACCAGCCCGGCGGACCTGACAAGATCCTGGAACGGCGCCGACCCGCCGCGTCCGCACAGGCCAACGTATGCTTCCAGCGTCGCGGCATAATCCCGCCGCGACTTCACCCAGAACTGCATCGCACAGCACTGCGCCAGCGTGTAGTCGATGTAGTAGAATGGCGAGCCGTAGATATGCGGCTTGGCCTGCCAGCGGCCGCCTTTCAGCAGGAATCCGATATCGCCGTAATCCGCCCACGGAAGGTAGATCTTCTCCAGCCGCTGCCACATCGCATGGCGTTCCGCCGGAGACGCATCGGGACGCGCGTAAACCTCGTGCTGAAAGTGATCGACGCACACGCCGTAGGGCAGGAAGGCCAGCGCCCCGATCAGGTGCATGCGGCGAAAGCGCTCCGCCGAGTCCTCGCCCACCAACTTGCCGATGCCGGGAAACGTCAGGAATTCCAGTCCCATGGAATGAATCTCCGCCGCCTCCATCGTCGGCCAGAGGTAATCGACGCCGGGCTGGTTGCGGCTTTCCCAGTTCTGGAACGCGTGGCCCATCTCATGCGTGAACACGCCGATATCGTTGTTGGTGCCGTTGAAGTTGGCGAAGATGAACGGCACGCCGGCAGTGGGAAACGATGTGCAGAAGCCGCCGCCGGCTTTGCCGGGCCGGTTCTTCAGGTCCATGAAGCCGCCCGCGGTCATCACCCGGTAGAACGAGGCCAGCCTCGGGTCCATGCCGTCGAACATCGCCTGCGCCTGCCCGACCAGCACGTCATGGCCGCCGATGGGCTTGGGGTTGCCGGCGGGGTCGATCAGCGCCTCATCCCAAAAGCGCAGGCGGTCCCAGCCGTTCTCCACCCGCCGGGCCTCCAGCAGCCGCCCGACCAGCGGCACCACATGTTCCGCCACCTGCTCCCGATAACGGGCGACGTCGTCCGGACCGTAATCCACCCGGCGCAGCAGCTTGTATCCGAGCGGCGTGAAGGTTTCGTAGCCCAGCTTGCACGCCATCCCGGTCCGCAGCCGCACAAGCTGGTCGTAGATGTCGTCCAACTCCGCGGCGTTCGTCTCGAAGAAGCTCCAGCGTGTCTTCTCCGCCTGATACCGGGTCTCCCGGTCCGGATCCTCGGCATACGGACCGAGACCGGCCAGGTTCAGCGTCTGCCCGGCAAAGTCCAGCTTCGCCGATGCCAGCAATTCGGTGTAGCGCGCCGAGACGCGGGATTCTTCCTCCAGATCCGGCTTGATGGCGGGATCGAACGTGGTGACATCCGTCTCCCAAAGCCGCAGCGCATGGTCCCCCACGATCCCGGCAACCCCGGGAGCATCGGCCAGCAGGCGGCGCTTCAGGGCGACCTCCAGCTCGGCCGCCTCCGGCGACAGCGCATCGGCATAGTCGCGGTCCGCCTTGGCCGTCGCGTCGGTGGTGTCCTGCGCAAAGCGCAGATGCACCAGCGCGGACCACGTATCGTAGCGGCGCCTCAGACGGTCCCAATCGGCCAGCGCGGCGGCACGCTCGCCGCGGTCCAGGGCGGCATTGATCGCGGCGTAGGCTTCTTCCAGCCCTTCCTTCGTCGGGCGAGGTTCGGCGATATCGGAAAACTGAAGCGGCGCGTCCATCCGGTTACTCTCCCACCGCAGGCGCGATGGCCTGTTGAGCCAGGGTGCCGGTCTTGCCGGCTTCCCGCTTGAACACCAGCCTTTTCTCGTGGAACGCGGCGACGGACGGACGGTGTGCGATGGAGACAAGCGTGGCGTTCGGCAGGCGCTGTTTCAGGATGTGGTACAGCTCCTCCTCGGCATCCGGATCGAGGCTGGCGGTCGCCTCATCCAGGAAGATCCAGTCCGGCTTCGCCAGCAATGCACGGGCCAGCGCGACCCTTTGCTGTTCGCCGCCCGACAGGCGCTGCGGCCAGTTGTCGTCATGCTCCAGCCGGCCGATCAGTTGCGGCAGTCCAGCATCGGTCAGCGCCTGGCCGATCTCCTCCGGGGAGAAAGCGTCCACGGCGTTGGGATAGGTGATGACGTGGCGCAGCGTGCCGAGCGGGATATAAGGCCGCTGCGGCAGGAAGAACGATTTCGGCGGGATCTCCACCGAGCCGTGCCCGAACGGCCAGATTCCCGCCAGCACGCGGAACAGCGTCGATTTTCCCGATCCGGTGCGGCCGGTGATGACCAGGGAATGCCCGGCCGTCAGCGTCAGGTCCGCGCCATCCAGCAACCTGGTGCCGTCGGGCAGGCTCATGGTGACATCGTGCAGCCGCACCGTATCGGCGGGCGCCTCGGCGATGGTGAAGCCGCCATGGGTCTCCGCGCGCGCCTTGACGATCGCCCGGTGGAACGTCGCCAGACGTTCGACGATGGCGCGCCACTGCGCCAAAGACGCATAGGAATCGACGAACCACGACATCGATCCCTGCACCTGGGAGAACGCCCCGACGGTCTGCATCAGGCCGCCCAATTGGATCGCACCGGAGAAATAGCGCGGCGCGGCGACGACGATCGGAAAGACGACAGCGACCTGCGAATATCCGTTGACCAGCGAGTTCAGCAGCTTCGTCCGCGTCATGATCTGCCGCCAGTTGCCGACCACCGCGGCGAAGCGCTCCCGCAACGTGACGCGTTCTTCCTCCTCCCCGCGATACAGCGCGATGCTTTCCATGTTCTCGCGGATGCGGACCAGGGCGTAGCGGAAATCCGCCTCCACCCGCTGCTGCCTGAAGTTCAGCAGCGCCAGCGGGCGGCCGACGAGGTGCGTCAGCCACGTTCCGACGATGGCGTAGCCGAGTGCCACCCAGACCATGTAGCCGGGGATCGGGATGCCGAACGCCTCGATGGAGCCGGACAGGCCCCAGAGGATGACGACGAAACTGCCCAGCGACACGATGTTGGACAGCAGCCCCAGGCTGAGCGACAGGCTGGTTTCGGTGAAGTCGCGCAGATCCTCGGCGATGCGCTGATCCGGGTTGTCGGTGCCGATGGCCGCGCGGTCCACCGTCAGGCTGATATTGTAATAGGCACGATCTGCCAGCCATTCGGACAGGAACTGGCGGGTCAGCCAGCGCCGCCAGCGGATTTGCAGGAACTGGTTCACGTAGACCGCGTAGACGGCGATGATGATGAAGACGGCCGCCAAGCCGCAGAAGCCGGGCATGATGCCGAAGATGCCGCTGTCCGACGGGCGGAAGGTGAACAGGAGCTGAAGGAAGGCTTTCCAGTCCTTGTCCTGGAGCGAGTTGTAGAACTCCCGCCGCCAGAAGTTGAACACGACGCTGAGGCCGACATTCGTCAGGTTCATGGCGACGATGGCGAGCAGCAGGCCGCGGGCGGACCACTTCTCCTCCGAGGTCATGAAATAAGGGCGGGCGAGCTGCCACGCGTCTTTCAGGAAGGGGCCGATACCGCGCATTGACGGGCTATCTCTCGCTGGATGGGGGAAGCTTGCTGTCGAGGGCGCCGAGCCAGACCTGAACGCGCTTGCGGTTCACCCCGAGGTCGCCTTCACCGTAAACGCTGCGCGACCAGATGATCAAATCGCTGCTGTCCGGCGTTTCCTGCCGCGCCTGGACCGTGATCAGGTCGGGAAAGTTGAACACCGCGCTGCGCGCCACATAGTGCGCCTGAAGCTGGTCGGGGTAGAGCGCCGCCTTGAAGGTGCGGGGTTGCTCGGCTGCCACCGCCTGCGCCAGCGCGAACAGCTTCTCGGCGGGCAGGTGATAGGCCGGAGTCACGATATCCGGCGCAGGAGTGAACCCGGCAGGCGCCGCCAGGGCGGTGTTCGGGCTGGCGGGACGGGTGATATGGGCAACGTCCATCACCGGCGGCGTGGGCAACCCGTCCGCCGCGGGAAATCCGCAGGCGGGCAGGGCCAGGCTCACCAGCCAGGCGAGCGGGTTCATTCTACGATAAAGGGCAACATTCCAATGTTGATGCCCCGAAAGCCAACCTGCGGCAAGTCATTTGCTATTACGACTGAGTCATGCATGGAAGTCCGGCAAGACCCGCCGCGGTCTCCTCAGTCACCCGCGATATAGCCGGCCCGGCGCAATTCGATCTGTATGGCCTGGAAGTCCTTGCTGAACCCCGGCTGCGCCAGCATCACCGCCGCCAACGATGTGCCGAGCAGACGTCCGGCCTCGACATCGGAGGGGAAATGGGCGCCGCAGATTACCCGGTTTCGGGCATACTCGGCGGCGCGGCCGAAGATGGCATCATGTTTTTCCGGCACCGCGGCTGCCAGCAAAACGCCGAACACGTAGCCACGGGTCGCATGGCCGCTGGGATAGGAGAAGCCGTTCGTCGGGGCGCAGGGTTGGATCCCCGGGTCGAGCGCCGCCGGCCGGAGCCGCTTCCAGTAGTCCTTGGGCACGTCGACAAAGACCGACTCGTCGTTGGCGACCCTGGCAAAAAAGCGGGCGGTTGCCGGCAGTCCGTCGGCGGTGAAGCCGTCTCCGAACACGTCCTTGAACAGGAACACGGTCTGGTTCGCCGCGTCGGCCCGGGCTTTCTTCAGGTCTTCCGGGGTTCGGGTTTCCTGGATGCGGCGAAGTTCCGCCAGCTCGGCCTTCGAGGTGTCCGAGCCGGCGGCCGGCGGGGCGGGCAGCAGGTTCGTCCCATTGAACTGCCAGGAACTCAGGAAGATCGTGTCCGAGGAGACGGCGATGATGATCGGCACGCTGCCCATGGCCGCCACGAATGCCAGGCTCAGAATGGTCTTTCGGCTGACGGGAAGCCTCAGGTTCGTCAACGGCATCGATCACAGCTCCTTTGACGCCGACCGGAACCGGCAGTTTGATGATCAAGCCTGATATGCGAGCCGGCGGGACGCCTTTCGTTGTGGTCCCCGGGGATGGTCGCCTGCCCCATGCCCGAGGTGACGAACAGATAACTCATTGCTCTAACATATCGTTGCCGCCACGACCATTATGCGGACGATCAATGACAGGTAGGCGGATGGGCGGCAACCGGCGACCCGGGAACCCGGAGCGACGCAGCGGGTTGACCCGGTCATGCCGCCCGCACAGTCTGTGAAGCAACGGGAGGAACGGAAAATGGCCGGTCACAGCAAATCCACCGACAAGCGCCTGAGGTCCCGCCGCTGGTTCGACGACCCGGCCGATCCGGCGATGACCGCGCTGTATCTCGAGCGATACATGAACTACGGCATCACGCCCGATGAGCTGCGGGGCGGCAAGCCGATCATCGGGATCGCGCAGACCGGGTCGGATTTGTCGCCGTGCAACCGGCATCATATCGACCTTGCCAGCCGCGTGCGCGACGGCATCCGCGATGCGGGCGGCGTGCCGCTCGAATTTCCGATGCACCCGATCCAGGAGACCGGCAAGCGGCCCACGGCGGCACTGGACCGCAACCTGGCGTATCTCGGGCTGGTCGAGGTGCTGCATGGCTACCCGCTGGATGGCGTCGTGCTCACCACAGGCTGCGACAAGACCACGCCGGCCTGCCTGATGGGCGCGGCCACGGTGAACATCCCCGCCATCGTGCTGTCCGGCGGCCCGATGCTCGACGGCTGGTGGCAGGGGCGGCTGTCCGGCTCCGGCACCATCGTCTGGGAAGGCCGCAAGCTCTATGCCGAGGGCAAGATCGGCTACGACGAATTCATGAAGATGGTGTCTTCATCCGCGCCATCCGTCGGGCACTGCAACACGATGGGCACGGCGACCTCGATGAACTCCTTGGCCGAGGCGCTGGGGATGTCGCTGCCCGGCTGCGCCGCGATCCCGGCCCCGCACCGCGAACGCGGCTGGATGGCGTATGAGACCGGCAGGCGCATCGTCGGCATGGTGCACGAAAACCTGCGCCCCTCCGACATCATGACGAAGCAGGCGTTCGAGAATGCGGTGGTGGCCGCCGCCGCGCTGGGCGCGTCGTCGAACTGCCCGATCCACATGATCGCCATCGCCCGCCACATGGGGGTGGAGCATGATCTGGAGGACTGGCAGCGGCTGGGGCCGGAGATTCCGCTGCTGGTCGATCTGCAACCCGCCGGCCGGTTCCTCGGCGAGAAGTTCCACCGCGCCGGCGGCGTGCCCGCGGTGATGAAGGAACTGCTGGCCGCCGGCAAGCTGCACGGCGAGGTCCTCACGGTCACCGGCCGCACCTTGGCCGAGGATCTGGCGGAGGCGCCGGAGGCCGACCGCGAGGTCATCCGCGCCTACGACAATCCGCTACTGCCCGCCGCCGGCTATGTCGTGATGTCCGGCAACCTGTTCGACAGCGCGGTGATGAAGATCAGCGTCATCGATAAGGAGTTTCGCGCGCGTTTCCTGTCCGACCCGTCCCGCCCCAACGTGTTCGAGGGCAAGGCGATCGTGTTCGAGGGTCCGGAAGACTACCACCACCGGATCGAGGATCCGGACCTCGGCGTCGAGGACCAGTCCGTCCTGATCATCCGCAACTGCGGCCCCGTCGGCTATCCCGGCAGCGCCGAGGTGGTGAACATGCAGCCGCCCGCCGCGCTGCTGAAGCGCGGCATCACCACGCTGCCGACGCTGGGCGACGGGCGACAGTCGGGGACATCCGGGTCGCCGTCGATCCTGAACGTGTCGCCGGAGGCGGCGGTGGGCGGCGGGTTGGCGATCCTGAAGACGGGCGACCGGATCAGGATCGACCTCAACCGCCGCAGTGTGGACGTGCTGCTGCCGGAGGGGGAGCTGGAGGCGCGCAAGGCGGCGTGGCAGGCACCGAAGCTTTTCAGCATGACGCCATGGGAGGAAATCTACCGCTCCATGGTCGGCCAGTTGGGCACGGGGGCTTGCCTGGAGCCGGCGACGCTGTATCTGAATGTCATCGAGACGCGCGGGGAGAGCCGGAACAATCATTGATAATGAATCGTCATGGCCCGGCTTGGGTCCGGGCCACCTATCGCGGCACGTGCTGGAATAGGTGGCCCGGACAAACGGGGCCATGACGGTTTGGGGATACTGCCACAAACAGCAGCCGTTGTTGGGCGCCGCCTCAGCGACGAAACCGTTCCCCAATGCCTCCCCCTGTCCCATCATTCCCCTTCACTCAACTCACGGCGATATGGTAGCAACATGTCTACGGATGTGTTTCTGATGGAGCCATCGCCATGACGATCACCACTTTATCCAGCCGGGAGTTCAACCAGGACACCAGCCGGGCCAAGAAGGCGGCCAAGGACGGTCCGGTCTTCATTACCGATCGTGGCACGCCCGCCCACGTCCTGCTTAGCATCGAAGAGTATCGGCGTTTGACCGGGACGCAGCACAGCATCATCGACAGCCTGGGTCTGCCCCCCGGCGTCGAGGACGTTGAACTCGATATCCCGCCGTTGCGCGATCTCGCTCGCGCGGCGAAATTCACCTGATGTTCCTGCTCGATACGAATGTGATTTCCGAGTTGCGGAAGGCCAGATCCGGCAAAGCCGATGCAAATGTGACGACGTGGGTCAAACCGGTCCCGGCCGGAAACCTGTTCCTCTCGGTCATCGTCATTCAGGAACTGGAAGTCGGCGTATTGCTGGCCGAGCGCCGCGATCCCGCCCAAGGGGCAATCCTGCGTGCCTGGTTGGACGACCATGTGCTGCCGCGCTTTGACGGGCGCATCCTGCCCATTGATACCGCCGTCGCCCGCTGTAGCGCGGCCCTGAATGTCCCGGATGTCCGCCCGGTTCGGGATGGGTTGATCGCGGCCACCGCCATGGTTCACGGCATGACCGTCGTGACACGCAATGTGGCCGATTTTGCTCCAACCGGTGTGGCGCTCGTCAATCCGTGGAATGATCCGCCGCGCTGACGGCCTGGTCAGCTCCAGCGCAAAGCAGCCGCGTCGTCAGCCTCGCGCGCATCGACCCAGGCGCCGTTGCCGTCGGCGAAGTCCTCCCGCTTCCAGAACGGAGCCTTGGTCTTCAGCCAGTCGATCAGGAACGCGGTAGCATCCAGCGCCGCCTGGCGATGCGATGAGGCGGCGATCACCAGAACGATGTTGTCGCCGGGACGCAGCGGCCCGACGCGGTGGATGATGGTGCAGCCCAGCAGGGGCCAGCGTTGCGCCGCCTCATCGGCGATCTTGCGTATGGCCCGTTCGGTCATGCCGGGATACTGCTCCAGAGTCATGCCGATGACCGCTGAGGCCACGCCTTTGGCGTCGGCGCGGACGGTGCCGACGAAGCACCCGATGCCGCCGATATCGGTCCGGCCGGCGGTCAGGGCGGCGATCTCCGCGCCGATGTCAAAATCTTCAGTCTGGACTTTGATGTGTGCCATACGCCTCGGACGTTATGCCAATTTGCCGCAACGCCGACACGCCGTCCGCGCCAAATCGTCATGCCGACGAAGGTCGGCATCCACGCCTTTTGCTGGTTCAAACAAAGGCGTGGATGGCAGGCCTCCGCCCGCCATGACGGAAAAGCCGACTATGTCCATGCCGGACCCCTTCTATCAGCCCTCAGATCAACCCCGCCACAAACCCCGGCAAACCCGTCAGCCGCGCCGTCCTGGCCCGAGCCGCATGCAGCACCGCCCGCACCGTCTCGGTGGCGACCGCCAGATCCTCATTCACGACCACGTGGTCAAACTCCACCCAATGGCAGATTTCGTCCTGAGCCACCCGCATCCGGCGCTCGATCTCCTCGCCATGGTCGCCGGCCCGGCCCACCAGCCGGGAGCGCAGGGCCATAAGGTCCGGCGGCAGCACGAACACGCTGACCACGTCCTCCGGCAGCTTCCCCCTCAACTGGCGGTGCCCCTGCCAGTCGATGTCGAACACCACGTCGCGGCCCTCGTTCAGCGCCTTCTCCACCGGCGCCCGCGGCGTCCCATAGGCGTGCGTGCCACGCAGCACCCGCGCCCATTCCAGCAGCGCGTCCTCACGCAAGGCGTCCTGAAACCGCTCCTCGGTCAGGAAATGGTAGTGCACGCCATCCACCTCCGCGGGCCGGCGCGCCCGGGTCGTCACGCTGATCGAGCGCACCAGCTCCGGCTCCGTCGCCAGCAGCGCATCGGCAATCGCGGTCTTCCCGGCCCCCGATGGCGCCGAGAGTATCAGGCAGACGCCACGGCGGCCGATGTGGATCATTCGATATTCTGCACCTGCTCGCGGAGTTGCTCGATCGCTGCTTTCAGCTTCAACCCGGTGGCGGTCAGCGCCGCCGTGGCGGACTTGCTGCACAGCGTATTCGCCTCGCGGTTGAATTCCTGGATCAGGAAGTCGAGCTTGCGGCCGATATTCGCGCCCTCATGCAGAAGGTCATGCGCCGCCGCGATATGACTGTTCAGCCGATCCAGTTCCTCGCGCACATCCGATCGGCTGGCGAGCAGGGCGACTTCCTGGCTGATACGGTCTTCCGACAGCCCGGGCGCCTCCCGCAGCAGGGCCTGGAGATTCTCCAGCAGCCGCGCCCGCTGCGCCGCGGGCTGGCCTGCCGCCTGCACGGCCGCATCGGCGCACAACGCCGCGATGTCCCGCAAATGCTGCGTCAGCACCGCGGTGAGCCGCGCGCCCTCCGCCCGGCGGGAATCGACCAGGCCGTCCAACGCGCCGATGAAGCCGGCCTGCGCATCGACGGCAAGCGCGTCCCGCTCCTCCTGCACGTCCGTCTGCGCCTGGCGCAGCACGCCCGGCAACGACAGCAGCGCGTCAGCCGAGGGCGGTGGACTGCCGGGAATGCGCCGGTGCAGGTCGGTTGCGATCTTCAGCACCTGCTCCAGCGCCAGCGGGTCGAGTTCGAGGCGGGTTTCGGAGGGGCGCTTGATCGTCAGGTTCGCTGTCACGTTGCCGCGCTTTAGCGACTTGCCGGCGATTTCGCGCCAGCCAGCCTCGCGTCCATCCCAGCCGTTCGGCAACCGGAAGCGCAATTCGAGGGTGCGGCCGTTGACGCTGCGCAGCTCCCACGCCCAGGCGATGCCGTCGATCGTGCCCTCGGTGCGGGCGAATCCAGTCATGGAGGCAATACAGCTCGTCATGGCAGCGGTCATACCAGCGGTTTGGTGTCATGCGAAGCGATAGCAAGACGGCCGGTGCCGAAAAGTGGCCGCCGGTGCGCTTGCCGGAGCCGGCTCGATGAGTGAACGTCGTGTCCGGGAGGACGCAACGATGATCGAACCCGCCGGCATCAGGGGCGGCAACCGCATGATGACCCTGGTTGCGTTCCTGCAGGCGCAGAACTGCTCCAACCTGCCGGGATCGTGGCGGCATCCCTCGACGATGCTGGATTTCACCACGCCGGAATACTACCAGCGCATCGCCCGCACGCTGGAGGACGGCAAGATCCAGCTTGCGTTCTTCGACGACCGCCTGGCGCTGCCGGATCTCTATACGGGCCACCATGCCGATGCCGTCGGCGCCGGCGTGCGGGCGGTGAAGATGGACCCGGCCACGATCCTGATGGCGATGGGCATGGCGACGCGGCAACTCGGCCTGGGGACGACGTATTCCACCACCTATTACGAGCCATACCACGTTGCCCGGGTGTTCGCGACGCTGGACCTGATGCTGAAAGGACGCGCCGCCTGGAACATCGTGACATCGCTGAACAGCGCCGAAGCGCTGAATTTCGGCCAGACGGAGCACATGGAGCATGACGCGCGCTACGACCGCGCGGACGAGTTCGTGCAGGTGGTGCTGGGCCATTGGAACACCTGGGAGGACGACGCGCTGATCCTCGACAAGGCCGGCAACCGCTTCGCCGATGCGGCCAAGGTGCACAGGCTGGATCATGCGGGGAAACATTTCCGCTCGCGTGGCCCGTTCAGCGTGCCGCGGTCGCCGCAGGGGCATCCCGTGCTGATCCAGGCGGGCCAGTCCGGCCGTGGCCAGGCATTCGCCGCGCAGTGGGCTGAACTGGTGTTCGTGTCCTACCATGACCTCGAAGCGGGCAAGCAGCATTATGCGGCGTTCAAGCAGGCGGTCGCCGGTGCCGGGCGCGATCCGGCCCGGGTGCAAGTGGCGCCGGCGGTTTACGTCATCGTCGCGGAATCGGAAGACGCGGCGCAGGCGAAGCGCGGCGTGATCGAGGCGACGATGCGGCCGGTCGATGCGCTTGTGCTGATTTCCGAGGTGTTGAACTATGATTTCGGGGCGAAGGGCTATGATGAGCCATTCACCGATGAAGAACTGGCTGATTTCTCCTTTCATGGCTTTCGGGAGCGTGTGGTGAAGCACTCGGGCAAGAAGAATCCCACGGTTCGCGATTTCGTCGAAGTCTCCGGCCGCGGCACGATCAAGGAGCACGCGGTGTTCTGCGGCACGCCGCGATCGGTGGCGGATCAGATGGAGGCGTGGTTCACCGCGCCGGCCTGCGACGGGTTCGTGCTGGCCGCGACGCATATGCCCGGCGCGTACGAGGATGTCGTCCGCCTGCTGGTCCCGGAACTGCAGCGGCGCTGCCTGTTCCAGACCGAGTATCGCGGCGCGACGCTGCGGGAAAACCTCGGGCTGCCGATTCCGCTTGCCGCGGATTGGCAGGCGGGGCGGAGGGCGGCGCAATGACCGCTCTGCGCAGCCTGCTGTTCGCGCCCGCCAACCATGCGCGGCGGGTGGAAAAAGCCCTCACCCTGGGTGCGGACGCCGTGATCCTGGATCTGGAGGATGCGGTCGCGACCGCGGAAAAGGCTGAGGCCCGGCCGCTGATCATCGAGGCGCTGGAAAAACCCCGCACAGGCAAGCTGTATGTCCGGGTCAATGCGCTGTCCACCGAATGGAGCTACGGCGACATCGTGGTGGCCGTCCGGGCGGGCCTCGACGGCATTGTGCTCCCCAAAATCGAGCACGCGCACGAACTGCGCACCGCCGACTGGCTGATTGGCAACCTGGAGCAGGCGCGCGACCTGCCCCGCGGCACCGTCGATCTGATCCCGATCATCGAGACCGCTGTCGGCGTCAGCAATCTCCCGGCCATTTGCGGTGCCGGCACCCGCGTCCGCCGCCTCGCATTCGGCGCGGGCGATTTCACGCTGGACATGGGCATGACCTGGACCCGGGACGAAACCGAACTGCTGCCGCATCGCGCCGCCTGCGTGCTGGCCTCCCGGGCGGGCGGGCTGGAACCGCCGCTGGACACGGTCTGGGCGGATTTGCGGGACAATGAAGGGTTCGTGGCGTCGGCGCGGAAGGCGGCGACCCTCGGGTTCCAGGGCAAGATGTGCATTCACCCGGACCAGATCGCGCCTGCCAATGCGGCGTTCACCCCGGATGAGGCCGCCGTCGCGCGGGCGCGCCGCATCGTCGCAGCGTTCGACAAGGCGGAGGCCGAAGGGCTGGCGTCCATCCAGTTGGACGGCCAGTTCATCGACTATCCGATCGTGCAGCGCGCCCGCCGGGTGCTGGAACAGGCAGGCGGCTGATGGCGGAGGTCCAGGCGATGGAGGGCTGCCAAGAACTACCGCTTCAAGGGGCCAGGTCCCTAAAACCGTCATGCTTGTCCGGGCCACCTATAGCCGCATGTACCGCGACAGATGTCCCGGACGAGCCGGGCCATGACGAAACAAAGTCAGCCGCCCGATTCGCTTATCCTTGGGCGTCGCCTAAGGCGGAGATCTATCGGCATCGTCTTGGCCTGACGGACGATGACCTCGCGACGCTGCGAGCGTCCGCCGTTATATAACCGGCGGGTGAATGTTTCTTCAGGGCGATGAGGGCGGCGAACTCCGGGCTGGATGTCTCGTTAAGGCAACGCCCGGTGCCGGACACCGGATAACCTGGTCTGGAGGAGCAGTTCCATGTTGAAGTTAACCACCGCGTCGCTTCTGGCGGCGTCTTTTGCGTTCCCGGTCATGGCGCAGACGTCGTCTTCGTCGAACCACTCGAATGCCGCCGTGAACGCGCCCGCGACCCACGACACGGCCGGCAATCCCACCGGCAACGGCTACAACGCGCCGTCCGAGCGCAACAGCGCCCTGACCGATCGCGGCGGCGTGCGGGCCAGCAAGGTCATCGGCTCTTCAGTCTATAACGACAAAGACCAGAAGATCGGCAGCGTGGATGATCTGGTCATCGGCAACGACCAGACCCTGCATGCGGTGATCGATGTCGGCGGCATCCTCGGCGTTGGCGGCAGGATGGTCGAGGTGCCCTACAACAAGCTGCAGTTCGGCAATGTCAAAGGCAGCAGCGACAACCGTGTGGTGTTGCCCGGCGCGACCAAGGATGCGTTGAACGCGATGCCGGAATATCATTTCGCGAATAAGGGATAAGATCTCAGCGATGTTTCGGCCTCACTGTCGCGGACGGCGGCGGTGAGGGCCGGGCCGAGGCCGATCTGCTGATTATCGAGGGGTATGACGGGCCTCAGCCGGGGTGACGGCCGGGGCTTCAAGCACCGATGAAGGTTCCCTTATCTTCTGGGTCGAACCAACCGTCGGCGCGGCGTCCTCGATGGTGCCGGTGTCGATGGTGGCCTCGACCGACATGCCGGGCCGGACCAGCGTGCCCAGCGCCGGATTGTCGTCGAGCACGATCTTCACCGGTATCCGCTGCACCACCTTGGTAAAATTCCCGGTGGCGTTGTCCGGCGGCAGCAGCGCGAAGGTGCTGCCCGATCCGGGCGACCAGCTATCGACATGGCCCGTGAGCCGCAGTGCGGGAAAGGCATCGACGGCGACGCGCGCAGCCTGATGCAGGCGCACATTGGTCATTTGCGTCTCCTTGAAGTTGGCGATCACCCAGATCCGCGGCAGCGGGACCACCGCGATCACCTGCGTGCCGACATTGACGAACTGGCCGGGCCTCACCTGCCGCTGCCCCACCAACCCGTCGGCCGGAGAGACGATCCTTGTATAGCCAAGGTTGTTGCGCGCCAGATCGAGCTGCGCCTGAGCCGCGGTAACCTGCGCTTTCAGTTGGTTCTCCTGCACGTCCAGGCTGGCCAGCAAGGCCTTCTGCTGGTCGAGCTGGGCGTTGTTCAACTGCAACTGCGCATCCGTTCGCTTCTGGTTGGCGTCCGCCTGCTCCACAAGCTGCTCGGTGCCGGCTATTTTCGTCTGCAGCAATGCCCGCTGCCGCTTCGCCTCCAGGTCATAGCGCAGCCGATCGGCCTCGGTCGCTTCGATCGTCGCCTCGGCCTGGCGGACCAGCGCGCGCTGAACGTCCTTCTGGTTCGCGAGGTTGGCCAAAGCAGCCTGCGCGCCCGCCAGGGTGGCCTCCGCCTGAAGAAGCTGGGCGCGATAGTCGGACGGCTCGATCTCGACGATCAGGTCGCCTTTGCGCACGGCCTGATAGTCGGTGACGCCGACAGTCGCCACATAGCCGGACACTTTGGCGGCGAGAGGCGTGACGTCACCGGCGGTATAGGCGTCATTGGTTGACTCGAACCGTGCGCCGCCTGTCCAGCGGTTCCAATGGCCGGCGATATACCAGACAAGGAACCCGGCAGTGACGACCAGCAGGACGCGCAACGCCGGGAACAACCAGCCTGGCGTCGCCCGCCGGGTGGCGGGCAGGCTTTGCAGCGTGTCGTGTGCATCGGGCATCGAGGTTTCCTGGTCCGGTTGACGGCGTTAGGAAGAGTCGGGCGTGCCCATGACATCAGCGGACCTTGCCGCCGGCCATCAAGGCGGCCAACGTCAACCATCGTCTTTGTGACCGTGCCTTTGCGCCCCGCAGGGAACCGGCGCGTACCGAATCAAATCCGGAGAGCCGGACATGCTGACGACAGCCATCCGATCCGCTCTTATCGTCGCCGGCACCGCCGTCTATCTGGGGCTGGCGATCCAGGCCTACGGCGGCGCGGCGCCCTTCTTCTCCCATCCGGCGCTGATTGCGCTGGCAATCGCGCTCCTGGTGATATCCGCCGCCGCGCTGTTCGCCGGCGGCGATCTCAGTTCCGGCGAGCGCGAGGACCGCGGCAACCGTTGGATCATCCCGGCCATCGGCATCATCGGACTGCTCGACGTCTACCTGCCGCCCCGGGCCGATCGGCGGGAGATCTGGACATTGGACGGGGAGACGATCCGGTGGTTCGGCGTCGCTCTGTTCGCGCTGGGCGGAGCGCTGCGGCTCTGGCCGGTGGTTGTTCTTGGCAGCCGCTTCAGCGGGCTGGTGGCGATCCAGAAGGGCCACGCGTTGGTTACCGGCGGCATCTACCGGGTGATTCGTCATCCAAGCTATCTCGGATTGCTGGCCAATTCCCTCGGATGGGGTTTGGCCTTCCGCTCCGCGATCGGCGTGCTGCTGACGGCGTTGCTGGTCCCGCCGATTGTCGCCCGCATCCGGGCGGAGGAGCGGTTGCTGGCATCGCATTTCGGGGGTGACTACGAAGCATACCAGGCGCGCACCGCGCGGCTGATTCCGGGGATCTATTAGATCGCTTTGGCGACCTTGGTCGTCATGGTCCGGCTTGTCCGGGCCACCTCTGCCAGCACCCTGCCGCGATGGTGGCCCGGACAAGCCGGACCATCACGGTGAGGCATGCTCCGATGCCGGTTGTCGGCCGCCGGTGCATCCCCACCCGGGGAACCGGCATGAAAATGCGTCCACCGCGGGACATCGGCCCGTTGTCATCATGGTTGTGATTGACCTGAAGCAGTCCGGTCCATAGCTTCCGGCCCATGTCCGATACTGTACGCAACAACGCGCCCGGCGTGCCAAAGGCCTGGCCATTCGAGGAAGCGAAAAAGGTAGCTCAGCGCCTTGCCGCCTCCGGCAAGGATCATGCCCTGTTCGAGACCGGCTACGGTCCGTCCGGACTGCCGCATATCGGCACCTTCGGTGAGGTTGCACGCACCTCGTGGGTGCGCCATGCCTTCACCGAGATCACCGGCCTGCCGTCGAAACTGCTGGCGTTCAGCGACGACATGGACGGGCTGCGCAAGGTGCCGGACAACGTCCCCAACCGCGACCTGCTGACTCCGCACCTGGGCAAGCCGCTGACAAGGATCCCCGACCCTTTCGGCACGCACGACAGCTTCGGCGCGCACAACAATGCGCGGCTGCGGGCGTTCCTGGACTCCTTCGGCTTCCAGTATGAGTTTGCCTCCTCGACGGAGTATTACACCGCGGGCCGCTTCGACGCCGCGCTGGTGCGGGTGCTGGAGTGCTACGACGCGGTGATGGCGGCCACGCTGCCGACGCTGCGGGCGGAACGGGCGGCGACATACTCGCCAATCCTGCCGATACACCCGCACACCGGGATCGTGATGCAGGTGCCGATGGAACGCATCGACGCCGCCGCCGCTACCGTCACATGGACCGACCCGGACACCGGTGATCGCTTCGAAACGTCGGTCAAGGGGGGCGCTTGCAAGCTGCAATGGAAGGCCGATTGGGCCATGCGCTGGTATGCGCTGTCGGTTGATTACGAAATGTCCGGCAAGGATCTGATCGACTCGGTCAAGCTTTCCACCAAAATCTGCCGCATCCTCGGCGGCAGGCCGCCGGAGGGCATGACGTACGAGTTGTTCCTCGACCAGGATGGACAGAAGATCAGCAAGTCCAAGGGCAACGGATTGTCGGTCGATGAGTGGCTGACATACGCGCCGCCGGTTTCGCTGTCGCAGTTCATGTACAACCAGCCGCAGCGCGCCAAGCGGCTGTTCTTCGACGTCATCCCGCGCGCGGTTGACGAGTATGTCGGCAACCTCGACAAGGCGCGCACCCAGCCGTCGGAGGAACAGCCGACCAATCCCGCATGGCATATCCATGCGGGAACATTGCCGAACCTTGCCGGCAGCCCGGTGTCCTTCGGCATGCTGCTGAACCTCGCCAGCGTGGTGAACGCCGATGAGCCGGGCATCCTGTGGGGCTTCATCCGCCGCTACGTCCCCGGCGCCAGCCCTGAAACCGAGCCTCTGCTGGCGCAACTGACGGATCATGCCGTCGCCTACTACCGCGACTTTGTGCGTCCGGAGAAACGGTATCGCCAACCCGATGCGATGGAGCGCGCCGCGTTGGAGGATCTCGCGACGGCGCTCGGCACGCTGCCCGCGGACGCCTCGGCCGAGGACATCCAGACCGTTGTCTTCGAAGTCGGCAAGCGGCACCCGTTTCCGGATCTGCGGAGCTTCTTCGGCTGCCTCTATCAGGTTTTGCTCGGCCAGCAGGAAGGCCCGCGCTTCGGCGGTTTCGTCGCCTTGTACGGCATCCAGGAAACCGTCGCGCTCATCCAAACGGCGCTTGCCCGCCCCGCGGCCGCAGCCTGACGATGGCTGCGAGCAAGCGAGAGGGCCTGAAAAGCTGGCTGCGTCACCTGCCCGCAATTCTCGGCGTGCTGCTGTTGATTGGCGCGATCTATGTGGTGCAGCGCGAATTCCGCCATCTGCGCCTGAAGGACATCGGCGCGGCGCTGAGCGCGATCCCCGCCAACGCGCTGCTGTTTTCGTTCACATGGACCATCCTGTCGTATTTCATCCTGACGTTCTACGACCGGCTCGGCACCATCTACGCGGGCCATAAGGTATCCTATGGCAAGGTCGCGTTCGCCTCGTTCTGCGCCTATGCGCTGTCGCATAACCTGGGATTCGCCGCCGTTTCGGGTGCGGCGGTGCGCTACCGCCTCTACGCTCACTGGGGCCTGACGCCGCTGCAGATCGGCAAGACGGTGGCGTTCTGCAGCCTGACGTTCGGCCTGGGCGGCATGGTGCTGGGCGGCGCGATCCTGTTCATGGAGCCGCGGGCGATCCCGTTTTTCGGTCAGCACCTTCCGGCCATCGCACTGTACGGCTTCGCCGCGCTGCTCTGGCTGATCGTCCTGGGCTACGTCACGTTCTCCAAGGTGCTGGGCCATATCCGACTGTTCGGCAACCAGATCGAGCTGCCCGGCTGGCGCATGGCGATCGTCCAGGTTCTGCTGGCGACGATCGATGTCGCGGTTACCGCGACCATCTTCTACGCCCTGCTGCCAAAGGCCCCCGGACTGACCTGGCTGATATTCCTGGGGGTCTACGTCGCGTCCTATACCGCCGGCCTCGCCGCCAACCTGCCCGGCGGCATCGGCGTGTTCGACACGGCCATGCTGTTCGGCCTCGCCCCTTACATGGACGCCCCGCCGATCGTCGGCGCGATCCTGGTGTTTCGCCTGTATTACTACATCATCCCGCTGTTCCTCGCCGGCTCCTTGTTTGCCGGGAACGAGATCCTGCTGCGCGGGGGCGGCCTGCTGAAGTATTTCGGCGGAGGTTCGGCTCCCGTCCAGGCCATCGGCCGGTGGAGCGAGCCGGACTTCGCCGTGACCGCGGCGACCGGGGCGGTGGGACTCTGCGGCGCGCTGATGCTGTGCCTGGGCGTGCTGGCGCCGCAGACGGATTTTTCCTGGCTCGATCCGGACTATGCCGAGTTCGCCAGCCAGGCCGGCCAGTTCGTGCCGTCGCTTATCGGTGCGGGCCTTGTGCTGATGGCGATCGGGCTGTCGCACCGAGTCAACCTCGCCTGGGTGCTGACCATCCTGCTGCTGATCACCGGGGCCGCCTTCGCCGCGACGCAGGAGAACCGCCTTTGGGTCGTCGGCATCCTGGTGCTGACAACGCTGCTGCTGGCGCCGTTCCGGGCCTGCTTCTACCGGCACGCCCATATGTTCACAGGACCGTTGCAGCCGGGCAGCGCTCTGTCCATGTTCGTTCTGGTGGTCTGCCTGATGGCCCTGGCGGTGACCCGGCCGCATACCCACGCGCTGCAAAACAATGCATTCTGGATGGTCATCATCTCCCGTCAGGAGCCCAACTCCGTCCGCGTCGCGGTAGCGATCTCCGTGTTGCTGGGCCTGACCGCGCTCTGGCTCCTGGTCCGGCCGGGGCGGGTCCGTTACGTGCCGTGGGACGCCGATGCGCGCCGGTTGCTGCTGAACCTGGGCGCGCATCCCGAGGAGACCTGTTCAGCCGGCGCCGATGGCCTGGTGATGGGCGAGGCCGGACGGGCCGGTGTTCCATTCCGGCGCTGCGGCCGGGTGCTGCTCGGGCTGGGCGATCCTGCGGGCGACGAAAGCGATCGCGTCTCCGCCGTCTGGCGCCTGCGCGATCTGGCGCGGCAGGAAGGCCTCGACGCCGCCGTCTGGCGCGCCGGACCCGATCTGCTGAAGGTCTATGGCGATCTGGGCCTGACCGCGCTTCCACTTGGGTCGGACGGGTTGCCGCTTCCCGAATCCGAAGGCGATACGCCGCGTGCGGAGCAATATCTTGTGTGCGTGGCCGAACGGGACCTGAACCTGCTGCTTCCGATCCTGCCAAAACTCGCCCGCGGGCCACGATCGGTTGTCGCCGCTTCCGTCTGAAACCCCAAATGACCGAGTCTATTTCTTCGATAGTCGAACACGGTCACGTGCGTAAATCGAAGATCAGATCGAAAATTGTGCCTCGTCGCGGGATTCGGGGCGAGCGCGACTACGGAAATTGCGGGTTGAGGTGGAGCAGGCGCCTGCGCGTCGCGGGGATGAATCGCTGTCGAATCAGGGTTTTGCACTCGGGCATACGGCATGCCGAGAACGTTATAATGAAAAAGCGGGCAAAATTTGGGCGATTCGTCCGAATCCCCCCGATTAGCTATGGGCGAAAGCGCGATCACGCCGTATAGTGTATGGGCCTGTAGTGACGACACGAGGACGGTGATCCCTCCCGGCAGGGTTGGTTCTCTTCCTGGCTCGGTTACCCAAACGGGAGAAACCGGCGCCGTGGCCCGCGAGGGCTTCCGGCGCTATGAACAACGCGTATGATAATAGGGACGATTTTCTCTTGAACATGACCAACCGCGGCCGCGGACGCCCAAGCCGGCGGCGCGGCTTCGACGACGACTTCGCCTTTGACCGTGCTCCGCCAGGCGACCTGCCGCGGACCCCACCGTCATGGCCCTCCTCGGCAGGTTTTGGCCCGGAGCACGACGCGACCGTGAAGTGGTTCAATCCCGAGAAGGGATTCGGCTTCGTGGCGCTGTCCGACGGGTCCGGGGATGCGTTCCTTCATGCAAACACGCTCAATCAGTCCGGTCACAGTGCCGTAAGTCCGGGCGCAACTCTGCGGGTTCGCATCGGCCAGGGCCAGAAAGGCCGGCAGGTTTCCGAAGTGTTGTCGGTCGATGAAAGCACTGCCACCCCGTCCGCCGGTCGTGGCGCGTCGGGCGGTGGTGCGCCGCGCGGTCCCGGCGGGTTCGGCGGCGGTCCGGGCGGCGGCGGCGGTGGTGCGCCCCGGCGCGGCGCGCCGACAGGTCCCTCGGTAGAGATGCAGGGTACCGTGAAATGGTACAATGCAACCAAGGGCTTCGGTTTCGTGGCTCCGTCCGAGGGCGGCAAGGATGTGTTCGTGCATGCCTCGGCGCTCCAGCGCGCGGGCGTGATGCAGCTCGCGGAGGGCCAGACCATCTGGATGGATGTCGTCCAGGGGGCCAAGGGTCCGGAAGCGACGTCCATCCGGACCGACTGAGCCGGCTGCCGGCGACGGATTGCGATTGAAAAGGCCCGGGTGGGGAAAGTCCTCGCCCGGGCCTTTTGCTTGCTCTTTTCCGGCCGGACATCCCGGGCCATGCTGGTCCTTCAATCGAGGAGGACACGCATGCAACCGATCGTCGCGGTTATCGCTCCCGGGATGATGGGAAGCGTGGTCGCCAAACGGCTGACCTCCCGCGGTCTCGAAGTCCGCACCCTTTTATCCGGCCGATCGGCTGCGACTTTGGCGCGGGCGGCGGCGGCGGGGATGCGGGATGCTTCGGTTGAGCAGATCGCGGAGGCGGATTTCATCCTCTCGATCGTTCCGCCGGGAGAGGCTTTGGCGCTGGCGGAGCGTTTGGCCCCTGCACTGCGGGCGGCGCGTCGCAAGCCGATCTTCGTGGACTGCAATGCGGTGAGTCCGGAGACGGTGCTGCGGATCGAGGGCGTCGTCAGGGAAACGGGTGCTGGGTTCGTCGATGGCGGGATTATCGGACCGCCGCCGGAGCCGGATTCGACGAAGACCCGGATTTATCTGTCCGGGCCGGAGGCCGGGCAGGTTGCCGGGCTGGCGGCGTTCGGGCTGTCGATGCCGGTCCAACCGGGTCCGGTGGGCGCGGCTTCGGCGATGAAAATGTCCTACGCCGGGATCACCAAGGGCTTCACCGCCCTGGGCGCCGCGATGATGCTCGCGGCGACGCGGGCCGGCACCGCCGATGCGCTGGTGGCGGAGATGAGCATCAGCCAACCGGCGCTGCTGAAATGGCTGACGGCGCAGATGCCGAAGATGCACGGCAAGGCCTATCGCTGGGTCGCCGAAATGGAGGAAATCGCCGCCTTCATCGGCGCCGATCGGCCGGGGGCGGGGTTCTATGAGGCGGCGGCGAGGCTGTATGAGGCGATCGCGGCGGATTTCGCCGGGCCTCGGGTCGAGACGGCCGCGTTGGACGCGTTCTGTGAAAAGGCAACTGCAAGCTGAACAGGGCGTAGCCAAGATGTCTCGATAGACGAATCAGTCCTGCGGCCGGGCATCGCCTTATCGTCATGGTGCGCGCAGGCGCAGCATCCGCGCCTTGCGGTGCCGGTTGAAGCAAAGGCCCCACGCCCGTCCGCTACGAGAACCTTCCACCTCCAACGGTTACAGCGCTGCGACAAAACGTCGCGAACTTGCCTTGATGCGGTCGAGGTTCCGGCGAATTCGCACGCCATGTCTCCCTTGCTACCAAAGGAGTGTGTGACAATGCGCAAATTGCTTCTTGCGGCCGTCGCTGTTGGCGGTTTGCTCGGATTAACCGGCTTGAATGCCTCCGCCGCCCCTTCGGGCGCCGGCCTGCACATCGCCACGGACCAAGGGCCGGTTACCCGGGTGCAGTATTACTACAACCACCACCACTACCATCACCGCCATTGGTACCACGATCATTGGCATTACTATTAAGGGGTCCGGGTTCGCGCATGGGGTCCGTGCGCGAACGCCTCCAGCTTTGCGAGGCGGTCGATGACGTCCCGAGGGGACACGCCCCGGTCGCGCATGTCCCGCAGGGTCACCGCCCGGTCCCGTTTCGCCAACCGCTTGCCCTGGTCATCCGTGATCAGCCTGTGATGGGCATAGACCGGGACTGGCCAGCCCATCAGGGCCTGGAGCAACCGGTGCAGATCCGTCGAGGGCCGCAGGTCCTCGCCGCGGGTCACCAGAGTAACGCCCTGACGGGCATCGTCGTGCGTCACGCACAGATGGTAGCTCGCCGGCGCGTCCTTGCGGGCCAGCACTACGTCCCCGAACGCCTCCGGTCGGCATGGGATGCGCCCTTCGCCGATCTCCTCATACCAAAGGCCCAGTCGCAGCGCGGATTGCATGTCCAGGCGCAGCGCAAATCGCTCCCCCGCCCCGATCCGATGGGATCGCTCCGCCGGGGAGAGGCGGCGGCAGGTGCCCGGGTATAGCGGTGCCCCATCCGGCGCATGCGGCGCCGCGGCCGACGCCGAGAGTTCCCGCATCACATCGGACCGGGTGCAGAAGCAGGGATATAACAGTCCCTCGTCGGCCAACCGGTCCAACACCGCCTGATAGTCGGCCAGGTGCCGGGACTGCACCCGCACAGCGCCGTCCCATTGGATACCCAGCCAGGCCAGATCCTCCTGGATACCGTCGGCGAACTCCGGGCGGCAGCGCGCCGGATCGATGTCCTCGAGCCGCAGCAGGAACCGCCCGCCGGCCTCCCGCGCCCGCTTCCAGCCGTTGAAGGCGGAGAAAGCGTGACCGAGATGCAGGTATCCTGTCGGGCTGGGCGCGAAGCGTGTGGTAATACCGGTCCGCGTTGACTTTGACCCATCGGGACCCTCCACAACGTCATCGCCCGGCTCGTCCGGGCCACCTGCGCCAGCACGTGTGGCGATGGGTACCCCGGACAAGCCGGGGCATGACGGGTTATGCGAAGAGTCGCTCTCAACGCGGATTGGTATAACTGACATCGGCACCACAATACCTTATCCGCCATCCAACGGGAGACACTGGCATGCCGACGCTCGACGCCATCCACTGGGGACCGGCCTCCAAGGCCCAACCGAAGCAGCTTGTGGTGCTGTGCCACGGTCTGGGCGCCGATGCCTTCGACCTGATCGACCTCGCGCCATCGTGGTCGCATGCGTGCCCGGACGCGATCTTCGCTTCGGTCCATGCGCCTTTCCCGCATGACTCCGGATTCGGCCGCCAGTGGTGGGGCGTCGCGGACCGCTCGCCGGCAGTGATGGAGGCCGGCGTGCGCACCGCCGCGCCTTACCTGCACGGGTTCCTTGATGCCGAACTGGCGCGGCTGGGATTGGCGGACTACGCGATCATGGGCTTCAGTCAGGGTGCGATGATGTCGCTGTTCACCGGCCTGCGCCACGCCGCCGCGCCGCGCGCCATCCTGGCGTTCTCCGGCGCGCTGATTGCTCCTGACTCGCTCCCGAAGGAGATCAGGAACCGCGCTCCGGTGCTGCTGGTCCACGGGGAGGCCGACGAGGTCGTGCCGGTTGATCGCTCCCGCGATGCCGAGGCCGGATTGAAAGCCGCTTCGGTGCCGGTGGAGGCGCACTATATTCCTCGGCTTGGCCACGGAATCGACGACACGGGCATTTCGCTGGGCGCGCTGGCGTTGCAGAAGGGTTTTTCGTGACGAATCAATGACGTTCCCCCGGCTTGTTGATAACGCGGGTTGCGGCGCGGATAGGGGTCTGTCATAAAGCCGCTAGGTTTTCGGCGGCGCACAATATCTGGCGGCTCGACGATGGATAACCGCCCGGGTGTTGCGTTCCGAGTGAATGGGAGCGGCGCTTGCCTGACGGCGGACAGCATTTTCCCGCGCTTGTGCTGAACGCGGACTTTCGTCCGCTTTCCTACTTTCCGCTATCCCTGTGGTCCTGGCAGGACGCGGTCAAGGCGGTGTTCATGGATCGTGTCTCGGTGCTGTCCGAGTACGAGACCGAGGTTCACTCGCCCAGCATGTCGATGCGCCTGCCGAGCGTCATCGCGCTGAAGGACTACATCCCGTCCGCCCGGCGCCCGGCCTTCACCCGGTTCAACGTGTTCCTGCGCGACGCCTTCCACTGCCAGTATTGCGGTGACCGCTACCCGGCGCCGGACCTGACATTTGACCACGTCATCCCGCGCTGCCGCGGCGGCCGCACCACGTGGGAGAACGTCGTCACCGCCTGCGGAAGCTGCAACCTGCGCAAGGGATCGTACCTGCCGCGGGAAATCCGCATGTTCCCGCGCTCCGCGCCCCGGCAGCCCACGACCTGGGAGTTGCAGGATAACGGCCGGGCGTTCCCGCCCAACTACCTGCACCAGAGTTGGCGCGACTATCTGTATTGGGACAGCGAACTGGAGAGCTGATCCCCATCGGCACCCGGAGGCGGCCGTGGTATCACGGCTGCCGGCATGGGTGAGAAAGCATGGGTCTGTTCAGCGTCGCGCACCACAAGATCATCGCTTCAACCAACGACGAAGCCCGCCGTCTGGCGATAGAGGGCGCGCCGCACGGCACGGTTGTCCACGCCGATGAACAATCCTCCGCCCGCGGGCGGCTGTCACGCACATGGTTCAGCCCGCCGGGCAACCTGTATATCTCGATCGTGCTGCGCACCGGCCAACCGCCCTCCCGCACCGCCGAACTCAGCTTCGTCACCGCGCTGGCGGTGGCCGATACCGTGGATTCGCTGCTGCCGCAGACGATCCGCGCCACGCTGAAATGGCCGAACGACGTGCTGGTGGACGGCGCCAAGATCGCCGGCATCCTCCTGGAACAAGTCGACGACGCCACGATCATCGGGATCGGCCTGAACGTCCTGCACGCGCCGACCGACATCGCCTACAAGGCAACCGCCATTGTCGCCAGCGGCGGGGCCGCCTCGGTGGAGCAGGCGAGGGATATCCTCTTGGAACGCCTCGCCCATCACCTGGAGGTCTGGTCGCAGGACGGCTTCGGCCCGGTGCGCGACCAGTGGCTGGACCGGTCATTTCCCATCGGCGCGAAGATCCGGGCCAACTCTGGTGGCGAATCGATCGCCGGCGCATTCGCCGGGATGGACGCGGACGGGGCGCTGCTTTTGGACACCCCGTCCGGCCGCCGGCGAATCGTCGCCGGCGACATCGCCATCGGTGGATGAATACGAGTCCCTGGTCTTATACCAACCAGCGATGACGTTGGCTCTCCTGCCGCGCGCCTCGTCATGCCGACGGAGGTCGGCATCCACGCCTTTCGCCCGTGGGAACAAAGGCATGGATGGCGGGCCTGCGCCCGCCATGACGGTGGAGGCGACCGTGCTTATGGGTAAATGTCTATTCGGGTAGCTCTTATGGCGTTGATTATTGGTCTTTGCGAGGCGGCCACCGGCCTCACCCCGTCATGGCGGGCGGAGGCCCGCCATCCACCCCTTGGCTACGGCCTGCACCCGCGGAAGGCGTGGATGCCGACCTTCGTCGGCATGACGTTGTCGCGTTCCAGTGCAACAGGTGCTTACCAACAACCAACGCCATAAGAGCCATTCGGGTTGGTATTACTTGCCGCCGCCGGTCGTCGAGTTCGTCCGCGTGTTTGCCGTTCCGGCCGAGGCGCTCGTCTGGCTGCTGTTCGAGCCCGGAACCACGGTCCGGCCGGTCGCGCCTGGTTTCCGCGGATCCGAGGCTCCACCTGAGTAGCTGCTCACTGTGCCTCGCGACTGCGCGTCCCCGGTGTTCATTCCGGATGAGGCGCTGTTGTCCGCGGTCCCCGGCGCAGCCGTCATCGACCGGTTGCTGCCATAGTTTCCGGCCGGGTTGCTGTTTTGCGCCATGGCGCCGGTCAACGGAGCCGCCAGCAGCGCCGCCGACAGCAGCAGCGAGCGTGAGATAGAGATCATGGATCGCGTCCTTCAGAACAAACCGGGCGAAAAGCGCGCGGTTTCGTCGCGTGAACGCTGGCGCCGGTTTCCGGTTCTATAGTGCGCGCCGCGGTATCACGCAGACTCAATCATGTGCAGGACCGCGACGGGAAAGTGTGCCAGCAGCACATCCAGCGGCAGTTTCGGCTGCGCCGCCACCGCGCCGCCGCCAACCACATTCCGCGCCGATCGGCCGTGCAGTTCCGGCGGCAGGGAGATCGTGTTGTGCCGCAGGGCATCGGGATTCAACTGCAACCGGTCGCCGGGCCGGAGCGCGCTATGCACCAGGCGCGGCGCCACGACGACCAGCGCGCCAGACGGGTCCACCCGTGCGAACGCGATGATCCGGTCGGCCAGCGGCCCGTCCACGGCCAGTGGCTGGTAGGATCCCCGAGCAAACACCGCCTCGGTCTGCCGCCGCAGCCCCAGGACAGAATGGATCACCGATTGCTTGATCCGTCCGTCCCGCCACGTCGTCAACAGCCGTCCCGCATCTTCATCGGCGGCCAGCGCGGCGCGGCGGCGGTCGTAGTCCACCGGGCGACGATTGTCGGGATCAACCAGGCTGAAGTCCCAGAACTCGGTTCCCTGGAAGAAATCCGGCATGCCGGGAACGGTCATCTTCAGAACCGCCTGTGCCAGCCCGTTTACGGCCCCCGCCGGCGCGATCAGGTCGATGAACGGGCGAGCCAATGCCAGGAAACCAGTGTCCGGTTCGAACAACCGCTGCAGGAAGTCGCGCGCGGTGGTTTCATAATCCGTGTTCGGTTCGGTCCAGTCGGTGCGCAGCTTCGCCTCGCGCAAGGCCTTTTGCTGCCAGCCCGCCAGCCGTTCGACAAATTCGCTGATGCCGGCTGTATCGGAGCCATCCAGGTCCAGCGGCCAGGCGCCCACGATCATCTGATACAGGATGATCTCGTCGCCCGGGTCGGGGCGGGGAGCGTCGGGATTCAAATCCAGGCACCGCCTGACGAAGGTCTCCCACGCCCCCGGCACCTCGCTGATCACCGCGAGGCGGGCGCGCAGATCCTCGCCGCGCTTATGGTCATGTGTCGCCGTCGCCAGCATCCCGTCCGGAAACGCCGCCAGCCGCTCGGCGTTGGTTTTGTGGAATGAGTCGACCGATGAGCCGAGGCGGGCGGCATCGAAACCCACGTCGTTCCTTGAGAGCAATCTACCGTAGCGGTAGAATGCCGTGTCCTCCACCGCCTTGGCTGCGACAGGCGCGCTGAGCTGCTGGAACCGCGTGCCGGCCAGCTTGCGCAGACGCAACGTCTCGCGTCCGCCTTCCTCGCCCCCCAGCCAGCGATCGATGCGATCCAGCACGGCATGCGCGGACGCCGGCGACCCGTCCTTGGCGGCGTCCAACGCTTTGCCAAACGCCACCTGGTCCGACGCGGACCGTTTCAACCCGGCGGCATATCCGCGATACACCGGGAAATGCGACAGCAGCGCAATCAGCCCGCGCCGGATCGCCGCCGCCGAGGTGTCGCGCGTCCTGGTGTCCAGACGCGCCAAGGTGTGCAGCGCGGCGGTCACCGCGCCAAGCTGAGCCTCAAACCCGCGCTGAAGGATTTCCCGCCGGGCCGCGCTTTCCTCGAACTCGAACGAAGCAGGCCGATGCGTCAGCTCATGCCATAGCCGCGCCAGCGCCGCCTCGCTGGAGGCATCGTGCTGCACCGCGCTGACCTGATCCATGAAGTCGTAGCCACTGGTGCCGTCCACGCCCCAATCCGCCGGCAGCGATTCGCCCGCGCCGAGGATTTTTTCCACCACCAGATAGGCGCGGCGATCCGGCGCAATCTGATCGAGGCGTTGGCGCAGCCGGCGGCAATAGCCGGGCGGATCGGACAACCCGTCGACATGATCCACGCGGAACCCGTCGATCAGGCCATCCGTGTAAAGCCGGAACAACGTGGCGTGGGTTTCTTCGAACACATTCGGATCCTCGATCCGCAGCCCGGCCAAACCGTTGATATCGAAGAACCGCCGCCAGTTGATCTCATCGCCGGCCACGCCCCACCACGCCAGGCGGTAATGCTGCCGTTCCAGCAGCGTATGAAGCTGGCAGCGCCCCCCGGGGGTGGAGGTGTCGAAAGACTCGAAGCCGCACTCGGCGACATGGGCATAATCGTTGGGGTCGATCGGGAAATCGTTATCAAAGTAACGAACCACCGGCTCGCCCTTGGGCGACTGCGCCAAGCGGATTTCCCCGGCTGCCAAAGCCTCACCATACGGGCGGCCGAGGAAAGGCGCCAGCACCTTGCCGCGCAGGTCCGGATCGCCACACTCCCAGTCCACATCGAAGAAATCCGCATATCGGCTGGCCCGGCCATGGCGCAGCAGCTCGGTCCACCAGGGATTGTCGGCGCCGCCAACAGCCATGTGGTTCGGCACGATATCGACGATCAGCCCCAGCCCCGCCGCCCGCAGCGCAGAAACGAAATTGCGCAGCCCGGGCTCGCCGCCCAGTTCCGGATTCACCGAAGTCGGGTCCACCACATCATATCCGTGGATCGATCCCGCCCGAGCCGTCAGGATCGGCGACGAATACACATGACTGATTCCCAGATCGACAAGATACGGGATCAGGGCTTTCGCATCGTTGAATGTGAAACCCTTGTGGAGCTGAAGCCGCATCGTCGCCCGCGGACGGGCGGATACGTTCTGCGTCACTGCCGCGGTCGCTCCGCCGCGATGAAGTCTATCCGCCGCGCCACTGCTTCCTCCTGCAAGATCTCAGCCGCGGGCACCTGCAGCCGCCGGCGCCAGTTCGGATGTTCCGTTACCGTTCCGGGCAGGTTTGGCTGCGCCTCATCGCCCAGGAAATCCTCAAGCGGGATCAGCGACAAAGGAACTTCTGTCTTGGCAACGTATTTGACCGCGGCATCCACGACACGATCGGTTTCGTCGCGGGAAGGAACCGGCCCTTCGCCGACGTGTTCCCGCAGGAAGGCATCCCAGAGTAAAGGCCGATCCTTTTCGCGTTCGGCACGAATGGCGGCGGGATCGACGCCTTCGCCAAGGCGGCCATGCTCATGCCGGATGTCGATATCGCTGCCTTTCCACCAGCCGGCGACTGTCGGAAGATCATGTGTCGAGGTCATCGCCACCGCGCTGCTGCCCCAGCCGCGCGGTGGGATGAAACCAGCCTGCGTATCACGCTCGAACCATAGAACACGCATGCCGTGGATCCCGCCTTGTTCCAGCATATCGTGGAAACCCTCCGGCACGGTTCCAAGGTCTTCCCCGATCACGACGACGTTGTGCCGGACGGACTCCAGCGCCAGCAGACGCAACAGATCGACAACCGGGTAATTCAGATAGGCGCCCTCAGCCGGCGAAGCGCCCTCCGGCACCAGCCACAACCGCGCCAGGCCCATCGCGTGATCGACCCGGATGCCGCCGACATGGCGCATGGCCGCGCGCAAGGTGGCGAGGAACGGCGCGAACCCGTTATCCTCCATGGCGCGCGGGGAGAAACCGGTCAGGCCCCAATCCTGTCCCTTGGGATTCAGAAGGTCCGGCGGCGCGCCGATGGTCAGGCCGAGCAGGATGTCGGACTGACGGCTCCAGGCATGGCTGCCGTCCGGGTCCATCCCTACCGCGAGATCGCCGATCAGCCCGATGCGCATGCCGGCCTGCCGCGCCGCAAGCTGCGTCTCGTTGACAGAACGATCGGTGATCCATTGCAGGAACTGGTGAAACAAAATCTCTTCCGGCTGCGATTCGGCGAAGAACGCTACCGCTGCGCCGCGCGGATCGCGCAGATCGGACGGCCAGGTGCGCCATTGCCGCCTCGGCATGCGCGCGGCGTGCAGCGCCTCAAAGCAGGCATGTTCATACAGCAGCGGCCCCTGATCGGCCCGGAACCGCGCGAAATCCGCCCCCAACGCGCCGTCCCAGTCGCCGCCATCCAGGAAGTTGTCGAACAGCTTGCGCAGCACGGCATACTTCGCCGCCGATGCGGCCGGCCAGTCGATCAGGCCGTTGGACAGCCCGGGTTCGGCGCCGGGCACCGCGCTGAGGGCGGCGGAGTAGGCAGCCTTGCCGAATACCAGTTCAGGCGCCGCATGCAGGGGGTTCAGAAACAACCGGCTCGACGGCGAATACGGCCCGAACCGCTCCGGATCGGCTGCATACAAGGCATGCATCGGGCTCAGCGCGATGGCGTCCGCCCCGCGCTGCCCGGCCGTGCGCGCCAGTTCGGTCGCGCCGGCCAGATCGCCGATGCCGACATCGCCTGGATTGCTAAGGCCGTAAAGTTGCGCGGACAGGCCCCACAGGCGCGCATCGGGAACCACGTCCTCGATCGAGCGGCAGCGCGCGGGCGACACCGCCAATACGATCTCCCGGTCCTCGACGCGCAGGCGGTGATAGCCGATTTCGGCGATGGCGGGGATGCGCAGGCGGCCGCGGGCGGGCAACAGGGCGATTTCCCGCACATCGCCGCGCTCCAGCGCCAACTCGGCCGGCTGCGATTCATTGCCGCCTACGTCCAGGCGGGTCGGACGGCCGGCCACAGCGGTGACCAGCGGCGGCAAATCGGCCAGGCTGCTGCGTTTGCTCAGCTCCCGGCGGCTGGACGACAATTCGCGGCCCGTGTCTGCTGGAAGACCGAGGGCGGCCAGCACGCGGCGCAGGACCGGGGCGGAGACAACGTGTGGCCGTCCCGCGTAGTCCTGCCACTCGACCGCGATACCCGCCCGCCGGGCGAGGTCGCGTAGGACTTCGTCGCTCATGCAACACTCTCCAGATAGGCGGCTGTTACCGGTCCGGGACCCCGGGGGGCGCCGGACGCATAAAGCAGCCGGCCCGGTGGAACATCGAACGAGACCGTCTCCGGCCCCAGGTTCGTAACAATCGTCAGCCGCGAACCGTCGCCCAGCCGCCAGCCGGCAATGACTGCCTTCGGGCCGATGGGCCGGGCGCCGGTCGATGTCGTGCCGGGCAGCCGGGGGGCGATCTCGCGCAGCCGCAGGTCGATCAGCCGCTGATACAGCGCGAACCGCTCTTCGGCTCCGGACACGGCCGGGCGGGGGACGGATGCGGCGAAGGTGCTTGCTGCATTGGGGTCAGGGATCTGTTCACGCTTTTCCGGATCGGCGAAGGCCGGGAAACCGGCGAACTCCAGCCGGCGTCCTTCGCGCACCGCGTCCGCCAGTTCATTATGATGGTCGGTGAAGAACAGGAATGGTGTCGTCGATGCGTTTTCCTCGCCCATGAACAGCAGCGGAATTTGCGGACACAGCATCTGCAGGGCGATCGCGGCCTCCAGCGCCGCCGCGGAGGTCAGCGTGGTCAACCGTTCGCCAAATGCGCGATTGCCGATCTGGTCGTGGTTTTGCAAAAACAGGACGTGCGCAGAGGGCGGGATATCGGCTGAGGGTTCGCCGCGGTCCGCCTTCAGGTACTCCGACCGTTCGCCCTGGTAAACCCAGCCTTCCGCCAGGACGCGGGCGAGTTTCGCCGCGGGATCGCTGGCATAGTCTGCGTAATACCCGCCATCCTCGTCCGTCAGCAGCACATGCAGGACGTTGTGGCCGTCATCGTTCCACTGCGCATCGACAGCCTTGCGCAAATGCGAGGCGTTGTTGTGATGCTCAAGAATCAGATGCACATGCCGGCCGGGATCCACCGTGGCGCGGACGACCGCGGCCATCTCCTCCACCCAGTCCTGCTCCTGGATGGCGTGCACGGCGTCGAAGCGCAGACCGTCGAACCGATACTCCGTCAGCCACATCAACACGTTGCAGACGAAATAATCCCGCACCTCCCGGCGCCGGAAGTCGATGGCCGGCCCCCACGGGGTATGCACGTCCTCGCGGAAGAACTGCGGCGCGTAGCTGCCGAGGTAATTCCCATCGGGTCCGAAATGATTATACACGACGTCCAGGAACATCATCAGTCCAAGGCCATGAGCCGCGTCGATCAGCTCCTTCAGGTCGTCCGGCGTGCCATAGGCCGAATCGGGAGCGAATGGCAGTACGCCATCATACCCCCAGTTGCGCCTGCCCGGGAAATCGTTGACGGGCATCAACTCGATGGCGGTGATGCCGAGGCTTTTCAGCCGGGGCAGGTCGTCGCGAATGCCGCGGAAGCCACCCGCCGCCCCGGCGTGAACCTCGTAGATGATCGATTCGGTCCATGGCCGTCCGCGCCAGTCCGGATTGCGCCAGACGAAGTTGTCCACGGAGACGACGCTGGCGTCATGCACGTCGGGCGCCTGAGCCCGAGAAGCGGGATCGGGCACCATCAAACCGTCTGACAGACGGTAGTGGTATCTGGTCCCGGGCGGGACCGGAGCGACCGCCTCGAACCAGCCATCGGCGGAGCGCCGCATAGGCAGCAATCCGCCGCCTTCTATGGCCACCGAAACCGTCTCCTGTGCCGGTGCCCAGAGGCGGAACGCCACGGTTCCGGTATCAAGCGGAGTCGCACCGAACCGACACGCAGGGAACGCCTTGTTGTTCATGCCTGTCTTCCTCGCCCGCGTCGTGGGCCGCCTCGGCGAATTCCACGATCAACAGCGGTTAAATATCGCATCTATGCCGCATGCCAACCCATTGAGCATCGACGCCTCTTTCCGAAACGGGCACCCACCCGAGTCGTTCCACTGCTCCGCGCGATATCGTCCAAAAAAAGCCGGGAAACCGGCCGCACCGCTCAGTCGAGAGCGAGATACAGGACCGCCAGCGGCGGCAGCGTGAGAGACAATGACTGTGCCTCACCATGCATCTGAACTGGCACGGTGTTGACGCCTCCGTTGTTGCCCATGTTTGAGCCACCATAGATCGACGCATCGGTGTTGAGCAGTTCCCGCCAGAAACCAGGACGAGGAACGCCAATGCCATAGCCGAGTCGCGGAACCGGGGTCATGTTGCAGACAACAAGCACTACCCGGCCTTCGTCATGCCCTTGACGGAGGAAAGCGAAGACCGAGTTCGCCGTGTCGTTGCCGATGACCCAGCGGAAGCCGCTCGATATGGAATCGCGTTCATGCAAGGCATGTTGGTCACGGTAGAGCGCGTTTAGGTCACGCACCAGTGTCTGAATGCCACGATGGCTGTCGTAATCGAGCAAATTCCAGTCAATCGAGGCATCGTGATTCCATTCACTCCATTGCGCGATCTCGCCGCCCATGAACAGCAGCTTCTTCCCGGGGTGGCCCCACATGAAGCCGAAATAAGCCCGCAAGTTGGCGAAGCGCTGCCAGTAGTCGCCCGGCATTTTGCAGATCAGCGAGCCTTTTCCGTAAACCACCTCGTCGTGCGACAGCGGCAGCATGAAATTTTCCGAGAAGGCATACAGCAAGCCGAACGTCATCTCGTTGTGATGCCAACTCCGGAATATCGGTGCGAACTGCATATAATGCAGCGTGTCGTGCATCCATCCCATGTTCCACTTGAAACTGAACCCGAGACCGCCATCGCGAATCGGACGCGACACGCCCGGCCAGGCCGTGGATTCCTCGGCGATCGTCACGGCGCCGTGGCTGCGCTCCTCCGCCACGGCGTTGAAGTGGCGCAGGAAGCCGATGGCCTCCAGGTTCTCCCGGCCGCCGTAGACGTTCGGGATCCACTCGCCTTCCTTGCGGCTGTAATCGCGGTACAGCATCGAGGCGACCGCATCGACCCGCAGGCCGTCCACGTGGAAATATTCCAGCCAATGGACGCCGCTGGCGATCAGGAAGCCCTGCACCTCGCGCCGACCGAAATTGTAGATGAAGGTATTCCAGTCCTGGTGGAATCCCTCCTTCGGGTCCGCGTGCTCGAACAGCGGCGTGCCGTCGAAGCGGGCCAGACCGTGCGCGTCGGTGGGAAAATGCCCCGGGACCCAGTCGATGATGACGCCGACACCGGCGCGGTGGCAGGTATCGACGAAGCGGGCGAACCCTTCCACCGGCCCGAACCGCCCCGAAGGCGCGAACAGTCCCAGCGGCTGATAACCCCACGACCCGCCGAACGGATATTCCGCGATCGGCATCAGCTCGACATGCGTGAACCCCAGGTCCACCACGTAAGGCACGAGCCGATCGGCCAGATCGTCCCAACTGGCGATGCGGCCGTGGCCGGGACGGAACCAGGACTCGGCATGCACCTCATAGATCGATAACGGAGCGTCCGCGCGGTGACGAGGAGCGCGGCTTTGCATCCACGCCTCGTCGTGCCAGATGAACGGTTCCGGATTGGCCACCACCGACGCCGTAGCCGGCGGCTGCTCCGTAGCCTTGGCCAGCGGATCGGCTTTGTCGGGCAGACGGGCGCCATCGGGTCCCACGATCGCGAACTTATACCGGGTGCCGGGGCCGACCCGCGGCAGGAACAGCTCCCAGACGCCGGACGGGTAGCGCAGCCGCATCGGGTGGCGCCGATTGTCCCAGGTGTCAAAGTCGCCGATGACCGAGACCGCCCGAGCGTTCGGCGCCCAAACCGCAAAGCGCGTGCCCCGCACCCCGTCGATCGTCATCGGGTTGGCGCCAAGGGTGAACGCGATCTCGAACAGCCGCCCTTCGTTGAACAGATGCAGGTCGGTTTCGCTCAGCAGCAGGTCATAGGAGTAGGAATCCTCCACCTCCTGCAAGGCGCCCGGCCACTGGATGCGGAAGCGGTAGGGCTCATGCCCCTCCACCCGGCCCATGAACAGCCCGGCCGGCTCCGTAGGAGACAGAGTGCCGAGACGCCGCCCGTCGCTGCGCGCGACCACCTCCACCGCGTCGGCGCCCGGCAGGAAGGCCCGCACGTAGCGGCCGGCGGCGGTTTCGAATGGCCCGAGCACGGCGAACGGGTCGCGCAGGGAGCCGGTCGAGAGCTGCCACGATTGCTCGGGAGAGATCGACGGAATCACGACAATGTCATTCATGCAACAGCCTCGATACCCAGCAGATGCCGCGTGCGCGCCGCCAGCCCATGCAGCGGAACGTCGATCCAGGTCGGACGATTCGCCGACTCATAGACCACCTCGTAGGCAGCCTTTTCGATCAGGAACAAATCCAGTAACTCCGACACCAGGGCAATAGGCGCTTCCGCGCCGGTCGATGCAATGGCATCCCGATAGCCCGCCGTAAAGGCTTCCGTTGATCGGGCGACGAAGCTATCGAGGAAGGCCGCCACCTTGTCGTCCTGCAAATGGGCATGGCTGGCAAGGCTGCGCCGCTTGACCACGGCCGCTGCGTAGGCAAACGAGCGCAAAACCCCGGCAACATCGCGCAGGGGCTGGTCCTTGGCGCGCCGCATCTCGACCGGGCGGGCGGGCTCGCCTTCGAAGTCGATGATCGACACGTCGCCGTTTACAACCAGGATCTGGCCAAGATGCAGATCGCCATGGATGCGGGTCAGGGTCGTGCCGACCGCCACCTCCGCCAGCGCAGGCAACCGGGATAACAACGCCTGCCGTGTCTCAAGCATCGTCGCGCGATCCTGCTCGGTGGCGGGATCCATCTGCGGCGTGGCGTCGATCGCCCGGTAGGCATCGGCGAGTTGGTCGCGAACGCGGTCCGCGAACGCCTGCGCATCGGCCGCGGTGGCGGTGACCGGGTCGAAAGCCGGGTCGGAGGATCGCCGGGCCAAAATCATATGCATCTCGCCCAGGCGGCTGCCAAGCAGGTGGGCGAAGCGGGCGTAATCGGCATGGTTGGTCGCATCGGCCGGCGCGGCTCCTTCCGCGGCGGTGATGTCCGACAGCCCTCGCACCAGCAGATCCAGCGTCCAGGTCCAGGCATCGCCCTGGTTGCGCACGAAGGCCTGCGCCAGACCCAGCGCGTGCCGCACGCCGGCCGGATCGACCCGGACGACCTCGCCCAGCAGCGCCGGAGTATGGGCGAATCCCTGTTCGGTCAGGTGCCGCCCCATCTCGGCTTCCGGATGCGGTCCCGACGTGACGCGGCGGAACATCTTTACGATTGCGATCTCACCGACAATCACCGAGGAATTGGATTGTTCGGCCGAAATCCAGTTCAGTTCCACGCCCTCCGGCACCACGACGTCCTTGATCCGGGACGTCGGCTCGAACCGCAGCACGCCATGCTCAGTGGCGATCACGTCCTTGTCCGCCAGCGCGGTCAGCACACCCAGCGCGAACCCGCGCAGCGCGAAGGCATCGGTCAGCAGGCCCACCTTGGCGCCGCGGCGGATTCGGGCCAGGGCGAGTTGCGACTGCAAAGGTGGCGCCCCCGTGTCGCCCCAGACAATGCCGATGGCGAGGAGCCAGCGAGCCTTGCCGGAAGCGGTTTCGGTTTCGATTTCCAGCAGCAGCACGTCTTCGGCCAGCAGCCGCGTCGTCAGCGCGATTTTCGCCGAGAGCAGCTTCTGGTCCTTCAACGCATACCAGCGTCGTTTCGACAGGTACTGCGGCAATATGTCACGCTCGATCAGGGGCTTGACCGCCTGGATGGCCTCTGCAAGGTCGCGGCGCATGACGATGGTCTGGTATTCGGGCATGGGTTCCGGTGCCGGAGTGTGGGGGGATGGCCACTCGTTGGCTTTGGACAGCACGAACCAGTAGAAGCCATACGGTGGCAGGGTCAGCAGATACGTCAATTGTCCAATGGGCGGAAAAACCGAGTGCCCGTCAAGCTCGATCGGAACGCGGCCGTTGAACTCCGACAAATCGAGCTCGACCGCCTGCGGCGTGCGCGACAGATTCGCCACGCACAGGATAACGGTATCTTCGCCTTCCCGCAGGTAGGCCAGGATCTTGCGGTTCTTCGGGTACAGCAGCCGGTAGCCGCCGCGGCCGAACACCTTGTATTGCCGGCGGATGGCGATTGTCCGCCTTATCCATGATAGCAACGAATGCGGGTCCGACGCTTGCGCTTCCACATTCACCGTCTGAAATGCATACAGCGGATCCATCACCATCGGCAGCACCAGCCGCGACGGATCGGCCACGCGCGAAAATCCGCCGTTGCGGTCAGAGGACCACTGCATCGGCGTGCGCACGCCGTTACGGTCGCCGAGATGGATGTTGTCGCCCATGCCGATCTCGTCACCGTAATAAATCACCGGTGTGCCGGGCATGGATAACAGCAGGTAATTCATGAGTTCGACACGGCGGCGGTCGCGTTCCAGCAATGGCGCGAGGCGCCGCCGGATGCCCAGATTCAGCCGCGCCCGGCGGTCAGCGGCATAGGTTTCCCACAGGAAGTCACGCTCGGATTCGGTAACCATCTCCAACGTGAGTTCATCGTGGTTGCGCAGGAAAATCGCCCACTGGCAGTTCGGCGGGATATCCGGTGTCTGACGCAAAATGTCGGTGATCGGAAAGCGGTCTTCCCGGGCGATGGCCATGTACATGCGCGGCATCAGGGGGAAGTGGAACGCCATGTGGCATTCATCGCCGTCACCGAAATAATCCTTGGTGTCCTCGGGCCATTGGTTCGCTTCGGCAAGCAACATCTTGTCCGGGTAATGCGCCTCCAGTTCCGCACGGATACGCTTCAGCACGACATGGGTTTCAGGCAGGTTTTCGTTGTTGGTGCCCTCGCGCTCCACCAGGTACGGAACCGCGTCCAGGCGGAGGCCATCGACGCCCATTTCCGCCCAGTAGCGCAGCACCGACAGGACTTCGCGCATCACCCGCGGATTGTCATAATTCAGGTCCGGCTGATGGCGGTAGAAGCGATGCCAGAAATAGGCGTGCGCGGTGTCGTCCCAGGTCCAGTTGGATCGTTCCGAATCGACGAAGATGATGCGCGTGCCTGCGTATTTCCGATCGGTCGGCGACCAGACATAGAAGTCCCGGTACATCGAGCCGGGCTTGGCGGTGCGGGCGCGCTGGAACCATGGATGCTGGTCGGACGTGTGGTTTACAACCAGTTCCGCGATCACCCGGATCCCGCGTTCATGCGCGGCGGCGATGAACCGCTTAACGTCGGCCAGCGTGCCGTAATCCGGATGGACGCCGCGGTAGTCGGCGATGTCGTAGCCGTCGTCCAGCCGCGGCGAGGGGTAGAACGGCAGCAGCCAGATGGTGTTGACCCCTAGCTCAGCGATGTAGTCCAGCTTCGATATCAACCCGGGAAAATCGCCAATCCCGTCATTGTTCGAATCGAAGAAGGATTTGACGTGAATCTGATAGATGATCGCGTCTTTGTACCACAGCGGATCGAGCACGGCTGGTTGGGCCGCGGCATGCGGACGGGGATGGCCAACGTTCATTCAGGACGCTCCGGTGAGACGCCATACTGAGAACGGCATGTCTCCCGGATCAAGACGGATATGCTGATATTTCCCATACCAATTGAAACTTTGATCGCGCATGAGATCGGTTACGCGAACCGCTGCCTGGTCGGACAGACCGAGCTGCCATAACGGCACCTCGATGTCGGCTTCTTGCGCGCCGTACGGATCGAGGCTGACGGCCACCAGGATCACGCTGCCGTCGAACGGGTCCCGCTTGCTGTAGAGGATGATGCGGTCGTTGAAGGCGGGGTGGAATGTCAGCCCCAGATGGGTCTGCAACGCCGGGTTCAGGCGCCGGATTCGGTTCAGCGCGGCAATCTCCGCGACGATGTTGCCCGGTGCGGCGTAGTTCCTGGGGCGGATCTCGTATTTCTCCGAATCCAGGTATTCCTCGCGGCCGGGCAAGGGCGCCGATTCGCAGATCTCGAAGCCGGAGTACACGCCCCAAAGGCCGGACAGTGTCGCGGCCAGGGCGGCGCGGATCAGGAACCCCGCCCGCCCGGAGGTTTGCAGGTAGACCGGGTTGATGTCCGGCGTATTGACGAAGAAGTTCGGCCGGAAAAAGTCGGCGACCGGGGGAGTGGTCAGCTCGGTGAGATACTCGGTCAGCTCGTATTTCGACTCGCGCCAGGTGAAGTAGGTGTAGGACTGGGAGAAACCGACCTTCCCGAGGCGGTACATCAGCTTGGGCCGGGTGAACGCTTCCGCCAGGAACAGCACGTCCGGATGACGGCTTTGGATGTCGCCGATCATCCAGTGCCAGAATGGCAGGGGCTTGGTGTGCGGGTTATCGACGCGGAAGATGCGCACGCCCTGGTCGATCCAGAACCGGATCACGTCCCGCAACGCAAGCCACACGGCGGGGAACGATGTCTCGCCGTAAAAATCCGGGTTGACGATGTCCTCGTACTTTTTCGGCGGGTTCTCGGCGTACCGCATGGAGCCGTCGGGACGCCAGCGGAACCAGTCCCGGTGCTGCGTGACCCAGGGATGGTCGGGGGCGCACTGGATGGCGAAGTCCAGCGCCAGCTCCAGCCCATGCGCCTGCGCCGCCCGCAAAAGAGCGCGGAAATCTTCCAATGTGCCGAGCCGGGGATGCACCGCGTCGTGGCCGCCCTCGGAACTGCCGATGGCGTACGGGCTGCCGACATCATTGCGTTCGGCTCGCAGGCTGTTGTTGCGCCCCTTCCGGTTGATCCGGCCGATGGGGTGGATGGGCGGGAAATACAGCACGTCGAAGCCCATCGCGCGGATGTCCGGCAGCCGCTCGATGACCGAGCGGAAGGTGCCGTGAACCGCCGGATCATGCGTCGCGGAGCGCGGAAACAGTTCATACCAACTCGCGAATTCCGCCGCCGGCCGATCGGCGCGGACTGAGTAGACGGGGCTGCGGGCGGCGAAAGGGCGAGCGTCAGCCTGCTTCATCGCTGCCTTCAGCTCATCCGACAGCAACGTCTCGGCATCCGCCGCCACGGAAGCCGACAGCCGATCGGCCAGGGGGCCGGTGGAGCGGGCGGCGGCAAGCTCGATCAGATGGCGGCCTTCCTGGAGTTCGAGGCTGACGTCCTGCCCGGCCGCGGCCTTCGCATGCAGATCGTGGGTGAAGGTGCCCCACTGGTCCCACCAGCCTTCCACGGCGAACCGGTAAAGTCCCACCCTTTCCAGCCCGACCGAGGCTTCCCAACGATCATTGATCAGCTTGGTCATCGGGATTCGCTGCCACGCGGCCTGATCCTCGGGCCGCCAAAGCAAGTCCGCGGCGAGGACATCGTGCCCGTCGCCGAACACGTCGGCGCTGACCGTGAAGCGCCTTCCGACAACGGTTTTGACCGGGAAGTCGCCACCCGGAACCACCGGCCGCACCGCCTCCACCGCGATTCGCCTCGATTCCGCCAGCGCGCGAGACAACTCCGGCGCGTCGCCGCCGGCGATGTCCGGAGTCCTGCGGCAGCGCAAAATCCGCACCTCTCCCGGGCGCAATGCGACATCGGCTGCATTTTCCACGGAAAATGCTGCGCCGGCGGCTGCGGGAAGCGGCGAAAGAGGGAACGGCAGCGCGGCGGGGTAAACCGTGTCGGGATTGATCAGCAGCAAATCCGCTTCGTCGGCATCCCGTATGTCCGCCGCATCGGAACGCAGCAGCGCCGGAACACGCGACTCCGGCCCGGTCAGCGGACGCAGGATCCTGGCCTCCGGCATCGTCCGGCTCCGCCGGATTGAAGCGGCGATGTCGTCCGACAGATCAAGCGGGGCATCGCGCCGAACCGCCTCCATATCCCCCGGAGTCGCCCGCGCCGCATCAAACCGCCGATCGGCGGCGTATTCGAAACCCATGGGCATGAACAGGCCCGCGCCGGTTGCGACCGCGATCCCAAGGGCAAACCTATAGGCGGCGGCGTGGTCCGCGCCGGGCGGCAGACGGCGCGCCAAACGCTCCAGGAACGACGGCTCCGGGCTGGCCAGCGCCGGAGCGATCTCCCGCAGCAAAGCCTGCTCATCGAGGAACCAGGAGGCTCTTCCGTCCCACCACCCGGCGGACGAGCAGGTCAGGTCGAACCCGGCACCGGCGAGAGTGCGGACCGCGCCACGGTCCACGCCCGGAGTCCATGCCAGAAACAGCGTGTCGGGGTTTGCCGCCCGCAACGAACCCAACAGCCGGCGCCAGAAGGAAGCCGGGACCCGGTCGAGCGTCAGGCAGCGAAAACCCGCCACGCCAGCCCGCACGAAAACGGCCATGCGCTCGGCCCACCAACCCGAGACAGCATCCGCGAGAGCCGTGCGCTCAAACCTCGGCAGCGCCACATCCACCCGCTGCGGACCCCGTCGAGGGTCGGCGCCCCCCGCTTCGGCGGGCGAAGTGAACCAGTCGGACTGACGCTGCCGCAACGGAGAATCGGCGGCGATCTGCCCGGGCGCGATATCCAGCATCAGCCGCAAGCCCGTTCGGGCGGCGAAGTCGGCGGCCAGTGCTATCCCCTGCTCAGCAGAACCCTCGAACCCCAGTGCCGGATGCAGCCGATCGAACGTTGCGTGAACGAATATATCGCCGCCGCTGCCAGGCTCGAACGGAGGGGCTACGCAGACATGGCTGAAGCCCATCGCGGCGATGCGTGCGAATGCGTCCAACCAGCCCGCCAGCGGGCCGGCCGCGAGCGGGTGGAGATGATAGATGTTGACCGAAGCATGCCGCACCCGCGTCTCGGAGGGGGCAGACCAGTCAGTTTCGACCTTTGGAAACCCGGGCTGGGACAGGTTCATCACCCCGAAAGAACGCCGGGATACCAACCGAGTTCCGGGGAAGGCCAGTCATGCAGTGGTCAACTGCATGTTATCGGCGGGAACCAAAACGTAATCGGAACTACAAATGTCGGGCCGATCAGTGACCTTGCCATGGCGTGAGCCACCGTGGTTGCTTTTGCCGGGGCAGGTGAACTGGAAAATGATTGTCCTCAAAAAAGAACAACTCCATACCGGCTGCTAACGCCCGTATGGAGTTGCCCTGAGTGCAATGGCGGCTGAGAAAAGGTTATCCCGCGATCCTCAGGCGCCAGTGAGTCGTGCCGAAGCGATCCTATTCCTGCCCGGTCTTTTGGTCCTTGGTCGCAGCCTTATCGCCCGAAATCGTCGATTTGTCGCCAGCCACGACGGGATTGGCCTCGGGGTTCGCCGTCGCCGGGCTGGTGGCAACGGCACCGCTTCCCGCGGTCGAGTCGGTGGCGGGTGCCTGGGCAAAAACATCGACCGCGAACAGCGAAAATGCGGCAGTCGCCAGGATCAGAACGTGTGACCTCGTCATCATAGTGACCTACCCTCTGTTGGTTTCACGCGTTCTGTTAATATTCGTTAACGCCAATCGGGTCAATCCGCATGGTTAGCAATCTGCATTAACTGCGCGGCCGCGATGCATGACGGCTCCTGAATTCTCGGCAGGCTCAGAGGCATAAAACGGCATCATTCCCTTTTATCAATTATGCCACCTTCTTTGCGGACCACCGCTCGGGTAGCCAGGGCGATATTTTGACCGGCGCCTACCGCGCCGTCCCGGCCGCTGCCGCGGACCCTTGCGGCTGAGTCTTGCCGGCACGCAGGTCGGCAATGGTCGCCCGCGTGGTGATCTGATCCGGATTTGTCCGCAATTCGATCAGCGCCGGCTTGCCGCTTTCCACCGCACGCCGGAAGGCTGGCGCGAACTCCGCCGTTTCGATCACAACTTCGCCATGTCCGCCGAACGCCTCGATGTACTTGCAGAAATCGGGGTTGGTCAGGTTGGTGCCCGACACCCGCCAGGGATAAGCACGCTCCTGATGCATCCGGATCGTTCCGTACATCCCGTTATTGAACACCAGTACGATCGGCGCGACACCGTGATGGAACGCCGTGGCGATCTCCTGCCCCGTCATCAGGAAGCCGCCATCGCCGACCATGCTGACGATCATGCGGCCGGGGAATGCGATCTTGACGCCGACGGCCGCCGGAACGCTGTAGCCCATCGCGCCATTGGTCGGCCCGATATAGCGCTGCCCTTCGCTGAAATTCAGGAACCGGGTGGCCCAGCCGGAGAAGTTGCCCGCATCCGTCGTGACGATCGCGTCCGGCGTCAGCAATCCCTCGAGCTCGCGCATCACCGTGCCGAGGTTCAGCGGACCCTGGTAGTTCGGCACCGCGCGCTGCGCCTCCCGCAATGACCTCAGGTCCCGCGTCCAACGGCTCCAGGCCGGCTTGACCGGTTCCAACCCGGCCGCGCCGATGGCAAATGTATTGAGGTCCGAGACGATCCCGAGCGCCACGCGGAACACCCGCCCGATCTCCGCGCCATCCGGCAGGATCTGGATAACCGGCACGCTGCCGGCCATGTCGAGCAGCGTATAGCCCTGCGTCACCGCGTCCCCCAACCGGCTGCCGATCGCCAGGATCAGGTCGGCTTCCTTGAATTTCGCGATCAGAGCGGGATCGGAGCCGACCCCGAGGTCGCCGGCGAAATTCTCCTGCGTGCCATCGTAATGGCCTTGCCGCCGGAAACCGACCGTCACGGGAACATCGTTTTGAACCAAGAACGCCCTCAGCGCGGCGCGGCCCCCGGCGGTCCAGCACGATCCGCCCACCACCGCGACCGGCCGCTTCGCCTGCGCCAGCATCGTCCGCATCCGCAGCATCGCCTCGGGATCGGGGAATGCGGGACTGACGGCGCCGCGAGGCAGGTCCGGGACGCTGACGATGTCCTTTTGCATCTCCTCTGACAGCGCGATGACCACCGGCCCCGGACGCCCGCTGGTGGCGACATCGACGGCGTGCGCGACAACCTCCGGAATGCGCTTCGCATAATCGATCTGGGTCACCCATTTCGCCAACGGAGCAAACATCTGCCGGTAATCGACTTCCTGGAAGGCGTCGCGGCCGGTGTCCTGATGCGGGATCTGACCGACGAACAGCAGCATCGGGGTGCTGTCCTGGAACGCGACATGAACGCCGATGGCGCCGTGGCATGCGCCGGGACCCCGGGTCACCATCGCCGCCGCCGGGCGGCCGGTCAGCTTGCCGTACGCCTCGGCCATGTTCACGGCGCCGGCCTCGAACCGGCACGTCACCAGCTTCAGCTTCTGGCCCTGGTCATACAGGCCGTCGAGCGTATCCAGGAAACTTTCTCCCGGGACCTCGAACACATGGTCGATCCCCTGTGCGACCAGCGCGTCCGCCAGCACCTTGCCGCCGTGGCGAGGCGCGTTCGGCGCCTTGCGTGCCCGGTTCAGTTCCATGTGAGACTCTCCTCCCGCCGCGCCGCAGAATAGAAGGCCAGCCCCGGCCCGTCACGCCCGAGCGGGTGAAGCCGTTGTAATGGACCGCCACGAAACCGCCACCCGCTGCGCCGAATCCCGCCTTGCGCCCGGCCGACGGTCCTTCCGTTAACGACGAAGGAGGCTCCGATGGTTCCGGCACTCGATTGGCAGGCAACCGATGACATCGCCCGGTCGCAACTGGATCTGTATCATGGCCTCAGCGACCGCATCGCACTGACCCCCGACGACCGGCGCCGCGCACTGAATTTGACCGAACGCGACTGGCGGGCATGGCAGGCGTTCCTGTCCGGCGGGCCGGTGCCGGCACAGCCGCCATTGCCGGAGATGTTGCGGCGCCTCGGGCAGGTCGCCTTCAACCTGACATTGGTGGGGGAAGGGGCGCACCGGGTCACGTGATCGGGCGCAAGGAGCGGAACCCCTTGCCGGGAGGCGCGGCCCGCCCTTACAAATCGGAAAACTGTTCGAGGGATATGATGGCCAGCGAAAGCAGTGGGCGCCCCACCGAACCCGAAGCGATCGACGCCCTGACCGAGGAGCGGACCAAGACCTGGACCGGCTTCACCACCGCCATCGCCGGTGCCGTTGTGTTTGTCGTCGTCGTGCTTATCGGCCTGGCGGTTTTCCTGCTTTAGGTTGCCGCCGCTTCCGAACGGCGGGGTTGCCGCCTTCGTGAAACGGACACGGGGTCGGCTGGCCCGGCCTTGATAGCGCGCTGAGCGACACTATCGTCCGGCACATCTTCTCCCATGCCGGTCGTCGCGCAGCCACATCCGAGGCCGCCGAAAAGTCCATATAGCCGATAAACACGCCCGTTCCGGCCGAACGGACGACCCCCTCGGGGTGAGCTTCGTCCGCGGGGCAGACGCACAGCAATTCGCCCGGTCCATAGCTTCGGACGCCTCGGCCGAGTGCCGCGATCTCCTCATCCGTCGGCGGCGACCAGCCCGCCTTCAGCACGAAGATCTTTTCCGGTGCCGTCAGATCGCCGATCAGCTTCTCCCGCAGGTATCGCATCCGCTTGCCGGCCAGCGTCTGCATGCGTTCGGCGGATACATCGATCGACGAAACGAAGCTGTGCATCTTCGTGCCGTAGATCGTATCGGTGATTTCCCACTGCCCCTCATGCGGTTCAACCGTAATGGCATCCGTATCGCCGATGCGGGCGAACCGTGCATCCAGGCACGCGATCAAGCTTGATGCCGGCACCGCCGCCCAGCGGAACAAAGCCAGCGGTTCGGCACCGAATGAGCGCTGAAAGCAACCGAATTCGCATCCGCCATCCGGACCGGTTCCTCCCAGGCTTTCGAAGCGCAGCGCGAGCGCTTCGCCCGGGTCGTCCGGGTATAACGACAACACGGACTCTCGAAGCGCTGCGTGGTATGCGACCGGATCGTGTTCGGCAAGCTGTAGCAATGCCTCATGATGCCGGGCCGGCAGAGACTGGTCTTCCGGGAAGCGGCGGCGCGCCTCGGCCCACCAGGCCAAAGCACCAGCCCAGTCCTCTCGCTTCAAGGCCAACGTGGCGGGATAGGTATAAAGGGTGATCGCATCGCGCTCATCGGACTGTGCGCGGGCCTCCGCCAGGACGGATTCGGCGTCGGCGATCCGGCCTTGCTGCTCCAGCGCGCCAGCCAGTTCGGAATAGACCCACCAAGGCTTGACATCGAATGTCAGAGCGGTCCGCCAATGCGTCTCCGCCCCAGCCCAATCGCCCAAACGCATCGCCAGACGGCCCTGTTCCAGCGGAAAAGCACGTTCATGCGGAAACATGACGGCCCCCTCGGCCAGCAATGGGCGCGCTTCGTCAAATCGGCCGAGTCCAGCCAGTGCGGTAGCGCCACCGGTGTAGCCAGCCCATATCTGCGGCAGCTCCGCCCGCACCGCCTTCCAGATCCGTTCGGCCTCCGACCACTCGCCGCGCGCCTGCGCCTGCTCGGCCTGTTGTATGAAGGTCTCGCGGGTGAGAGGCGGCCCCGCGGGTTGCGGTTCCGGAGGCGGGGCTTCGGCCGTTGCCGGGTCGGGCAGCGACGCCCGGAATACTGCGATGTCGAGGTCGTCGCGGCTTTCATCCAGTCCCGCCCTCGCCCGCAGGTAGTCCATCCCTACCGGCAGTGGGAGATCAGACTCCGGCTCCGCCAGCGGGATTGGCGGACGCTGTCCGCGGGACAGGAAACCGAGCCATTTCATGGAACGACAGGTAAGCGATCTTGGAGCGGGAAGGCAATGGTCTCGATGCGCCTCAGAGACGACCTTGCAGCGGACGCCTATCCCCCTGGCCGCGCCATACCGCCGCCGAACGCATTGAATGTGATGATCGTATGGGTATCCCTGACGCCCGGCAGCGTTTGTATCCTCTCGGTCACGAACAGGCCGATATCCTGGCTGGCGTCCAGGTAGAACTTTCCCAGCAGATCATACTGTCCGGATGTGGAAAACAATTCCGACATCTCCGGGATGGAGTCCGCTGCCTCGCGCGCCACACGATACGCCTGCCCCAATTCGCATTTGATCTGCACGAATATCGCACGCATCGCCAACCTCCCACGCATCGCGCGACATTAGTCCGCGGCGCCCGTCAATGCGAGTGCCGCCCCGGCCATCCCAACGGATTGGCCAGATATGCAGCCGCCGCCGGGGAGGCTGCCGGCGATCCTGCCGCGATTGCCGCGAGCGCCGCCGGATAGATCTCGTGCTCCTGACGCAAGACCCGCTCCGCCAGATCGTCTTCCGTGTCGCCTTCCAAAACCGGCACCGCCGCCTGCGCCAGGATCGGCCCCGAGTCCATCTGCGCGGTCACCAGATGGACCGTGCAGCCATGCAGCTTCACCCCCGCCTCCAACGCCCTTGCATGCGTATGCAATCCCGGGAAAGACGGCAGCAGGCTGGGATGGATATTCAGCATGCGGCCCTGCCACGCCCCGACAAGAAACGGGGTCAACAGCCGCATGTAGCCTGCCAGGCAGACGATCCCGGCGTCCGCGGCCCGCAGCGCGGCATCGATCGCCGCCTCATGCGCCGGACGGTCGCGGCCGAAGTCCCGATGATCGATCGCTTCCGCCGCAATACCCGCGGCACGGGCGGTTTCCAGGCCGGGCGCATCCGGCCGGTTGGACAGCACCAGCACGATCTCCGCCGGATAGGCCGGGTCCCGAGCCGCCGCGATCAGCGCTTCCATATTAGAACCGCGTCCGCTGATCAGGATGGCGGTCCGCCGTTTCATGCAAGCCAACCGGACGGCGGGTCGATCCGGATGGAGGCGGGGCCCGCCCCGGCCTCGATGACGCCGATGCGGCTGACGGTTTCGCCCTCGGCCTGCAACAGCGCGATCGCCGCGTCCGGGTCGGACACCACAAGCGCCATGCCGATGCCGCAGTTGAACACCCGCAGCATCTCCGCCACCGCCACGCCGCCGGTCCGGGCGAGCCAGTGGAACACCGGCGGCACCGGCCATTTCGCATTCAGCGCCGCCACGGTGCCGTCCGGCAGCACCCGCGGCAGGTTTCCGGGCAGGCCGCCGCCGGTAATATGTGCCGCCGCCTTCAGCAGGCCAGCCCGATGCAGCGCCAGCACCGACTGAACGTAGATCCGCGTCGGGGTCATCAGCGTCTCGCCGATGGTTTCTCTCGGCGAGAACGGGGCCGGGTCCGACCACACCAGACCGCTGGCCTTGACGATCTGCCGCACCAGCGAAAAGCCGTTGGAATGCACCCCGGCACTGGCGAGGCCGAGCACATGGTCTCCGGCTGCAACGCCCTTCGGCAGCACCGCGCCCCGCTCCGCCGCGCCGACGGCGAAGCCGGCAAGGTCATAGTCGTTGTCGGCATACATGCCCGGCATTTCCGCCGTTTCGCCGCCGACGAGCGCGCAGCGGGCCTCGTGGCAGCCGCTGGCGACCCCGGCGATCACCGCATGGGCCTGGAGCACCGAGAGCCGTCCGGTGGCGAAGTAATCGAGGAAAAACAACGGCTCGGCGCCGTGGACCACAAGGTCGTTGACGCACATCGCCACCAGGTCGATGCCCACGGTGTCGTGCAGCCCGGTCTCGATCGCGACCTTCAGCTTGGTGCCGACTCCGTCGGTGGCGGACACCAGCACCGGATCGGCGAACCCGGCGGCTTTCAGGTCGAACAGCGCCGCGAAGCCGCCCAGGCCGCCGAGCACCCCGGGCCGGTGCGTCGCTTTGGTCAGCGGCTTGATCATCCCCACCAGCGCGTCGCCGGCGCCGATGTCGACGCCGGCATCGCGGTAGTTCAGGCCGGCCGCATTCGCGGTCGCGGCGGCTGCGCCTTCGTTATCCCCACTGGTCATGACAATCTCTATATGTAGGCGCTGGTGGAAGGAGACCGACAGAACCATGGGCAGCCTGTCCAATGCAATGCGGTACATGCACCGGTTGCGGCGGCGACAACGAATTGCGACCAAACCGAATGCCTGACGGGCCGCAGGCTGACCAGAGCGCATCTGTCACCGGCGCGGGTTCGCTGATCAATCCGGCGAACATCATCACCTTCGCCCGGCTCTGCGCCGTGCCGCTGGCGTTCTGGATGATGCTGGACCACCGGATCGGCCAGGCGTTTTTCCTCTTTGTTGCCGCCGGGCTATCCGACGCGCTGGACGGATGGCTCGCCCGCCGCTATGGCGGCAATTCCATCGGCGCGATGATGGACCCGGTCGCCGACAAAGCGCTTCTGGTGACCATGTACATCACGCTCGCCGCCGTGGGCGTCCTGCCCGACTGGCTGGCGATTCTCGTTGTGTTCCGCGATCTGGTGATTGTCGGTGGCGTCGTCATATTGTTCGTCATGGGGAATGCGGTGGCGATCAAGCCACTCTATATCTCCAAGCTGAACACCGTGCTTCAAATCCTCCTGGTCGCGGTCAGCCTGCTGGAGGGCGGCTTCGGCCTTGGCCTTCCCATCCTGCGAACGCTGTTGATCTGGTGCGTGGCTGCGACGACATTGGCCTCGGGCGCGGCCTATGTATGGAACACAGCCCGCGGAGACTGACGTGGCGCCAGCGGATCATGATCAGATGCTCGCGGAGCAAGCCGATCGGCCGGTGACGGTGCAACCGCGCCAGGCGCAGACGCAATCGACCAGGACGCAGCGCTTCGCCCTGATCATCGGCTTGCTGGTCGCGTTCTGGCTGGCGTTGCAGCTTTTCACCTCCGTCCTCGCGCCGTTCGTCGCCGCGGCGGTGATCGCCTATGCGCTCGATCCGCCGACGACGAAGCTATGCCGGCTCGGGCTGCCGCGCAGCATGGCGGCGATGATGATGATCCTGGGCCTGCTGCTGGCGGTCCTGTTGTTCGCGCTGCTGCTCTATCCGCTCGTGGTCGTCCAGGTCGGCCTGTTGGTCAACCGAATACCGCAGTATGCCTTTCTGCTGCAGGGCTGGGCGCGGACGGTGCTGACGCACCTGCAGGAGAATTTCGGCCCGGACGTGGTGAACGACAAGCTCCGCGACGTGGTCAGCGGACAGGCGGGATCGATGCTCAGCATCATACTCTCCACGGTCACCGCCCTGTTCGGCAGCGGTTTCGCCATCTTCAACGTGCTGTCGCTGGCGGTCGTGACGCCCGTCGTCGGTTTCTATCTGCTGCGCGACTGGCCGACGGTGGTGCGCATGATCGATTCGTGGCTGCCGTATCGCTACCGGGACGTGATCAGGGCGCAAGCGCGGGAGGTAGATCGCATCCTGTCCGCCTGGGTGCGCGGGCAGGCGATGTGCTGCATGATCCTGGCGTTGTACTACGCCGGCGCCCTGACCGTGGCGGGCCTCGACCTTGGGCTGATCGTCGGCCTGACCGCCGGGATGCTGTCGTTCATTCCCTATGTCGGCTCCATCACCGGAGGCATCACCGCGCTCGGCCTGGCTTTGGCGCAGTTCCCGTTGTGGCGCGGCGTGATCGTCGTCGCCGTGGTGCTGGTCATCGGCCAGGTCCTGGAAGGTTACGTAATCTATCCGCGCTTCCTGGGCGACCGGGTGGAGCTGCCTGCGGTCTGGGTGATCTTCGCGCTGTTCGCGGGCGGCGCTGCGTTCGGCTTCCTCGGCGTCATGCTGGCCGTGCCGATAGCCGCCACCATCGGCGTGTTGTGCCGGTTCTGGCTGCGCCGCTACCTGAACAGCCCGCTCTATCTCGACCCGCCCGCCGCCTGATGCCGTATCAGCGCCTGCAACTGCCGCTGCCTTTTCCGCACCAGCCCGGCTATGCAGCATTGGACTTCCTGCCCGACGACTCCAACCGGGACGCCCTCGCCTGGCTGTCCCGCCCAGCCGACTGGCCCGATCGGCGGCTGGCAGTGTGGGGGCAGGGCGGCTGCGGCAAGTCGCATCTCCTGCACATCTGGGCGGAGCGCCATCCGGCGGTTCTCCTCGCCGGCCAGACCCTTCGCAGCCTGGACGGCGTGCCCGAATCCGGCGCGATTGCCTTGGACGATGCCGATACCGTCGCCGATGAGCAAACCCTGCTGCACCTGCTGAACACGGCCCGCGACCGCGGCCTGGTCCTCCTGCTATCCGGCCGCACTCCGCCCGCGCGCTGGCCGGTGCGCCTGCCGGACCTCTCGAGCCGGCTGAAAGCCGTCACCGCGGTGGAAATCCAGCCGCCCGGCGACTCGCTTCTCCGCGCCCTGCTCCTGCGGATGGCAGCCGATCGGCAGTTGCGGATGGGGCAGAGCGTGCAGGAATGGCTGCTGCGGCGGCTGCCGCGCTCGCCGGGGGCGTTGCGTGAGGCGGTGGCGCGGCTGGACCGCGAGAGCATGGCCTGTCAACAGCCGATAACGCGGTCTCTGGCGGCGCGGGTGCTGGACATGGCGGAAATCGGCGTTGCCGATGCGGATGAATTTTTCATTTCACCAGAACCCCCCTCGCCGCGGCTCGCCGGGTTCCTGTAGGGTCGTGAGTCGGAAACCGAAGGATCGCGACCCATGGCGCTCAAGGGCGAAGTCACTGAGCTGAGCGAGCGCGCCAGGCACGCCCGGCACGCGCCTGCCAAGACCCGTTCGGGCAAGACCCCCCTGGCAGCCGGCTTCTCACCGAAGCTGGTCAAAGTCGGCGCCGACACCGAGCGCGACCCGGCCGCACGCTCCGGCAGCCCGGACCGGTTCATCAACCGGGAACTCTCCTGGCTAGACTTCAACCACCGGGTTTTGGAGGAGGCGGAGAACGTCCGCCATCCGCTGCTGGAACGGCTGCGCTTCCTGTCGATCAGCGCCTCCAACCTGGACGAATTCTACTCGGTCCGGGTCGCCGCGCTGATCGGCCAGGTGAAGGCCGGGACCACGCACATCTCGGCCGACGGACGCACCGCGGTGCGGCAGCTTGCCGATATCAAGGTCCGGGCGGAAAGCCTGCTGGCCGATCAGCAGCGCATCCTGCGGGAGTTGCTGGGCCTGCTGCGCGCCGCGGGGCTGGAGCTGTGCAGCCGGGACAACCTGTCGGAGACCGACAAGACGTGGCTTGAAGCCTGGTTCATGGAGCGGGTGTTTCCCGTGGTTACGCCGCTGGCGATCGATCCGGCGCATCCGTTCCCGTTCATCCCGAACATGGGCCTGGTGCTGGCCCTGCTTCTGGTGCGGGAGGAGGACGGCCAGGGCATGCGCGCCCTGCTGCCTCTGCCCAGCCAGATCGAACGGTTCATCCGCTTGCCGGCACCGCAGCCGGGCGGGCCGATTCGCTTCATCCTGCTGGAAGATCTCGCCGTGCTGTTCCTGGACCGGGTCTTTCCCGGCTTCCGCCTCGCCGGCAGCGGGATGTTCCGCCTGATCCGCGACACCGACGTTGAGTTCGAGGAAGAAGCCGAGGACCTGGTCCGCTCCTACGAATCCGCGCTGAAGCGCCGCCGCCGCGGGGTCGCGATCCATGTCGAGATCAGCGAAGCGATGCCGGCCGAGTTGCAGGCGCTGGTGATCGACGAACTCGACGCCGAACCGGATGAGGTGCATGACGACCAGCGCCTGCTCGGCCTGACCGACCTCAGCCAGTTGATCGTCGATGATCGGCATGACCTGCTGTTCGCGCCGTATACGCCGCGGTTTCCCGAGCGAATCCGCGACTTCGGCGGCGACTGCTTCGCGGCGATCCGGGCCAAGGACATCATCGTCCACCACCCCTACGAAAGCTTCGACGTCGTCGTGCAGTTCCTGCGGCAGGCGGCGCAGGACCCGGCGGTGATCGCGATCAAGCAGACGCTGTACCGCACCAGCCGCGACAGCACGATCGTCAACGCGCTGATCGAGGCATCGGAGGCGGGCAAATCGGTGACAGCGATGGTGGAGCTGCGCGCCCGGTTCGACGAGGAAGCCAATATCCGGCTGGCCCGCCGCATGGAGGCCGCCGGGGTGCAGGTGGTGTTCGGCTTCACCGGCCTGAAGACCCATGCGAAACTGTCACTGGTGGTGCGCCGCGAGGCCGGTGCCATCCGGTCCTACGCCCATTTTGGCACCGGCAACTACCATCCGATCACCGCGCGCATTTACACGGACCTGAGCTTCTTCACGACCGATCCGGCGCTGACCCGCGATTCCGCGCGCCTGTTCAACTACATGACCGGCTACGCCAAGCCCGAACGCATGGAAGAACTCGGTTTCAGTCCGCTGACCACGCGCAAGATCCTGCTCGAGCTGATCCAGGCGGAAATCGCCTTCGCGCGGGAGGGCAAGCCGGCCGGCATCTGGCTGAAGATGAACAGCCTGACCGACGTGGAGCTGATCGACGCCCTGTATGAAGCGTCCGGCGCCGGGGTGAAGGTGATGGCGGTGATCCGCGGCATCTGCTGCCTGCGGCCCGGCGTCCCCGGCCTGTCGGACAATATCCGCGTCAAGTCGATCGTCGGGCGATTCCTGGAGCATGGCCGGATCATCGTCTTCGGCAACGGCCACCCGCTGCCGGGCCGCCACGCCCGCGTCTACATCAGCTCGGCCGACTGGATGGAGCGCAACATGGATTGGCGGGTCGAGACCCTGGTGCCGATCCATAATCCGACGGTGCATGCGCAGGTGTTGGACCAGATCATGGTCATCAACCTGAAGGATTCGCTGCAATCCTGGGAGCTGAACGCCGAGGGCGCCTGGACGCGAGTCGATCCCGGGCGCAAGGAGATGTCGGCGCATGACTATTTCATGACCAATCCGTCCCTGTCCGGCCGCGGTTCGGCTTTGCACGGCCCGTCCGTCGCGGCACCGGTTGCCGGTGTGCCGTCGCCGGTCGCCGGTATCGGCGCCGCGGGGCTGCCGGGACTCCGCAAGCAGGACCGCTTTAACCAGGATTGATGCATGCCGTTTGCACCTCCTCCCAGCCTGCCGCGATGCGGTGTGGTCGATCTCGGGTCCAATTCGGTTCGACTGGTGGTCTACGAGGGCCACACCCGCAACCCGATGCCGATTTTCAACGAGAAGGCGGTTCTCAGGCTTGGCAGCGGATTGCAGACGACCGGGCGGCTGAACGAGGAAGGAGTCGCGCTGGCATTGACGGTGCTGCACCGCTACCACGCTGTCGCCCGCGCCATGGGGTGCGATCCGTTTGAGGTCCTAGCCACCGCTGCGGTGCGCGATGCCGCCAATGGACCGGCGTTTGTCGAGGCACTTCAGCGGCGCATGCCGGGCGTGACGATCCGCATCCTGTCGGGGGTGGAAGAGGCCGAGTTCTCGGCCGATGGCATGGTCTGCGGCATTCCCAGCGCGGACGGGATTCTCGCGGATATCGGCGGCGGCTCCTTGGAGGTGATCCGGTTGGTCGGCGGCACCCGGGGGCCATCGCAGACGTTGCCCCTGGGCGTTATACGGCTGGCCGAGCGATCGGGCGGGGATTTGATCCGGGCGCGGGCCATCGCCGAGGCGGATATGCAGACGGTTCCCTGGCTGCCGCACGCGCCGGGCAGCGACCTGTATCTCGTCGGCGGCGCGTGGCGGGCGCTGGCCCGCATCCACATCGCGCAAACCAATTATCCGCTGGCAATGGTGCATCACTACACCATCGGCCGGGAGGAAGCCCGGGATCTTGCCGGGCTGCTGTCCACAGCGGGACGCAAGGTGCTGGAAAGACTGCCGGGCGCGCCACGCCGCCGGGTGGACGATCTGCCCTTTGCCGCGGTCGTTTTGCGCCGGCTGCTGCGGCTGACGGCGGTGCGGCGGGTGGTGTTCAGCGCCAGCGGCCTGCGGGAAGGCTGGTTCATGCGGCGCATGCCGAAGGATATCCGCGAGCAGGACCCTCTGCTGAGTGCGGCCTGGGAAATGGCTGCCCGGCACGGGCGCGACCCGTCATTGCCTCCGGCGCTGGTCGAATGGACCCGGCCGCTGTTCCGCGGCGAACCCGCCAACGCCACCCGGTTGCGGGAGGCGATGTGCTGGATGTCCGATATCGGCAGCCACGATCATCCGGAATTCCGCGCCGAACAGGCGTTCCTGCGGGTGCTGCGCCAGCCGGGCATCGGGCTGGACCATCATGCGCGTGCGTTCCTGGCGTTGAGCGTTGCCCTGCGGTACGAGGCCGATTCGGACGCCGCGTTCCTGCGGCCGGCCCGGCTTTTGGTGGATATCGAGACAGCGAACCACGCGGAGGTGCTGGGGATCGCCCTGCGCCTGGCCTACACGCTGTCGGCCGGCACCAAGGACTTGCTGGCGGGCACGCAGTTGCGGATCGACGGATCGCGGCTTGTGCTGCACCTCAAGCCGAACAGCGGCGTTTTCGCCGGAGAAAGCGTGATCCGGCGGCTTGAGCGTCTGGCTCAGTCGCTGGGGCTGCAGGCGGATGCCCGGGAGGGGCTTGCGGATGTCCTGGCGGAATGAGGATGTCATAGCAAACCGCCAAAGGACCGGCTCTTTCGATGGAACCGTCCAGGCCGGGCCACCTATCGCGGCACGTGCGGCTATAGGTGGCCCGGACAAGCCGGGCCATGAAGGCTTATGGGAAGAGTCGCTCTCAACGCGGACCGATTAAATTTAAGGCTCTAATAGCGTGGCTCTTATAGCGTTGGTTGTTGGTAAGTACCTGTTGCACTGCGGAACACGACAACGTCATGCCGACGAAGGTCGGCATCCACGCCTTGTGCTTGCGCAACCAAAGGCGTGGATGGCGGGCCTCCGCCCGCCATGACGGGGTGAGGCCGGTGCCCGCCTCGCGAAGACCAAAAATCAACGCCATAAGAGCCAATGGCGTTGGTTGTTGGTAAGCACGTGTTGCACTGCCGAACGCGACAACGTCATACCGACGAAGGTCGGCATCCACGCCTTCCGCGGGTGCAGGCCGCAGCCAAGCGTGGATGGCGGGCCTCCGCCCCAGGGGCGTTAAACTAGTACAGCGTTTCCAAGGACCGACTCGTATCACGCTGCCTCGCCGATCTTGTAGGTCCAGGTATGGATGACCGGTTCGCTGTTGACGTCATCAAGGTATGCCATGATCCGGGATTTGAGTTCGG
>Ga0326727_10002806_pt1 | contig 57900 bp, 51 predicted proteins | sample MB2enrmetagenome_FD_207643 | JGI IMG/M metagenome (GOLD analysis project Ga0326727, IMG submission 207643) | Lab enriched peat soil microbial communities from McLean, Ithaca, NY, United States - MB29MY | ecosystem: Environmental > Terrestrial > Soil > Wetlands > Peat | place: USA: New York... | reverse complement strand
CTACAAGCGCACCGTCATGGCTCCGGACGAGCTGCTCACCCGGGTCAGGGTGCCCTGCCCCGGGCCCGGCTACCATTTCTTCCGCAAGGTGGGCACCCGGGCGGCCCAGGCGGTGTCCAAGGTCTGCTTGGCCGCCTTCGCCCGGGTGGAGGCCGGCCTGGTGCGGGAGTTCCGGGTGGGGCTGGGCAGCGTGGCCCCGGTGCCCTGCCGGGCCCGGGGCGCCGAGGCGGCCATCCTGGGCCGGCCCCTGGCCGCCCTGCCCCTGGCCGCCGCCCGGGAGGCGCTCATGGGCGACCTGAGCCCCATCGACGACATCCGCTCCACCGCCCACTACCGCCGGGTGGTGGCGGGCAATGTGCTGGTCCAGATGTTGACGGAATGGGCCGCTGGTATAAACCTACGAGCGTGACCAGGGGTCAGTTGCCCCGATCCGTGACCCAGGGAGGGACCCTTGATTCCTAGGCGCAAGCGAACGACCGCCATCACGGGCGGATGGGGATTGGCTTTGGCCCTGGTGGTGGGCTGGCCCGCCGCTGCCCAGGGCCAGGAGCGGCCCAAGGAAGAACCGTCCCGGGAGCGCCCGGAGGCTCCGCGGGAGGCTCCGCGGGAGGCTCCGCGGGAAGCTCCGCGGCAAGAGCCGGCCCGCCCCGCTCCGGAAGCCAAGCCGGCCCGGCAGAAGCCGGCCTCGACCCAGGGACCTCAGCCCGCCCCCGGGCAGGGCGGGCACGCCAATCCCTCCCCCCGCCCCTCCGGCGGCCCCCAGCGGCCGGCGCCCGGCCCCAATGCCGCCGCTCCGCCCCGGGTGACCCCGCCGCCCGTGACCGTCACCCGTCCGGCGGGCGGCGGCGAAATCCAACGGGGACCGGGGGGCGTGGTGCGGGAAGTGCGCACCCCCGCCGGGGCGGTGATCCATTACGCGCCCGACGGCCTGCGCCGCGTGGAAGTGGCGCGCCCCGACGGCCGGGTGCTGGTGGCCAGCCCCGGTGGGCGGGTGGGCTACGTCCAGCGTCCCCTGACCGTCCAGGGCCAGGTGTTCGTGCAGCGCACCTACGTGTCCAGGGGCGCCACCGTCGCCCTCGTCTACCGCCCGTGGCCATACCACGGGGTCAACTACCAGGTGTACCAGCCCTCCCGCTACTACCGGCCCGCGTACTACACTTGGACCTGCCAGCCCTGGCGCCAGCCGGTCTACTACGGGTGGGGCTGGGGCGGCGCGCCGTGGTTCTACCAGTGCCGGGGCTACTGGCACCCGTACCCGTACTACGTGAGCCCGGTGTTCTGGCTCGCGGACTTCTGCCTGGCCGTCACTTTCGAGGAGGCGTACGAGAATCGCCAGGACTGCTCCGCACCGCCGCCGCCGCCGCCGCCGACGGAAATGAGCCCGGCCGCGCAGCAGGCCATCGCCGACGAGGTGCGCCGGCAGATCCAGGATGAGCAGGCCCAGCAGCAAGGGGCGAGCCAGGGCAACCTTCCGGCCCCGAGCGGGGCGCCGCCCATGTTCAGCGACAATGTGTCCCGGATCTTCATGGTGTACACCGGGGTGCCGGCCTACCTGAACGGGCTGGAATATTTCCTCACCGAAGGGGACGTGCTCCAGCTCAAGGGCGCACCGGCCCCCAACGCCAGCTACGCGAACGTGTCGGTGCTGGCCAGCCGCACCCCGGGCGTGCCCGTGGGCAGCATGGTGTCGGTGGGTCTCCAGGACCTGCAGGAAATGCAGAACCACATGATGGCCATCATGGACCAGGGCATGCAGACCCTCCAGACCCAGCAGGGACAGAACGGGCTGCCGGCCGTTCCGCCCCAGAACCTGGGCATGAGCAACGCGCCCTACCTGGGCGGGGTGCAGCCGGACCCCAACGCCGCCGCGGAGTTGAGCCAGACCGCCGCCCAGGCCAGCCAATCCGGGCAGGGGATGCTGGCCCAGGCCCCCGCCCCGGGCGCTCCGCCCACCTCTCCCCAGACCGTCGCCCTGGGCATGACGCCGGACGAGGTGCACCGGATCCTGGGCACCCCCAAGCAGGCCGCCGACTTGGGGGCCAAACAGATCGAGGTCTACCCCAGCCTCAAGGTCACCTACCAGAACGGCAAGGTGACGGACGTCCAGTGAGCCGGCTGTTCCACGTGGAACCGCCTCTATAACCCATATTCCTTCCAGCGGCTGCTGATCCGCTCCAGGATCGGGTCCGGGAACACCAGGTCCCGGGGCCACTCCCGGGGGAAGGCGTCCAGCGTGCGGCTCTTGCGGGTGGCGTCGATGCCCACCTTGCTGCCGAAGGCGAACCGGTCGCTGCTGTGGTCCAGCACGTCCAGGGGCCCGTCGGTGAACAGCAGGTCCCGGCGCGGGTCCACGTTGCTGGTGACCCGGAACAGCACCTCCTGCAGGTCGTGGGGGTCGATGTCCCGGTCCACCACCACGATGGCTTTGCTGAACATCATCTGGCCGGTGCCCCAGATGGCGTTCATGACCTTCTGGGCATGGCCGGGGAAGGCCTTGCGGATGGCCACGATCACCAGGTTGTGGAAGCCGCCCGCCGGAGGCAGGTGCATGTCCACCACCTCCGGCAGGACCATGCGCAGCAGGGGCAGGAAGATGCGCTCGGTGGCCAGGCCCAGGTAGGCGTCCTCCTGGGGCGGCCGGCCGACGATGGTGGCGGGGTAGACCGGATCCTGGCGGTGGGTGATGGCCTCCACGTGCAGCACCGGGTAGTCGTCCGCCAGGGAGTAGTAGCCGGTGTGGTCCCCGAACGGCCCCTCCCGGCGCAGCTCGCCCGGGTCCACCCAGCCTTCGATGACCAGTTCCGAGTCCGCCGGAACCTCCAGGTCGTTGCTGACGCAGCGCACCATCTCCACCCCTTCCCCGCGCAGGAAGCCGGTGAACAGGATCTCCGGGAGGAAAGGCGGCAGGGGCGCGGTGGCGGCGTAGGTGAGGGCCGGATCGCCGCCGAAGCTCACCGCCACCGGCATGCGCTCCCCGGGGGCATAGCCGTGGCGGGCCCGGGCGCCGTCGTGGTGCAGCTGGGTATGGAAGCCCAGGGTGTGGTCGTCGTAGACCTGAAGGCGGTACAGGCCCATGTTCCGCTGCCCGCTGCGGAAGCGCACGTGGCTCAGGCCCAGGGTGATGAAGGGCCCGCCGTCCTCGGGCCAGGTGGTGAGCACCGGCAGGCGGGAGAGGCGCGCCTCGGTGCCGCGCCAGACCACGTCCTGGCACAGGCCCCGGCGCACGGTCCTGGGCATCCACCCCGCCACCTCCACCAGGAGCGGCAGCTTGCTGAGTTTTTCCAGCAGCCCGGCGCCCGGCTTGGGCATGACTTCCTGGATCAGGTTCTCGATGCGGGCCGCCACCGCGTCCAGGCCGGCCGGATCCTGGTCCACTCCCAGGGCCATGGCCATGCGCCGGGCGCTGCCGAACACGTTCATCACCACCGGCATGGTGGCACCCTTGATCCGGTCGAAGCGCAGGGCCTGGCCTCCGCCCGGCTGCTTGGCCATTCGGTCCGCAATGGCCCCGGCCTCCAGGAACGGATCCACCTCCACAGCCACCCGCTTCAGGTCGCCACCCGCTTCCAATTTCTTGAGGAAGGTCTGGAAATCCTGGGCCATGCAGCACCTCGGCTTCAATCCTACAGCGTCAGTCGAGGCTCTCCAGCAGCCAGGGCGGGCATTCCCGGGGCTCCGGGCCCAGGGTGATCCAGCCCGCCGGCAGGGGCCCGGGCTCCCGGTCGTTGCAGTACAGGGTGAGCAGCTTCTGGCCCGCTTCCACCTTCTGCCCCACCCGCACCTCCACCCGGATGCCCACGCCCGGATCCAGCACGTCGTCCTGGCTGCGCCGTCCCGCCCCCAGCTCCATGGCCAGCACCCCCAGGTCGCGCCCCCGGATGCCTTGCACATAGCCATCCTGCGGGGCCAGAACCGCCACGGTGCGCCGGCTGCCCGGCAGCAGGCTGAAATCGTCCAGGGCCTCCGGGTTGCCCCCGTTGGCCGCCACCCAGGCGCGGAAGGTGCGCATGGCGTCGCCCCCGGCCACCGCCGCCGCCACCCGGGCCTCGGCCGCCCGAAGGTCGGCCGCGGCGCCGCCCAGGACCAGCATCTCCGCGGCCAGGCGGAAGCTCATCCGGGCCAGGGGCGTATCCCCGTGCAGCCCCTTCAGGACCTCCACCGCCTCCATGACCCCCAGGGCATTGCCGATGGCCCAGCCCAGGGGCTCCTCCATGCGGGTGATGAGGGCCTTGACCCGCAGGCCGTTGGCCCGTCCGACGGCCGCCATGCCCCGGGCCAGGGCCCGGGCGTCGTCCAGGGACTTCATGAAGGCGCCGTCGCCGCATTTCACGTCCAGCATCAGGGCGTCGGCGCCTCCGGCCAGCTTCTTGGCCATGATGCTGGCGGTGATGAGGGGGATGGACTCCACCGTGGCGGTCACGTCCCGCAGGGCGTAGAGCTTGCGGTCCGCCGGGCAGATCTCCGCGGACTGGGCGCTGTTGCTGAACCCGGTAGCGCGCAGGCTGGCCCGGAACGCATCCGGGTCCAGCACCACCCGCAGCCCCGGGATGGCCGCGTACTTGTCCACGGTGCCTCCGGTATGCCCCAGGCCCCGCCCGCTGAGCATGGCGCAGGGCACCCCGCAGGCGGCCACCACCGGCCCCAGGATCAGGGTGGTCTTGTCCCCCACGCCGCCGGTGGAGTGCTTGTCCACCTTCACTCCGGGCACCCCGGAAAGGTCCATGCGCGCGCCCGAGTCCCGCATGGCCAGGGTGAGGGCCAACGTCTCGCGGGGGTCCATGCCCCGCCAGCAGATGGCCATGAGCAGCGCCGCGCTCTGCTCGTCCGGCACGGTCCCCCGGGTCACCCCCTGCACCCAGAAGGCGATCTCCTCATCGCTCAGGCGCCCGCCGGTCTTCTTGGTGTAGATGAGGTCGTACATGCGCATGGCGCGTCCTCGTCCGGGCGGGCAGGGCCCATCAGGCTCCGGCCAGCATCCGGTCCAGGCTGGGGTCCGCCTGGCCCTTGAACCTGGCCTTGTATTCCGCCAGGTCCTTCCAGGCCTGGTCCCGGTTGCCCTGCAGCCGGTCCACGTCCAGCAGGGTGGACCAGTAGGTGGCGGCCCAGTCCTGGTCGGGGCCGGCCGTGCCCCGCAGGGGAGCCAGGGTGGCGGCGGCTTCCGGCCCCTGCCCCAGGGCCACCTGCTTCTGGGCCAGGCGCAGCTTGCCCCAGGCGTCGGTGGGGGCGGCGGGCGGCGTGCCCCCGGGCACCCCCAGTTCCGTGCGCCAGGTGGCCAGCAGCCCTTCGGTGTACGACCGTTCCCCGGCGGGCGCATTGCGCGCCAGGCTTTCCAGGCGCGGCAGCCGGTCCCGCATGCGCTGCTCCAGGTCCGCGGGCGGCGGGGCGCTGGTGGCGCCCGGCGTGACGCCCAGTTCCCCCAGCAGGTCCGCCACCGCCTCCTGGTGCTTCTCCCGGGTGCCGGCCCGCACCGCCTGGATGGCGAAGAAACCGCCCACGACCACCACCGCGATCCCGGCGCCGATGAGCAGCGGCTTCAGGTATCCCACGCGCGCGTCCTGCCCCGACACCACCTGCTTCTGGAAAGCCTGGAGGCTCTGGGCGGGTTTTTGCACCTGGATGATCTTGTCTTTGCTGTGGGAAACCATGCCGATGACTCCGGATCTAATAGAATGCCCGACCCGGGCCGCCTGCGCACTTGAAAATGCGCATCGCCCTGATAGGATGGAACCCTTGGCCCAGATAGCTCAGTTGGTAGAGCAATGGACTGAAAATCCATGTGTCGGCGGTTCAAATCCGTCTCTGGGCACCAGAAGAAGAGCCTTGAAACCTGACAGTTTCATGGCTTTTTTCTTGGATCTTGAGCGGGTGCGCTTTTCGCGCCATGACCCCGAAGTGACTCCAGCGACCCGGGCCGAGGTTTCGACCACCTCCCTCCATTGACCTGCCCGGTTCCGTCTCCGCCGCAGGCCAGGGTGGCCGCCAGGGTCAAGGCAGGACCGATCGCAAGCGTTCAGGCCCCCTGGCCGTGGCCCTGCGCTTACCGATCCAATTTCAAAAACGCCAAGCGAGGCCCAGGGTGCCGGTCCAGCGGGGGAACAACTGGTAGCCAGAGAGGTTGCTGTAGAAAGGCAGTTGGATGAAAACGTAGGCCTGGAGACCGCCCTTGACCTGGGCGATGACCCCGGGGCTCAGATAAGCCACGGTCCCAGCGGTATCGGCGGTGTCGGCCAAGGCACCCTGATCGGCGCACTTGTGCGTGAAGTTGAACTGAATCTGCGGCACCACGGCCATGCTGTTCTCGTAGCGCAGGCCCACGGTCAGGGTGTCCTGGTTGCCCGGACGGAAGTCCGAGCCCGACTGGTCAAGTTTCTGGCTCACCGCAGCCTGGAACTGGTCGCTGACGAAGGCCCGGAGATTCTCGCTCACGGCCTGATGGAACATGACCCCCAGGATGGCGTCCGTGGAGCCGGTTCCGGCCTGCAGGCTGGTATCCAGCAGTATTCCCGCGGAGTTGCCCGAAGGCCCGAAGGACACCGGATTGCGCCCGACGACGGGTCCGCCGGTGGTGTTCTGCCCCCCGTAGTCTCCAGTGGGGAGCTTCAGTCCGAACTGGAGGACCAGGTTGTTCCGGGGCAGCAGCCCAGCGTAACCGGCGATGACCTTGATGTCCCCGAGCCCGGTGACCGTGGTGCTGCTCAACTGGTCGGGGGTGAGCGGATTGCTCGCCGGGCCATAGGTGGAATGACTCCGGTCAAGGTAAGGAATCAGGATGCGGAAGTTCCAGTCCGGGTTCGGTGCGTAGGCCAGCCCCAGCGTCGTGTAGCGGTTGACGGTCTGGTGCTCCACTTCCTGGCCGAGGCCGGGCGGCGGGGTGTTGAGGGCGGCCACCTGGGCCGCCGGGACCGTGTCCCTGCCGGAGCGCAGCTGATCCTGGTTGATGTAGTCCAGCTGGAGGGTCAGGCTGAAGCCGCTGGTGTTCGCGAACCCCATGGCCCCGTCCGTAGAGAGAGAGCAGCCGCAGGCGGCGCAGCCGTAGGCACGGCCAGCGCAGGCACAAGCGGCCGCTGCAAGCGAAACCTGGACCAGCCTCCGCCCGGCGCCAGAGCGCTGCCTCCTCAGGTATTTCAATCCGGCCATGACTCCCACGATGAGATACATTGAAAATCATGGCAGATTGGAAGGTCCGGTATGGATTTTTCAGGTTGTTTCCTGGGGGAACCGGCACCGGTCCGGCCGGACCGGGAAGTCCGTCCATATTGGCCTGAGGCTCACGTAGCAGCGAATGGTTCATAACGATTGAAAAATTGCGATCAAAAAACATCAGACTTCCACAAGAAGGTCTGAACGCTTACGAATTGCGATAGGAAAATATTCCCTGGCCCAGCGGATGTCTTGCACAACATTGCGGGGGGAATTCGTACCGGCCTCGGATCCTTGTTGAGACCTTCAACTTGCGAAGGCTGCCATGGTTGCGGTGGAGTCAAGCGTCTGGTTGCGGTCGAGGCTCCTGCCTGGAATCGAGATGCCGGGGGTTCAACGATAACGATTCCAAACGTCGTTTGGAACCGAGGCCTATACGTTAAAGTTGCAGTGTTAAACCTTGGCATGGAGAAGATCATGACAAACCTCCCAACCCCGACCCAAGTCACGCCCTCGGCCGATGAGCCCAACCATCACTACTTTCGTTTTCACGCGCCACACCTTCACCTCAGCTCGGTGTTCGGGGACGACTGGTTTGCACTGAAGGCGGAACGTTTCGCCCGATTCTTCGGCACGCCGGTCTTCCTCGTTGCCCAGACCGTTGTGGTCGCGATCTGGATTGGGCTGAATGTGTTCGGCCTCACCAAATTCGATGTTTACCCATTCATCCTCCTGAACCTGGCCTTCAGCCTCCAGGCCGCCTATGCAGCCCCCCTCATCCTGTTGGCTCAGACCCGTCAGGCGGACCGGGACAAGGTCCATGCGGATGCCGATGCACAGCACCGCGAAGCTCTGGCACTGGCCGCCACCCAGCGCCAAAACTTGGCTGCGCAGCAAACGGCCGACATGATGGAGTTGCTCCAGCAGAATACGAAATTGACCGAACTCGTCCGGGACCTCAGCCAACGCATCGAAACCCTCACGATTGAGATGCATGGGAAGGTGCTTCAAAGCGAAAAGGGCCATTGAGTCTTTCTTGGCAAGTTTGGGATATAAGCCAATCCCCGAAAACGCCGGGAAGGCGACTTCTCAGCTGTTGGCCTCAGCGGAATTCCTGGTGAGCGGTCTCACGAGACCCTTCACCGGACCGATGGGCCCGGATCAGGCCAGGACCGGCATCGCCATGCCAGAAGCGGCCACCTTCAGGCCCTGGCGCACGGTCAAGTCCATCCGGCCCAGGTTCACCCCGGCGAACCCCACCTGGAAGATCTCGGTCTCCCCGCCGGCGTTGGCCACCTTCCGGGGCGTGTCCAGGAAGGTGTGGGTGTGGCCGCCGATGATGACGTCGATCCCGGGCACCAGCCGAGCCAGGTTCAGGTCGTCGATGGCCTCGCCCTGGCGGTCGTAGCCCAGGTGCGAGAGCAGCACCACCAGGTCCACCCGTTCCACCTCGCGCAGGTGCTGGACGACCGGCCGCAGCTCGGCGACCGGATCGCGCCAGTCCACCCCGGCGTGATTCTCCCGGGCCACCAGCCCCCGGAAATCGACGCAGACCCCGGTCAGGCCGACCTTGACCCCGGGGAACGCCTTGACCAGCCACGGCTGCAGCCGGGCGCCCAGAAGCGGGGCGCGGCGGGTGTCGAGATTGCAGTTCAGGATCGGGAACCGGGCTTCGCCCATGGCCGCCACCAGCCCGTCCACGCCCAGGTCGAAATCGTGGTTGCCAAGGGTGCCGGCATCGTAGCCGCACAGGGACATCAGCTTGAAATCCACGAACCCCTTGAACTGGTTGAAGTACGGGGTGCCCTGGAACACGTCCCCGGCATCCAGCAGCAGGACGTCGGGGATGGCCTGGCGGATCCGCTTCACCAGGGTGGCCCGGCGGGCGATGCCGCCCCGGCCGGCCAGGTTGCCGCTGCCCGGCCCGAACGGCTCGATCCGGGAATGGGTGTCATTGGTGTGGAGCAGGGTGATCCGGCCCGGTTCCGCGGATTGCGCCCGCAGCGGGAACCAGGACGCCGCCAGCGCGGTGCCCAGGCCCTGGAGGAAGGCGCGCCGTTCCATGGCTAGTACCGGTGCATCCGGGCCCGGATGGCCGCGGCCAGCTCCGGGGAGAACTGGTAGCGCCCGCCTTCGGGAGCCTCGATGAGATGCCCTTCCCGGCCCCGGGTTGCGCACCAGTCGATCAGCAGCTGGCGCACCGGCAGGCTGGTGAGCACCACGTTGCGGCCGCGCTTCAGGGTCGGGGTGGCGTCCCCGTTGGCCAGGAGGTAGTCGGTGGTGGCGACCCGGTAGCTGGCGGCGGAATCGATCGCCGTCCCGTCCGACCAGGAGACGGTGACCTGGGGCCGGTTCAGCGGTCCCGCGGCCGCGACCCGCACGCCGGACACCGGCTCCCCGCCCTTGCGCCGGATGGCCTCGCGCACGATGGCGAGCACCTGGGCCCCGGTGTACTCGGCCACCACCAGTTCATCGTCGAACGGCACCACTTCGTACAGGTCGCCGACGTGCACCGGGCCGGCCGGCAGGTTCCGCCGGATCCCGCCGGCGTTGGTCAAGGCCAGCCGCACCTCCCCCCCCACCGCCGCCGCGGCCCCCGCCCGCATCACATCGGCCAGCAGGAAGCCCAGGGGGAACTCCCCCGGCCCCTGAAAACGGGCCATTCCGTCCGGGGCCTGGGCGAGCACCCGGCCGTACGAGGCCTGGATCTCCGCCGCCAGGGGCGCGATCACCTGCGTCAGTTCAGGATCGTCCGGAACGGATGCGGTGATGGGGGCATTGCCCCCCTGCTCCAGCCGCGGTGCCGGCGCCTGGGCCGCCAGCGCGAGCGCCAGCGCCGCCGAACCGAACAGCCTTCGCCATCCCCGCACGGCCAGCCCCCCATCCGGAACACCACCCAGGATGATAGCGGCAAGCCCATGGAACGGACGACCTATACTCGCACCACCAGCTTGCCGAAGTTGCGCCCCTGCAGCAGTCCCAGGAACGCCGTGGGTGCGTTCTCCAGGCCGTCCACCAGGTCTTCCCGGACCTTGACCTGGCCGGTCCGCACCCATTCCCGCATGGTCTTCTGGAACTCCCCGGCCCAGTCCGGGAAGTCCAGCCCGATGATGAACCCCTGCATGCGCACCCGCTTCACCAGCAGCGTGCGCAGAAGCAGGGGGGTGCGGTCCGGCCCCTTGGGCAGCGTGGTGGCGTTGTACTGGGCGATCAGGCCGCACACCGGCACCCGCGCCAGGGTGTTGAGCAGGGGCAGCACGGCCTGGAAGACCTTGCCGCCCACGTTCTCGTAGTACACGTCGATGCCCTTGGGGCAGGCGGCGGCGAGGCCGGCGGCCAGGTCCGGGTCCCGGTGGTCCACGCAGGCGTCGAAGCCCAGGTCCTGCACCGCGAAGCGGCATTTCTCCGGCCCCCCGGCGATGCCCACCGCCCGGCACCCCTTGATGCGGGCGATCTGGCCCACCACCGAACCCACTGCGCCGGTGGCGGCGGCCACCACCACCGTCTCCCCCGCCTTGGGCTGGCCGATGCCCATCAAACCTGCGTAGGCGGTGCATCCGGGCATGCCCAGCACCCCCAGGGCCAGGGACGGGTGCGGCAGGTCCGGATCCAGCCGCTTCAGGCCGGCGCCCGGAACGGTGGGGCGGCTCTGCCACCCGGTGGACCCCAGCACCAGGTCCCCCGGGTCCAGCCCCGGGTGCCTGGAGGCCGCCACCCGGCTCACCGTCCCGCCCACCATCACTTCCCCCAGGGCCACGGGCGGCGCGTACGAGGGCTCCGGGCTCATGCGCCCGCGCATGTACGGGTCCAGGGACAAGTACAGGGTTTCCAGCTGCACCTCCCCTGCCCCTGGATCGGTGACAGGGGCCGCTTCCAGGCGGAAATCCTCCAGGGACGGGAAGCCGTCCGGGCGACGGGCCAGGACGATGCGGGTGTTCACGTCAGTGGGCATGGTGGCACCTCAGGAAGGCAACTCCTTCTCGCGATTCCGGATGATAGGCCAAGGGCCCGGCGGAAATGAAAAAAATGTTACAACATCTTTTTGGGCGCTCCAAACTTATCAAGAAAGGTGTTTAAACATCTAATTCAGGAGGCTCACGATGCGGCACGTCCTTCCCCGCTTCCTCCGGCCTGTCCTGGCCGTCCTGGCCGTCCTGGCCATCGTGGCCGCCTTCCCCCTGCGCGCCCAGGCGCCCGAAGCCGTGGAGACCTACCGGATCGATCCGGTGCACTCCAACGCCAGCTTCCGGGTGCGCCACCTCATGTCCAAGGTGACCGGCCGGTTCAGCCAGGTGGACATCGACCTGAACATCGAGGCCAATAAGATTTGAACCGGGGTGCTCGGCAGGCAGCCTGCTCTCCCATAACCAGCCCAAGACCCGCATGGTTACGACACTATTCATGGAAAAAATCTACCTAGATTTTTTCAACATCTTGTTATAGTGGCCCCCACCCCATCCTTCAGGAGGCCCCGATGCTGATCCGTGAGCTGATGATCCCCAAACCCGCGGTAGTGACTCCCCACACCACCATGCCGGAGGCACTCAGGCTCATGAAGGAGAAGCACGTGACCCGCATGCCGGTGGTGGACGCCCACGGCGCGCTGGTGGGGATCGTTTCCGAGACGGACCTGCACAACGCCACGCCCTCCTCGGCCACCCTGCTGTCCTTCTGGGAGATCCCCACCCTGCTCGCCAAGATCACGGTGGACATGTTGATGGTGAAGGACGTGGCCACGGTCATCGAGGAGACCCCGGTGGAGGAGGCGGCCCGGATCATGGCCGACCGGAACATCGGCGCCCTGCCGGTGATGCGCGGCAAGACCCTGGTGGGCCTGGTCAACCAGGGCGACATCTTCCGCGCCTTCATGGAGCTTCTGGGCGGGCGCCGCAAGGGCGTGCGCATCTGGGCCACCACCGAGGACAAGCAGGGCACCGTCGCCCGCATCACCGCGGCGGTGGCCCAGGTGGGCGGAGACATCGTCGGCCTGGGCTTCCACGAAGTGAGCGACGCGAAGGGCGCCCGCTGGGAGGTGACCCTCAAGGTCCAGGACGTGCCCCAGGACACCCTGGTGGCAGCTCTCAAGGACCAGGTGACCGAAATCCTGGACGTGCGCATGTGCTAGGCGTGTGGCCACGCGGGGACCCGGCCCCCTAGCTGGCCATCCGTCTCCCGGGACTGCGCCGGCGGGTTGGGGTGAGGGGTTCGGGTTTGAGGGTGGGGTCGGGGGCGAAGCCCGGGATCACCTGGGTGGGCAGGGTGCGCTTCAGCAGGCGCTCGATGTCCCGCAGCAGTCCGGCCTCGTCCACGCACACCAGGCTCAGGGCGATGCCTTCGGTCCCGGCCCGCCCGGTGCGGCCGATGCGGTGCAGGTAATCCTCGGCCACCTGGGGCAGCTCGTAGTTGACCACGTGGGGGAGCTGGCTGATGTCCAGGCCCCGGGAGGCGATGTCGGTGGCCACCAGCACCTGGACCCGCCCTTCCTTGAAGTCCGCCAGGGCCTTGATGCGCTGGGGCTGGCTCTTGTTGCCGTGGATCGCCGAGGCGCTGATGCCGTCGAGCTCCAGCTGCTGGGACAGGCGGTTGGCGCCGTGCTTGGTGCGGGTGAACACCAGCACCTGCCCCAGGTGCTGGGTGCGGATCAGGTGGGAGAGCAGGGCCCGCTTGCGCTCCCGGTCCACCGGGTGGACCCGGTGCTGCACCAGTTCGGTGGCCGAGTTGCGCGGCGCCACGTCCACCGAGACCGGATCGTGGAGCAGGCCGCCGGCCAGCTGGCGGATCTCGTCGCTGAAGGTGGCGGAAAACAGCATGTTCTGGCGGCGGGCCGGAAGCAGGGCCAGGATCCTGCGGATGTCCCGGATGAAGCCCATGTCCAGCATCCGGTCCGCCTCGTCCAGGACCAGGAACTCGACCTGGCCCAGGTTCAGGTGGCCTTGCTGGTGCAGGTCCAGGAACCGTCCGGGGGTGGCCACCAGGATCTCCACCCCGGCCCGCAGGGCCTTGATCTGGGGATTGATGTTGACGCCGCCGAACACCGTGGTGGAACGCAGGGGCAGGTGCTTGCCGTAGAGGCGTACGCTCTCCTCCACCTGCATGGCCAGCTCCCGGGTGGGGGTGAGGATCAGGCAGCGCAGGGGGTGGCGCGCCGGGGAGGCGCTGGTGCTGGCCTGGGGGGCCAGCAGCTGCAGGATGGGCAGCACGAACCCGGCGGTCTTGCCGGTGCCGGTCTGGGCCCCGGCCAGCAGGTCGCGCCGGTCCAGGATCTGGGGAATCGCCCGGGTCTGGACGGGGGTGGGGGTCTCGTAGCCGCGGTCGCGTACGGCATGCAGCAGCTCAGGCAGGAGGCCCAGGGACGAAAAAGACATGATTGCTCCGTTAAGAGGCCCGCCCGCAGGGCCTTCCAGCCGTCGCGGGCCCCGGTCGGGGCATATGGGATGCAGGAACTGAGAACTCTCAGCGAGCGATGGCGCAGACCGGCTCGCGCCACCCTCCAATAGCCCCCAGGATATCGAGAAAAAGTCTCAACGTCCAGCCGGAATTGCCCCGGCGTTCATGACCCTCTCCACCGCTTCGGAAAGGTCCGGGTCCAGGGGCAGATCGGCGAGGATGCGCTCACCGCCCGTTCCCCTCACCTTCAATTCCCGGGTGGCCTGGACGACCATTTCCGCGGCCAGGCCCGGGGGAATCTTGCCGGTGTCGATGACCAGGTCGAAAGCCTTGGCCGTGTCCCAATCCTGGCCGTAGACCATTTTGATGAATTTCTGCTGCAGGTGGTCGTTCTTCATCACCGCCTGCTCGGCCAGGCCGGGGTCGCCGATGTCGGGCACCTCCAGAAGGCGCCGGATCCGCACCGGGATGGGCGCCTGGATCCGCACGTGCAGGACGTCGCTCAGGCCCGCCAGGACCGCGAACCCGCCCCGCCCCACGATCACCACGTTGCCGCTGCGGGCCAAGGCGGAGATGCACTTGTTGAGCATGTTGATGTGATGCTGCCGCTCCTCCCGCTTCTGGGCGTCGAAACGTTCCCAGAACCCGGGGATGGAATCGTATTCCCTGGTGAACCGGACCAGTCCGTAATCCTTGAGGACGGTTTCGATGGTGGTCTTGTCCGCAAGGTGGTACCCGAGCGTGCGGGCGGCGTCTTCGGCCACCAGGCTGCCCAGGCTTCCGAACTCCCTGGAAATCGTCACCACTGACATCTTCCACCTCCTTTGGCGGGCGCATTCCGCTTCAGGACCGGGTGAGAAACTGCCATAGATACGGGAAACGGTGTCTGCCCAGGGAAAGTATGGGTTCCGGGGGCCCACTCTCCAGGCCGGGATCGGCCTATTCTCCGATGATCTTGATCAGGACCCGCTTGTCCCGGCGCCCGTCGAACTCCCCGTAGAAGATCTGTTCCCAGGGGCCGAAATCCAGTTTCCCCCCGGTGATGGCCACCGTCACTTCGCGCCCCATGACCTGGCGCTTGTGGTGGGCGTCGCCGTTGTCCTCGCCGGTCCGGTTGTGCAGGTATCCGCCCTTGGCCGGGTCGCTGCCCGCGTTGAAAGGGGCCAGCCGCTCCAGCCATCGGGCATAGTCCTGGTGCAGCCCCGGCTCGTCGTCGTTGATGAAGACCGAGGCGGTGATGTGCATGGCGTTCACCAGGCACAGGCCGTCCTGGATGCCGCTGGCTTCCACCACTTCTTCCACCTCCGGGGTGATGTTCACGAATCCCGTCCGCCCGGGCAGGTGCATGACCAGGGTTTCTCGATGGCTGCGCATAGGTCCTCGCCTCCGGGGGCCGGAAGATGCCTGGACAGGCTCCCAGGACCTAAGGATGCCTCCGGTGCCGTAGACTGGGCCACGGATTTTTCGGAGACCGCCCCATGCTCACCATTGCAGGCAGGACCTTCCGCAGCCGGCTCATCCTCGGAACGGGCAAGTACAAGGATTTCGCCACCATGAAGGCATGCTACGAAGCGGCCAGGGTGGACATGGTCACCCTGGCGGTGCGGCGCTTCGACCTGGGCGCCAAGGGCGACGGCAACATCCTCCACTGGATCCCGCGGGGCATGGCCCTGCTGCCCAACACGGCCGGATGCGGCACCGGGGAGGAGGCCCTGCGGGTGGCCCGCCTGGCCCGCGAGGCCCTGGGCACCGAATGGGTGAAGCTGGAAGTGATCGGCGACCCGGTGAGCCTTTACCCCGACGGGGAGGAGACCTTGCGGGCGGCCGAAGTGCTGGTCCGGGAAGGCTTCGTGGTGCTGCCGTACGTCAACGCCGACCCGGTCCTGGCCAGGAAGCTGTGCCAGGCCGGGTGCGCCGCCGTCATGCCCCTGGCCAGCGCCATCGGTTCCGGCCTGGGGGTGCAGAACCCCTACGTGCTCCAGGTCCTCCGGGACGTGGTGTCGGCCCACGGCCTGCCCCTGATCGTGGACGCGGGGGTGGGCACCGCCTCGGACGCGGCCGTGGCCATGGAACTGGGCGCCGACGCGGTGCTGCTCAACACGGCCGTGGCCGAAGCCCGGGACCCGGCCAGGATGGCCCGGGCCATGAACCTGGCGGTCCAGGCCGGGCGCCTGGCCTTCGAGGCCGGGCGCATGCCCCGGAGGCTTTACGCCAGCGCCTCCAGTCCGGTGGCGGGGGTGGTGGGGCGCGCCTGAGTTCAGGGTATTCTTGGGGCATGCCGGGAGAGGGGTGATGCCACGATTCGCCAGACGCGCGGGCCGGGAGGTGCTGGAGGGTCATCCGCGCCTGCCGGAGTGGATCACCCTGGAGCGGGTGCGCCTGGGGGACCTGCACGGGATGAAGGCGGGACTGCGCCGGTCGGACCTGCATACGGTCTGCGAGGAGGCCCGGTGCCCCAACCGGGCCCACTGCTTCAACCACGGCACCGCCACCTTCCTGCTCATGGGCGACACCTGCACCCGGGCCTGCGGCTTCTGCTCCATCCGGAGCGGCCGCCCGCTGCCCCTGAACCCGCTGGAGCCCGAGCAGACCGCCCGGCAGGTGGCGGCCCTGCAGCTGCGCTTCGCCGTCCTCACCTCGGTGAACCGGGACGACCTGCCTGACGGCGGCGCCGGGCACTTCGCCAGGACCATCCGGGCCATCCGCCGGATGAACCCGGGGGTGGGGGTGGAGGTGCTGACCCCGGATTTCATGGGCGACCTGGAAGCGGTGGCCCAGGTGGTGGCGGCAGGCCCGGCGGTGTTCAACCACAACACCGAGACCGTGCCCAGCCTGTACCCCGCGGTGCGCCCCGCGGCCCGGTTTCCGCGCACCCTGGCGGTGCTGGCCGAGGCCAAGCGGGTTGGCGCCTCCCTGTTTGGGGCCGCGTTCCGCACCAAGTCCGGGCTCATGCTGGGCCTGGGGGAGACCGAAGCCGAGCTGATGGAGGTCCTGGAGGCGCTGGTCCAGTCCGGCGTGGACATCCTCACGCTGGGCCAGTACCTGCGCCCCACCCGGCACCAGATGCCGGTGCGGCGCTACGTGCACCCGGACGAGTTCGCCGAGCTGGGGCGGAAAGCCAAGGCGCTGGGCTTCCGCACCGTGTACGCGGGCCCCCTGGTGCGGTCAAGCTTCAATGCCTTCGAAATCAGCGCCAAGGACGGTATTGCCATAGCCTGAGCGACGCATGTGAACCCCTTCACGGGCACCGACCGGTTCGCCATCCGACGCCGCCTGGGGTCGGGAGGCAGTGGCGTGGTCTTCGAGGCCTTCGACCACGAGCGCCAGATCCCGGTGGCCTTGAAGGTGCCCCATGATGCGGAGAACCGGGACCTGGCCCGGTTCCGGGAGGAGTTCCGGACCCTGGCGGAGCTCTCCCACCCCAACCTGGCCGGCCTGTACGAGGTGATGACCCACGAGTCCGGCTGGTTCTACACCATGGAGCTGGTGGAGGGAGCCACCATCCTGGAGGAGCTCGCGCCCGGCCGGCAGCCCTGCAAGGATTTCCAGCGGGCGCGGGCGCTGGCGCGCCAGCTGGCCCAGGGCCTGTGGGCCCTGCACCAGGCCGGGACGCTGCACCGGGACCTGAAGCCCAGCCACGCGCGGGTGGACCCGTCCGGGCGGGTGGTGCTGCTGGACTACGGCTTCACCGACCCGCCCGGCCTGCGTCCCCCTGGATTCCGCCCGGGCGGCGCGGGCGATGGCCGGACCCAGGATGGCCGGGCCCCCGAGAGCCATGCCTACCTGGCCCCGGAGCGCATCGGCGGCCATGCTCCCACCGAGGCGGCGGACTGGTACAGCTTCGGGGCGATCCTCTACCAGGTGCTGACCGGAACCCTGCCCTTCCCCGACGACACCCTCGCCGCGCTCATCGACAAGATGCGGATGAGCCCGGCGCCTCCGGACCTGCTGGCGCCCCAGGCCCCCACGGACCTGAGCTCCCTGTGCATGGAGCTCCTGGACCGGCAGCGGTCGGCCCGTCCCGCCGGCGTCCGGATCCTCGAGCGGCTGGGCGCGGCGGTGGTGCCGGCCCCGCCCCGGCTGCCGCCGCCCCGCAGGCTGCGCACCAGTTCCCTGCTCATCGGCCGCAAGGCCGAGCTGGGTGCCCTGGGCCGCGCCTTCGAGACCGCCCTGAAGGGCCGCACCGCGGTGGTGTTCGTCCACGGGCCTGCAGGCATGGGCAAGAGCTACCTGCTGCGGCGCTTCGTCCGCCGGCTGGGCCGGGAAGAGCCGGGCACGGTGGTCCTGGCCGGCCGGTGCGGGGAGGAGGGCTCGGCCCCGTACCAGGCCCTGGACAACCTGATGGAGAACCTGGCGGAACACCTGGACCGGCTGCCGGCGGCCAAGGCCGCCATTCTCATGCCCCGGGACATCCTTTGCCTGGCCCGCCTGTTCCCGGTGCTGAAGCCGGCGGCGGCCCGGGCCCCCCAGGCGGGCCTGGCGGCGCCTCCCCCGGATCCCCAGGAACTGCGCCGGCGGGCCTTCGCCGCCCTGCGGGAACTGCTCATGCGCATGGGCACCCGGCACCCCCTGGCGCTGATCCTGGAGGACCTGCAGTGGGGGGATGCGGACAGCGCCGCCCTCCTTTCCAACCTGCTGCGGGTCCCCGACCCGCCGGCCATGCTGGTGGTGCTCTCGTACCGCACCGGCGAGGGCGAGGCCGCCCTGCCGTTCCGGACCTTGCAGCGCCGCCTGGCCGAGGAAGGCACGGAGGTGACGGAGATTCCCGTGGAACGCATCCCCCGGGCCGAGTCCGAAGCCCTGGCCCTGGCCCTCCTGGGCAGCGGACGGCCCGGAGGGGGCGGCGCCGAGGCCGTCTGGGTGGCCCAGGAAGCCGGGGGCAGCCCGTTCCTGATCGGGGAGCTGAGCCGCAGCCTCCGGTCCGGCATCGGCGGGCTGCAGGGGCCCGGGGAACGGACCCTGGACGCCTACCTCCAGCACCGGGTCGCCGCCCTGCCCGAGGCTTCCCGGGCCGCCCTGGAAACCCTGGCCCTGGCCGGGCACCCGGTGGAGTGGGAGGTGCTGCAGCGGGCTTCAGGAGTGGCCTCGAGGGAGGCGGAGGTGCTGACCCCCTTGCGGGCCGCCCACCTGATCCGTTCCCAGGGCGCCCCGCGATTGCTGCTGGAGCCCCACCACGACCGCATCCGCCAGGCCCTGCTGGGCGGCATCACCGAATCCCGGGCGCGGGCCATCCACCTGGCCCTGGCCGAAGCCATGGAACAGTTGCCCAGGCCCGATGTCCGGACCCTCAGCCTGCACTACGCGGCCGCCGGCCTGCGGGAACGGGCCGGGCAGTGCGCCCTCCAGGCGGCGCGCCAGGCGGTGGCGGCCCTGGCTTTCGGCCGGGCGGCGGAGCTCTTCGGGGAGGTCCTGCGCCTCAAGGAACTCAAAGGGCGGGAGTACCTGGAAGTTCTCCTGGAATGGGGCGACGCCCTGGCGGGCGCCGGGCTGGGCCACCAGGCCGCCCAGGTGTACCTCAAGGCCCTGCCCCTGGCCCAGCCTTCCGACTCCCTGCGCCTGCAGCGGCGGGCCTCGGAGGAATACTTCCGCAGCGGCCACTTCGACCACGGTGAGGAGGCCCTGGCGGCGGTGCTCGAGCCCATGGGCATGAAGCTGGCCCTGCCGTCCTGGCGGGCCCGGCTGATGCGGCTGGGCACCCGGCTGCGCCTGCGCCTCCGAGGCCACGGTTTCCAGCCGCGCACCGAAAACCAGATCCCCCAGGCGGACCTGGACCGGATCGACGTCTGCTGGGCCGCGGCCATGGGTCTCAGCCCGGTGGACCCGGCCCGGGGCGGCGCCTTCCAGGCCCGGCACCTGCTCCTGGCCCTGCGGGCGGGGGAGCCGTTCCGCATCGTGCGGGCCCTGGCCCAGGAGACCATCCACCAGGCCAACCGGGGCAACCGCGGGGCCCGGGCCGCCCAGCGCTGCCAGGACCTGGCCCTGGACCTGGCCCAGCGGGTGGGCCACCCCAATCCCCGGGGCCGGGCCCTGGTGGCCGCAGGGACCGCGGCGCTCATGCAGGGGCGGTGGAAGCCGGCGGTGGAGCTGCTGGAGGAGGCCGAGACCCTGCTCAAGGACCACTGCGCCGGGCTGGATTTCGAACTGCACCTGGCCCAGTTCCATGCCCTGCTGGCGCGCCAGAAACTGGGCAACCTGCGGGACCTGGAGATCCGCCTGTCCGCCCAGCTCCAGGCGGCCCAGGACAAGGGCGACCTCCTGGCCCTCACCAACCTCCGCACCGGCGTCTCGCCCCAGGTGCACCTGGCCCACGACGACCCGGAGCGGGCCCTGCGGGAGGCGCAGCAGGCCATCGGCGAATGGTCCACCTCCGGCTTCCACACCCAGCACTACCATGCCCTGGTGGCCCAGATGGAGGCGCTGCTCTACGCGGGCCGGCCGGAAAGCGCCCGGACCCTCCTGGCCGCCCATTGGCAGCGCCTGCGCCGTTCCCGCATGCTGCAGGTGCAGAGCGTGCGCATCTCCTGCCTGGAACTCCGGGCCCGGGCGACCCTGGCCCTGGTCCTGGGCGGCGTCCCGGACTCCCGCGGCCGGCGGTCGCTGATGCGCGCCGCCGACCGGGACATCCTCCGCCTGGAGCGGGAAAGGTCCCCCCACGGGACCGCCCTGGCCCTGCGCCTGCGGGCCCTGCTGGCGCTGGCGGAGGGCCGGCCGGACCAGGCCGGAGCCCTGCTGTACCAGTCCGAACTGGCGTTCCAGGCCTGCGACATGATGCTCCACGCCATGGTGGTCCGGCACCGGCGGGGGCGGATGGAGGGGCCCACCGGCCTCGAGCAGCTGGAAGGCGCCGAGCGCTGGATGCGCGGCCAGGGCATCGCCAATCCGGGCCGGTTCGTGGCCATGCACGTACCCGGGAACGCTCCCGTCGTATACTGAGTCCATGTCGGAGCCCGCCGCGAATCCCTGGGACTGGGCCGCCCCGGAAAGCGCGGGGCTGCCGTCCGCCTTCGGCTGGCTGCCGGAGGACCTGGAGTGCCTGGGCGCGCCGGGCCGTCCGGAATGGCTGTTTTCCCGGCTTCAGCGCCCCTGGACCTGGCAGGACGCCGCGCCGGCCCTGGGCAAGGCGGTCCGGGCCTGGCTCCAGGGCAACGGCACCGCCGCCCTGCCCCGGATGCTGGAGGCCCATCCCTCCGACGACGGGTCCACCAAGGTGGTCCTGGGCCTGGACGACGGCGAGCGCATCGAGGCGGTGCACATGCCCCGGGCCGTGCGCAGCCCCCGGGTGACCCTGTGCATCAGCAGCCAGGTGGGGTGCGCCATGGGCTGCACGTTCTGCGCCACCGGCGCCATGGGCATCCGGCGCAACCTCTCCGCCGGCGAGATCGTCGCCCAGGTGATCGCCCTGATCCGGGCCCTGGGGCCGGACCGCTCCCATTCGGCGACCCTGGTGTTCATGGGCATGGGCGAACCCCTGCACAACCTGGACCATGTCCACCGGGCCATCCGCATCCTCAACCACCCGGCCGGGCTCAACATCTCCACCCGGCGCATCACCGTCTCCACCTCCGGGCTGGTGCCGGCCATCGAGCGCCTGGCGGGCATGCGCCCCCGGCCCTGGTTGGCCCTGAGCCTCAATGCCACGACGGACGAAGCCCGCAGCCGGCTCATGCCGGTGAACCGCGCCTGGAACCTGGCCCGGCTGCGCCAGGCCCTGGACCGCTGGACCCTGGACCCCGGCGAGAAGCTCCTGGTGGAATACGTCCTCATGGCCGGGGAGAACGACACCCCCGCGGACGCGGACCGGCTCGCGGACTGGCTCGGAGACCTGGCCCGCGGGCACAACATCAACCTCATCCGCATGAACGAACATCCGGCGGCGCCCTTCCGGGAACCGCCGGAGACCCGCCTGCAGGCCTTCCTGGACCGCCTCAAGGCCCGGGGCTGCTTCGTGACTGTGCGCAAGAGCCGGGGCCGGGATGTCCAGGGGGCCTGCGGGCAATTGTTGAAATGACCAAAAAAATCCACCCGGGGCAGAATTGGGCCTGTTCGGACGGACGGCATGTGCTAACGTCGTTGGGTCAATGATCCTGAACCGGACTTTCGGAGCTCGCGATGGTGGTCGACAACGAACAGCCTGGTGTAGCGATCCCGGTCTACTCCAATCCTGTTCCCGAACCCTGGCAACCTGAACCGCCGCCTCCGGCCTCGGACCCCTACAGCCCCGATCCGTACTACCCGGATCCTTACACCCATTTCTGAATGGACGTCCTGCTGGCCACCCGGAACCCGGGGAAGCACCGGGAGTTCCAACATCTCCTGGGGGATCTGCGGATCTGGCCCTGGCCGCCCGAGGCCCCGGAGATCCCGGAAGAGGGCGCATTTTTCCAGGACAACGCCTTGCAGAAGGCGACGTTCGCCAGGGACTGGTGGATCTGCAACGGCTCCTTTCCGGTGGACGGCGTGCTGGCGGATGATTCGGGCCTGTGCGTGGACGCCCTGTGGGGCGGCCCCGGGGTGCTCAGCGCCCGGTTCGCCCGGGGGCTGGACCAGGACACCAAGAACCGCAGGCTGTTGGCCATGATCCCGGTGGGCGAGCGGCGCACCGCCCGGTTCGTGTGCGTGCTGGCCTGGGCGCCCATGGCCGGTGCCCCGCGCCTGTTCACCGGCAGCGTGGAGGGCTCGCTGGCCCCGGAACCCAGGGGCAACGAAGGGTTCGGGTTCGATCCCATCTTCATCCCCGAGTCTCTGGAGAACACGTTCGGGGAACTGTCGGCGGAAGTGAAATCCCGCCTCAGCCACCGCAGCCGGGCTTGCATGGCCTTCCTGGCCGGGATCTAGAAGCCGTACCAGAGCCGCCGCAGTTCCGCCGCCACCTGCTCCACCGGGATGCCGTGCATGCATGCGTGCAGGGGTGCGAGGTAGTCCTGGCCGGAGGGGTTGACGCAGGGGCCCAGGCCGTCGGGGAACATGGAGATGGCGGCGTCCTCCCGGAAGCAGGGCTGGCAGGGCAGGTCCAGGCACAGGTTCACGTTGTGGGGATAGCCGGTGGCGGAGCGCTGGCTGCTGCCCCAGAGGATCACGGAAGGGACCTGGCGTCCGTTCCAGTGGTAGTGGCTCAGGTGGTTGGTGAAGGAATCCACCCCCAGGTGCACCCGGGCATTGGCCAGGAGGGCGGCGCCGACCATCAGGGGGGCGCCCCGGTGATCCTGCCGGGCGCCCCGCACGGGCGGGTCCTCGGCGGCCCCCAGCTGGTAGACGGGAATGTCCGGACAGGCCCGCAGCACCGCCTCCCAGCGCTCCAGGGGCCAGTTCTTGTAGACCGACCACCGGGCGGTGGGGTGCAGGGTGGCGTACGGGCGCTCCAGCCCCGGAAGGGATGGCAAGCTCAGGCGCAGGGAAGGCAGCCCGTCGCACGCCAGGCCAAGCTCCCGGGCGAAATACTGGATCAAGTGCCGGCGCATGGGCCGGCGGGGGAACCCCTCGCCGAGGGGATACCCCTGGAGGATGAACGCGGCCGCCGCATCCGGCAGGGCCTGGAACTGGTCCATGTCCCTCCAGGCGGTGACCCCGGCCATCTGCATGAGGGCTTCCAGCTGGGCGCCGATCCAGCGGTGGCAGTAGTAGTGGATCAGGTGCCCGGGGTACTTCTCCCGCAAGGCCGGGATCAGGTTCAGGCTCATGATCACGTCACCGATGGCCCCCGGGCGGTAGATGGCCACCACCGGCACCCGGGGCGCGGGACCGGACCCGGGGCCGGCCGACCCGGAACGGGCGAAGGCCTCCAGGCGGGGATCCCACCCGGGTCCCAGGTTGACCTTGATGGGGCGCAGCACCAGTTCCCGCTCGCCCAGGCCCTCCCGGGTCCGGGTGCCGGCCAGGGCGAACCGGTCCCCCCCCTGGGCCAGCAGCTCCAGCAGGCTGCCCAGGCAGTGCTGGAGCACCGGGCCGGCCGCCGCGGGCGCGCAGCCGGCCACTTCATGGTCGGCCAGGCGCAGGTAGACCAGTCCGTCGTCCGCCACCAGGTCCCGCAGCTTGCCCAGGGCCCCCAGGGGATCCGCCAACTGCTCAAAGAAGCCGACCAGGGTCAGCAGCTGATACTTGCCGACGCGGATCTCCTCCCCCGGTGCGGCGGCGAACTGGGCCGGGGTCCAACGGGATTCCCGGACTTCCCAGCCCCGGGAACTCAGGTGCTCCTCAAGGCCGGCCGGGGCCAGACCCAGGGTCAGGGCCCGCCCCGGCCGGGGGGTCAAGCCCCTCTGCTCCAGGTAGGCCGCCAGGTTCGGGCCGGCCTGCGGATGCTCCCCGGGGTCCAGGGCCGGAGCGGCCAGGCCGTCCGCAGGTTCAGGTCCGGAGAACCGGCAGGCGCACCGGGGACAGGACCACCAGTCGCCGTCCCGGCTCGGGTCGGCGAGGGTGGCGCAGACCGGGCACCGCGCCTGCAGGGACGACCCGGGAGAGTCACTGGTGAGAAAGGGTTTCAAGGGATCCGCACACCGCAGCCAGTCAAAACCAAAACGGGAGGTTTGGCAACAGGGCTTCATGAAGTTCTCACCTTCTGCCCCGGTCCGTTTAGGGTCGGTTGGTTATGTGAAGATGATAAAAATATTAATTATTTAATAATTAAATTACGAAAAACTCGATGAATTGTGATTTTAGCTTATATTTTTGAATTGAGTTTTGGCATGCCTTGGCTTGACCTGGAATGATATTAAATTTTTGTTTTATATTTTTGTTCTGGAGTTTTGCCATGGACCGGCCATCGAGTTTGGGACGCTGGGCGGGGAATGCAGCCCTGACCGCCCTGGCCTTGGGCTGCGGGGGCGCCGAAGGGGAGGCCGTCCCGGGAGAAAAGCCGCCGGCTCCGGTGACGGCGCCCCAGGACGGCAGGGCCCGGGTGCTGGTCAAGGAGATCGCGCCGGCCCGGGTGGCCAAGCGTCCGCCCCAGTTCGTTTCCCTGGCGCCCCGCCAGGCCTGGGAGGGAAGTCCATACCTGTACCGTGTCGACGCCGAGGATCCGGACGGAGAGGAGGTGAGCCTGACCCTGGTGCGGGCACCCGAGGGGGCGGTCCTGGACGGCTGCCTTCTGAAGTGGACCCCCTCCCCCACCCAGGCGGACCACCGCCAGCGGTTCACCCTGCAGGCGGCGGACCCGGAGGGCGCCGCCAGAGTCCAGGACTGGACCCTGGTGCCCAGGGCCGGGAACCCGCATGGCGTCCTGGCCGGGCCCAGGCACCACCACTGACGGTTCAATCGCCGAACTCCCCCTTGTCCCGCAGGGCCACGGCGGCCTGGTAGGCGTTCAGCACGGCGATGCGCACCCTCTGGTAGGAGTTCTCGGTGACCTTGGTGCCGAAATTCAGGGTGGCCACCACGAAATACCCTTCGCCGCTGGGCAGGCGCTGGGGCTGGGGGATGCTGGCCTGGGGCGGCAGCACGGCGGAGGAACTGTCCTCGCGCAAACGGTTGCCCACCCGCTCGGCCCAGGCCTGCAGGCGTGGAATGACGGCGAGGCCCGCCGCCTCGTCCGGCACCAGGATCCGCCCGAACAGGGTGAAGAACAGGCGCAGCTGGGGGAAGTCCACCGCGGAGTTCAGGTAGCCGGCCATGGCGGCGATCTGCTGGAAATCCTTCTGCAGGGCCTGGAGCCGGACCAGGGAAACGGGGGCGGGTGTGGTGGCCATGACGCCATTGTCGCGCAAATCGGCCGCTGGGTAAAAGAAGCGGTTGCCAGGCCGCCCGCAGGGTGGATCGGTGCCGGCCCAGCCGGGGAATCCTCCACCGCCCCGACCGGACCTTGCCTTCGGCGGCGCCTTCTGGGATGCTTTACCCCTACATCGTGTGCTGGATGTTCGGGAAGCAGGTGTGATTCCTGCGCTGCCCCGCAACGGTATGCACCCCGGCCCCTCTCCGGCAACCGCCGGAATGGTTTCTGGAGCCGGGAGACCTAGCCGGTCCCACTGGGGCGCCGCCCCGGGAAGGGCCCGGGGGCACGGCAAGGTGCCTGTCGCGTGCAAGCCCGGAGACCGGTCCCGCATTTCCCAATCCCGCCGTGGGGGCGGGGCGGGACCCCTGCCCGGGTGCCGCTCCTCCTCCGCCGGCTTCATGCGCGGAGCATGACATGGGCAAAACCCGGATCACCATCCTCCTGGCCCTGGGGGCCAGCCTCCTGGGCGCCGCCGACGCGGCCCTGGACCCAGGCGCGCCCCGCCCCGAAGCGGAGGCCTCGGCCACCGTCACGGTCACCGCCGAGGCTCTGCCGGTGGCCCTGGACCAGACCCCGAACCCGGTCCAGGTGATCGACCAGGACACCCTCCAGCGGCGGGGGGCGACGAACCTCACGGAACTGCTCCAGGACCAGCTGCCCGGCCAGGTGTTCAACGCCGGCGGGGTGGGCACCGCCGCCACCATCTTCCTGGGCGGCGCCCGGGCCCAGGACACGGTGGTCACCCTGGACGGCCTGCGGCTCACGGACGTGTCCGGGCTTGGGGGGGTCAACGCCAGCGCCATCGACCTGGCGGGCATCGACCGGGTGGAAATCCAGCAGGGCCCCTGTTCCACCCGGTTCGGGTCGGACGCCCTGGGCGGAGCGGTGGCCCTGTACTCCGCCGCCGCCGCCCCGGCAGGCTTCTCGGGCGAGGCCCGGGGCACGGCGGGCAACGAAGGGATCCTGGGCGGGCGCCTGGGCGCGGCCTACGGCTGGGACCAGGGCTGGGTGCGCCTGGGGGTCTCGGCCCAGCGGGAGGATCAGGTGCTGGACCCGTACAACCAGTACCGCAGCGTCGGCACCTTCCTGGGCCTGGGGCACCAGCTGGGCGAGGACAATCTGCTGACGGTGAACTACTTCAATTCCTTTTCCGGGGTGCCCATCCCGATCGTGTACGTGGATTACGGCACCGGCACCCGATCGTCCTACCAGTACGACCCCGCGCGGGAGGACTTCAACCGCACCCAGATCCTCAGCGGCACCCTGCGCTCCCAGCTCACCCCGGTCCTGTCCAGTGAACTCACCCTGGGCCAGGTGCTGGAAAACCGCCTGGAACCGGACGTGAACACCAACCTCCCCACCACCCCCTACCGGAGCCAGCGCAACCAGGCGGTGGGGCGTATCACCTGGCAGCCCAACGCCGCCGGGTCCGTCTCCGCGGGCCTGGACCTTTCTGCGGATGACGCCCGGACTCCGGACCTGTCCGGGGAGAATACCCTCACCGCCACCGGGCGCCACATGGCCCTCTACCTGGAGGGGCAGCGGGCGGTGGTGACCCGGGTGCGGCTGGTGGCGTCCCTGCGCACCGAGCGGGACCGAGTGACGGTGCCCACCTTCTCGGCGGGCACCAGCGATTCCTCCTCCAACCAGACCACCGGCAAGCTGGGGCTGAACGTGACCCTCCCGGAGGGCTTCCGGTTCTTCGCCAACGCCGGCACCGGCTTCAGCAACCCGCTGCTGTACCAGTCCCTCTTCAACGCCAACTACGGCGGCGAGGCGCTGGCCAACGAGAAGAGCCGCACGGCCCAGGCCGGCCTCACCTGGGCCTCCGGCCCCTGGACCGCCGGCGTAACCCTGTCCCGCACCCTGTTCGAGGACCTGGTCTACTACGATGCCAATGGCGGCGTCCCCATCCCCGCCTGGGGCGGGTACCTTTCCGGGATCTACCGCAACGGCCAGCAGGTCCGCGCCCAGTCGGCGGAATTCAAGGCCGGCTACGAGACCAAGGTCTGGGGCGTGGACGGCTTCTACCGCAACCAGGAGACCCGCGACCTGCAGGCCCCCGCGGGCCAGCAGCTGAGCAGCGCCGCCTCCATCGCCCGCAGCCCGTTCCAGACCCTGGGCGCCCACGCCTTCCGGGTGCTGGGGGCGTTCCGGCTGGAAGGGCGCTGGTCCTGGGTCGGGCCCCGGTACGACTCGACCTTGATCACCCCCGAGGATCCCAGCCAGAGCTTCAAGGAGCACTTCAGCGACCTGAGCCTCTCGGCGGCCTGGTCGGTCCGGGACAACCTGACCTTCACCCTGCGCGGCGAGCACCTGATGCAGCCCAGGACCAGCCTTGACCAGTGGCTGAACCGGGCGCGGGACTTCGAGAACGACGCTTCGCTGGTGTTCGGCTATCCGGCCCAGCCCCCCACGGTGACCCTGGAGGCACGGTATCGTTTCTAGGCGCACGTTCCGGATCGATGGGAAAGGTGGAATGAGAAAGGTTCTGCTGTTCCTCCTGCTTGCCCTCCCCGCCCTGCTGGGGGCGGGGAACCCGGCGCGGGTGGTGAGCCAGACGGTGGGCACGGACGACCTTCTCATGGCCCTGGCCGCCCCGGGCCAGATCGCCGCCCTCAGCCACCTGGCCAGGGACCCCCGGTACAGCCCCTCGGCCGCCGCTGCCGCCGGCTATCCCTGCCTGCGCAACGGCGAAGCGGAGGACATCCTGCGGTTCCGCCCGGACCTGGTGCTGGCGGCCTCGTACACCGCCGCCGAGACCGTCGCCCTGCTGCGCCGGGCCCGGATCCAGGTGCTGGTCCTGGACCGCTTCGACAGCCTGGAGGATCTCTACGCCAACGCCAGGCGGGTGGGCCAGGCCCTGGGCCGCGGGGAGCGGGCCGAACAGCTGGTCCGCCAGTGGCAGGCCCGGGTGGCGGCCCTCCAGGCCCGGCTCCGGGGGCGCAAGCCGGTGCGCGTGCTGGCGGTGGGCTTCTACCCCTTCACCGCCGGCAGCGGAACCACCTTCCAGGACCTGTGCGACCACGCGGGCGCCCTGAACGTGGCGGCGGAGATGGGCTTGAAGGGGCACGCCCCCACCCCCGGCGAGCAGGTGCTCGCCTGGGACGTGGACGTGCTGGTGGCCCCGGCCGAGCCGGGCGTGGACCTGCGGGCCCGGCTGCGGGACCTGGCGCCGTACAAGTTCATGAAGGCCTACCGGAAGGGCCGGGTGGTGGGCCTGCCCGCGGCGCTCATGGCCAGCACCAGCCAGGCCCGCCTGGATGCCTACGAATGGCTCGCCCGGGCCCTGCATCCGGAGGCGTTCCGGTGAAGAGCCTGGGCGCCGTCGCCGCGCTGGCCATGCTGCTGCTGGGGGCGGCGCTGGCGTCCCTGGCCCTGGGGGACGCCAGCCTCAGCCCCTTGCAAGTGCTGCGGGCCCTGGCCGGGCGGGGCGACGACCTGGCCCGCACGGTGGTGTGGGACCTGCGCCTGCCCCGCACTCTGGTGGGCATGGCGGTGGGCGCCGGGCTGGCCGCCTCGGGGGTGGCCATGCAGGCGTTCTTCCGCAACGCCCTGGCCAGCCCGGGCCTGCTGGGGGTGAGCGCCGGCGGCGCCCTGGGGGCGGTGGCGGCCCTGGCCCTGGGCGGGGGCGCGGTCACCGTGTGGACGGTGCCCGGGGCGTCCATCCTGGGGGCCTTCCTGGCCACCGGCGCGGTGGTGGCCCTGGCCCGGCGGGGCGCCGGCCCGGAGCACCTGCTGTTGTGCGGCGTGGCCCTGAACGCCCTGTTCGGCGCCGGCACCAGCTTCCTGCTGGTCCTCAGCGCCGGGCGGTTCCAGGTGAGCGGACAGATCCTGTTCTGGCTCATGGGCGGCATCGAGAACCGCACCTGGGAGCACGTGGCCGTGGGCCTGCCCCTGGTGGTCGTGGGGTGCCTGCTGATGCTGCCCCTGGGCCGGCCCATGAACCTGCTCAGCCTGGGTGAGCCTTCGGCCCAGAGCCTGGGGGTGGACGTGCGCCGCCTGCGCTGGCAGCTCATCGGCCTCTCCACCCTGCTCACCGCCCTGGCCACGGCGGTGGGGGGCGTGGTGGGCTTCGTGGGCCTGGTGGTGCCCCACCTGCTGCGCCTGGGGCTCGGTCCGGACCACCGCCGGCTGCTGCCCCTGTCCATGCTGGGCGGGGCGGCCCTGGTGCTGCTGTGCGACCTGCCCACCCGGTTCCTGCCCGGAGGCCTGCGCCTGGGGGTGATGACCGCCCTGCTGGGAGGTCCGTTCCTGCTCTGGATGCTGCGGAGGAACCCGTGCTGAGCGGCGCTTCCGTCCCGTCCCCGGCCCTCGCCGCCGAGGGGCTGGACCTGGGCGCCCGCCTGCGCGACCTCAGCGTGCGCCTGGAGCCGGGGCTCATGGCGGCGGTGGTGGGCCCCAACGGCGCCGGCAAGTCCACCCTGCTGCAGGTGCTGGCGGGCCTGCTCCCGGCCCGGGGACGGATCCGCTGGCGGGGCCGGGACCTGGCCCGGATCCCCTTCCTGGAGCGGGGCCGCACGCTGGCCTGGGTGGGCCAGGAGAGCCATGCGGAGTTCGCCTTTCCGGTGCGGGAAGTGGTGGCCCAGGGCCGGCACGCCTGGGGCGACGACGGCCATGGGGTGGAGGCGGCCATGGCCGCCCTGGACATCACCCACCTGGCCGCGCGGCCCATCACCCAGCTCAGCGGCGGAGAGCGCCGCCGGGTCTTCCTGGCCCGGGCCCTGGCCACCGGGGCGCCCCTGCAGCTCTGGGACGAGCCCGCCGCCAGTCTGGATGTGCGCCATGCCCTGGAGGTGCTGGCCCTGGCCAGGCGCCTGGCCCTCCAGGGCCATACCCTCCTGGTGAGCCTGCACGACCTGCGCGCGGCCTGGTGCTTCGACCGGGTCCTGGTGCTCGACCAGGGGGAACTGGCCGGGCACGGCCCCCCGGAGGAGGTGCTGACCCCGGAACTGATCCGGCGGGTGTTCCGGGTGCAGGCGTCCATGGGCCAGGCCCTGGTCCTGGAACTGCCCTAGGAACCTGTGGGCCAAGGTCAGCGCTTCCGCGCCGTCCGGCGCCCGTTGTTGGGCCTCGCAGCTTAAATTACAATCAACAGTTAGAGGAGTTCCCATGAGTGCCCGACCCTCCCGAGAAGAAGCCTGGAAGCTGCTGGTGGAGTACGTGCCCAGCGAAAGTCTCCAGCGCCACGCGCTGGCGGTGGAGGCGGTCATGCGCCACATGGCCCGGTCCCGGGCGGAGGACGAGGACGCCTGGGGGCTGGTGGGCATGGTCCACGACATCGACTACGAGCGCTACCCGGAGGAGCACTGCGTGCGGGCCCGGGAGATCCTGGAAGGGCACGGCTGGCCCCCGGAATTCGTGCGGGCGGTGGTGTCCCACGGCTGGGGCCTGTGCTCGGACGTGGAGCCCCTCAGCGCCATGGAGAAGACCCTGTTCGCCGTGGACGAACTCACCGGCCTGGTGACCGCCGCCGCCCTGGTGCGCCCCTCCCGCAGCGTCCTGGACCTGCCGGCCAAGTCGGTGCTCAAGAAATGGAAGGACCGCTCCTTCGCCGCCGGGGTGAACCGGGGCGTCATCGAGAAGGGAGCGGCCATGCTGGGGGTGGAGCTGACCCAGCTCACCGAGCAGACCATCGCCGGCATGTGTCCGGTGGCGGCGGAGATCGGGCTGAAGGGCAATCTCTGAGGCTCCGGAACCGCGGCGGCCTCCCCGGCATCCTACTTGGACGGTCTGCTCTCCCCAGTCCACCGGAAGCCGCCCGCGGGAGGCCTATTGAAAGAAAGCGGCATCTACCTCCTGATGATCAGCGTCCATGGCCTGGTTCGGGGCACGGAGCCGGAACTGGGGCGGGACCCGGATACGGGCGGGCAGGTGTTGTACGTCTTGGAGCTGGCCAAGGCTCTGGGGCGCCAGGAGCAGGTGGCCCAGGTGGACCTGCTGACCCGGCTGGTGGAGGACCCGGGCGTGGGGTCCGACTACGCCCGGGCGGAAGAGGGCCTGGGGCCGGGCGTGCGCATCATCCGCCTGCCCTTCGGGCCCCGGCGCTACATCCGCAAGGAGCTGCTCTGGGACCACCTGGACCAGCTGGTGGACCGCTACCTGGCCTTCGCCCGCAAGCTGCCGCGCCTGCCGGACCTGATCCACAGCCACTACGCCGACGCCGGGCACGTGGCCCAGCGCCTGTCCTCGCTCCTGGGCATCCCCTTCGTGCACACCGGGCATTCCCTGGGGCGGGTGAAGCAGGCACGGCTGCTGGAGACGGGGGCCAAGGAGGCGGCCCTGGAGCGGGCGTTCCACTTCGCCCGCCGGATCCAGGCGGAGGAGGAGACCCTGCGCCACGCGGCCCGGGTGGTGGCCAGCACCCGCCAGGAGACCCTGGAGCAGTACGGCCTCTACACCCATTTCAACCCCCGGCGGGCGGTGGTGATCCCCCCCGGCACCGACGCTGCCCGGTTCGCGCCCCCCGGGCGCCGCAAAGCGGATCCGGGCGTCGCCGCCAAGGTGGACCGGTTCCTGGCCCACGGCCGCCGGCCCCTGATCCTGTCCATCGCCCGCCCGGTGCCGTCCAAGAACCTCCTGGGCCTGGTGCGGGCGTTCGGGGCCGATCCGGACCTGCGCTCCCGGGCCAACCTGGTGCTGCTGGCCGGGTGCCACGAGGATGTCCAGGACCTGGACGAGGAAGGGCGGGCCACCTGGGAGGAGCTGTTCCGCACCCTGGACCGCCTGGACCTGTTCGGCTCGGTGGCCTTCCCCAAGTCCCACCTCGCGTCGGAAGTGCCCGGGTTCTACCGCCTGGCGGTGCAGCGCCGGGGCATCTACGCGAACCCGGCCTTCGCCGAGAGCTTCGGCCTCACCCTCATCGAGGCGGCCGCCTCGGGGCTGCCGGTGGTCACCACCGACAGCGGCGGACCCCGGGACATCGTCGCCAACTGCCGCAACGGACTGGTGGTGGAGCCCAACGACGACCGGGCCCTGGCCGCGGCCATGAAGGAGGCCCTGGGGGACCCGGCGCGCTGGACCGCCTGGAGCCGCAACGGGCTGCGGGGCGTGCGCGACTTCTACACCTGGGACGCCCACGTGCGTCGCTACCTGAAGGAGGTCGGCCGGTTCCTGCACCGGGGGCGCAAGCGCCGGCGGCGCGAGCTGCTGTCGGTGACGCCGGTGGGCGAGACCTCCCCCTTCCTGCACACCCAAGGGGTGCTGGTGTGCGACCTGGACGACACCCTGCTGGGCGACCGCCCGGCCCTGGAGCGGCTCCTGGCCTGGGTCAAGGCCCACCGGGACCGGTTGGCCTTCGGGGTGGCCACCGGGCGCAAGCTGGACAGCGCCCTGTACGTCCTCAAGGAGTGGGGCGTGCCGGCGCCGGACGTGATCATCGGCGGCATCGGCACGGAGATCCGCTACCAGTTCAACGGCACCAGGGACCTGGGCTGGGAGAACCACATCCGCCAGGGCTGGCGGCGGGAGGACCTGGCCCAGGTCCTCAAGGACGTGCCGGGGCTCACCCTCCAGGGCCGGCGCAAGCAGGGCCCGTACAAGCTCAGCTACAACGCCAAGCCCGGACGGCTCCCCGGCATGGAAGCCCTGCAGGATACCGTCCACCGGGCCGGGCTGCAGGGGAACCTGGTCTATTCCCGGTCCCGGTACCTGGACGTGCTGCCGCACCGGGCCTCCAAGGGCCAGGCGGTGCGCTACCTTGCCTTCAAGTGGGGGATCCCTCTGGACCGGTTCATCACCGCCGGGGATTCGGGCAACGACCGGGACATGCTGGTGGGGGACATGATGGGCATCGTGGTGGGCAACCACAGCCCCGAACTGGGCTCCCTCCGGGGCCGGACCCGGGTCTACTTCGCCCACCAGCCCCGTGCCGCGGGCATCCTGGAGGGCATCCGGCACTACGCCCTGCGCTACGGCTTCCCGGCCGCGGAGTCGGCGCCGGACCCACCCTAGGGGCCTGGCTGCGGACCGGAACTTCGGCTACTGCACCAGCAGTACCGGGCAGGGGGCGCCGTCCAGGATCCGGCCCGCCCGGGACCAGGCCTTCAGCCGGCCCCAGAGACTCAGGCCCTTGGCGCTCAGGACGATCAAGTCGCTGCGCTGGACCTGGGAGGCGGCAGCGGCGGCCTCGGCCACCGGCCCCTCCAGCACATCCGTCTGGACCTGGCCGGGGATGGCCCCCACCTCCTGGCGCAGGGTTTCTGCCAGGGTTTCGGCGCGCGCCTGACGCTCGGCGGTGGCTTTTTCCATCTCCTGGACGCCCAGGTAGTCCGGCACGGACGGGTAGGCCACCAGGATGCAAACATTGGAGGTGCGCAAGGACCGGGCGGTCTCGCCGGCCATCCGGGCGGCCTGCTTGGCGCGCTTCGGATCATCGGTTGCCAGCAGAATGTTGGTGAACATGATTTCCTCCTGAAGTCCGGGCTGGGCCTGACGGCCCCCGGGCCCGGGAGTCCCCCGCCGCGCGGTTGGCCCTTGGATTGGGCATGAGGTCAACAGACCCGTACCCAGGGTTCCGAATCGCCGCCGGAGGGCTATTATTTATAAATTCATCGCGGGCCTGGGAGTCACCCAGGTTCCGGGTGGTGCGGGGGTGGTGGCTCTTCCGTCGGGCTCGTTTCCGAGCGGATGCCCGTCCCGCTGCTAAAAGGATGGGATCCCGCCCAACAGAAATCAATAAGTAACTTAATTGATTTCTTTCCACTGAACTTTACTTAAACTAAAGCGATCATGGACCTGAGCGCTTCCACCATCGTGCAGTTGCGCGCTTTCGAGGCGGTGGGCCGGCACGGCAGCTTCAAGCGCGCAGCCGAGGAACTGTTCGTGACCCAGGCGGCCCTGAGTCACCATGTGCGCCACTTGGAGCAGGACCTGGGGGTCCAGCTGATCCGCCGCCTGCACCGGCGCATCGAACTGACGGCCGAAGGCACCCAACTGCTCTCGGACTGCGCCCGGGCCCTGGGGGCCCTGGCCACGGCCCTGCGCAACGTTCAGCGGGCGGCCAAAGAGGAGGTGCTCACGGTGGGCGTCAACCCCTACTTCTCCCTGCGCTGGCTGACGCCCCGGCTGGGCAGCCTGTGGCAGCGCCATCCGGGGATCAACCTGCTCCTGCACCACATCTACCAGGCGGCGGATTTCGTGCACAACAAGATCGACGCGGAGATCACCTGGGGCCATGGCCAATGGCCGGATGTGGACTCGACCCTGGTGCTCAAGACCCACCTCACGCCCATCTGCGCGCCCGGCTACCTGCGGCGGTTCCAGGAGCCGCCCCGGCCCCAGGACCTGCTGGACCACCCGCTGTTCTTCGAGGTGGACCGGGACCACTGGCGGCAATGGTTCCAGGCCGCCGGAGTGGACCCTGGGGACGGCTTCCAGGCCATGCGCATCGACGATCCCCACGCCCTCCGGCAGGTGGTGCTGGACGGCCACGGCTTCGCCCTGTTCTACGTGGAACTGTCCCAGGAGGATGTGCGCGCCGGCACTCTGGCCATGCCGTTCGCCCTCGGCATCGATTCCGGGTGCGCCTACTACCTGAATCGCCCCCGGGACACCCCCGCCAGCGCCAAGCTGCAGACCTTCACCCGCTGGCTCCTGGAGGAAGTGGCCAAGCGCCCGTTCGCCTGAAATCGCCGCGCGGCCACCCAGGCCCGGCCGGCGGCTCAGGCCTGGTCATGGACGGGAGGCTCCAGGAAACGCAAGGACAAGGACGAGAGGGCGATCTCGGCGCTTTCCAGGAAGATGCCCAGCCGGCGTCCGATGAAACGTGCATCCACCAGGGTCAGGCGCACCACCCCGTTCACCGACAGCTCGATGTAGCTGCCCCACCGGATCAGGCGCAGGGCGTAGCGCCGGTCGGCGATGGGGGTGAACTCGCCGGCCTGCAGGGCTTCGTAGATGTAGTTCTGGAACACCTGCTCCGGGCGGCTGCCCCAGGCGCGGATGTGGGCGGTGCCCCGTTCCGTGTCCAGGGAGATGAAATAGCCGTTGAGGTGCTCGTCCAGGTCGAACACCAGCCCGCAGCCTCCCGGCTGCAGGGTCTGCCACTCCAGGTCCCAGATCCAGAAGGGCTCGGCGACCGGCGCCAGGAACAGCTCGAAGCCGCTGCGGCAGGCGAACCGGAGGCGGTCCCCCTGGGCTTCGCAGGCAGCCGTGGGATTGTCCAGGCTGGCCTTGAACGGGTCCATCTGGAGGGTGGCGGCGCCGTTCACCTTCCCGGCCCAGCGGTGGTAGCTCACCAGCTCCAGCTTGCCGTCGGAGCGCCGGCGCAGCTGCTTGGGAGGCGGCAGGCTGCGGGTGCCGCTGGCCACGTCCAGGCCGTTCACGTAGAACGTGAAGATGAGCACCTGGCCGCCGTCGCGCATGATCCGGGCGGCATAGTTGCCCCGGGGCATGAGCACGTTGTCGTTGAAGGACCGGTACTCGCCCAGGAAGCTGTCGCACCACCAGTAGTGCACCTCCACGTCCTCCCGCACCGAGCCGATGAGGTAGTAGGTTCCCTCCAGCTGCACCAGGCAGGGGCACTCGATGTCGTCGTACATGCGCGGGATGAACAGCGGCGGCTCCAGGTGGTAGCCGTCCGGGGCGCGGCGCACCAGGCCCACGCAGCCGCGGCGGTTCACCTGTCCCCCCAGGACCCGGGCACACAGCAGCAGCCAGTCCTGCTGGTCGATGCGCACCAGGAACGGATCCCGGAAGGAGATCCAGCCCCGTCCCGAGAATCCGGGGCCCTCGTAGTAGGCGCCGGTGGGCAGGAGCGGCAGGTTGTGCTCGTTCTCCTTGCGCCAGCGCACGAGGTCCCGGGAGACGGCCCGGCCGATGCGCTGCACGAACCCGTTCTCGGCCCGGTGCAGCCCGGTGTAGAACATTTCGTAGAGCCGGAGCCCGGGGTTCAGGGAAACGTGCATGGTCCAGAGCATGTCGTCGTCCCAGGTGCCAGGCTCGCCGGTGAAGATGGCGTTGCGGGTGCGCTGCCAGGTCATGCCGTCCTCGGAGACGGCGTGGGCGATGTAGTCGTGGTTGGGCAGCACCAGGTGGAACAGGTGGTAGGTCCGGCCCCGGCGGATGACGTCGATGTCCCCGATCTCCCATTCCCTGAACCCCCGGGACGTGTACATCCCTCCCGCCTTGTCCAAGTCACTGCAATGCTTGGATTCCATCCGGGGGCCAGGCGTTCCCGGAGGGGCGTGGCGGGCGGACGCTCACCGGGGGGTGTCCCGGGGCGGTGCGGCCCGCCGCCAGGGCACCGGGAAGAACCGGGGCACCGCCTTCCGGTAGGCGGCGTAGGGCCTGCCCAGGGCCCGCGCCAGGTCCCGCTCCTCCAGGAGGGTGCCGGCCAGGATGTACCCGCTGGCGCCGGCGGCGAACAGCAGATGGCCGGCGGTCATGACCGGCGCGCACCAGAAGGTCACCAGGAACCCCAGCATGAGGGGGTGCCGCACCCGGGCGTACAGGGCGGTGAGGCGGAACTCCGGCTCCCGGTACGGGCGGCCCCGGAACCGGGCCCACACCTGGGCCAGCCCGAACAGGTCCAGGTGGTTGATGAAGAAGGTGCTGGCCAGGACCAGGGCGGTGCCGCCCCAGAACCCGGCCCAGGCCGCCAGGCGCAGGGCGGAGGGGCCCAGGTTCCATACCACCGCGGGCACGGGGCGCCAGAACCGGAACAGGGCCGCCAGGGCCAGGCAGGAGGCCAGGACGTAGGTGCTGCGCTCCACCGGGACGGGCACCAGCCGGGTCAAGGGGCGCTTGAACGCCGGACGCGCCATGAGGCTGTGCTGGACCCCGAACAGGGCCAGGAGCCCCAGGTCCGCCGCCAGGGCCCGGCCCGGCGGCCCCGCCGGGCCCGCGGACACCGAGCGGGGCACGCCCAGGTCGCCCACGAAGGCGATGAGGTAGCCGTACACCGCCAGGAACGCCAGGTAGCAGAAGGCGCCGTAGGCCAGGGCCAGGAGTCCCGGAGGGGAGGCCGTTCTGAACCTGGGCGAATCCATGGAAGCCTGCAGCAAGGATCGGAAAAAGCAGCTGAAAAATCAGTTCACAAGCGGGATCATAGCTCATCCCTCCGGATGTGTCGCGGCCCTGCGCCGGCGCAGCGCCCGGCCCAGACCCACCGGCCCGGCCACGGTGGTGAGCAGCAGGGCGCCCACCACGCCCGCCTGGAGCACCGGGTCAAGCAGCGGCCGTCCGTCCAGCTGCAGGCTGCTGCCCACCGCCACGAAGATGAGTCCGACCTCCCCCCGGGGCACCATGCCCCACCCCACCACGGCCGCGTTCAGACCTCCTCCTGCGACCCATCCGGCCGCCAGCTTGCCGAAGGTGCCCAGCAGCCCCAGCACCAGGGCGAGCAGGAGGGTGCGCGGCGCCACCAGGGCGGAGGTGTCGATGCGGGCCCCCATGAGCACGAAGAACAGGGGCGAGAGGGTCACCACCAGGGGTTGCACCAGCTGTTCCAGGCGGAATAATTCCCGCTTTTCCAGTACCTGCACGTGAGCCGGTTCCAGGATGAGCCCGGCCGCGTAGGCCCCGACGATGGGCGCCAGGCCCGCCAGGCTGCCCAGCCAAGCCAACAGGAACGCGAAGCCCAGGGCCGCGGGCAGCAGCACCTGCTCGCTGCGGAAGCGGCTGGCCTGGCGGAACAGGTGCGGGGTGGCGAACCGGCCCAGGGTCAGGGCCGCCGCCAGGAAGCCCAGGGCCAAGGCCAGGTTCCCGCCCAGCTGCCCCCAGCCCATGCTCCCGCCGTCCGCCGCCGCCACCGCCCCGCCCACGGCCCCGAGCACCAGCAGGCCCAGCACGTCGTCCACCACCGCCGCCCCGACGATCACGCGCCCTTCCCGGGACCTGGCGGCTCCGGCCTGGCGCAGCACCTGGGCCGAGATGCCGATGGAGGTGGCGCACAAGCAGGCGCCCACGAACAGGTCCACCACCAGGGGCGTGCCGGCGGGCAGGAACAGGTAGGCGGCCAGGAGCCCCACGGCCATGGGCGCCAGCATCCCCAGCACGGCCACCCGCACCGCCGGCAACCCCACCCGGACCATCTGCGGCACGGTGGATTCCAGGCCCACCGCGAACATGAGCACCACGATGCCCAGGTTGCCCAGCAGGTCCAGGGGCGGATTGGCGGCCACCCCGGGGAACCAGGCCGCCATCTGGTGCAGGGCGCCCAGGGCCAGGCCCGCCCCCAGTTCGCCGGCCACCGCCGGGAGCTTCAGGCGCAGGGCCAGCTCGCCCCCCAGTTTCGCCGCCAGCCAGAGCAGGGCCAGCAGGGCCAGGGTCTCACCCAGCGGCTCGGGATGATGGGCGATGGCCAGCACGGGGGCTCCGGCAAGGAAACGGGATCCAGGATCCGGCCATGAGTGTTCCGGCCTCGCGGAGCCGAATCATACTTGGCCTGTTCGTGCTTCAGAATACCCCCATGAGTCCCTTTTCCTCTGTCTCCTGGTTGTCCCGGTGTCTGTCCGCCCCCGGGTTTCCTTTGGCGCTGCTGGGGATCTGGGGCCTGGAAGCCTGGCTCACCCGGGTCCGCCTGGGGGACCTTCCGGACCTGCCCGGGCCGGACCCGGACCCGGTGCTGCCGCCGGTGGCCCTCTGCATCCCGGTGCGCGACGAGGAACGGGAACTGGGCCCGGCCCTGGATTCCTGGCTGGGCCAGGACTACCCGTCCCTGCGCATCCTGGCGGTGGACGACGGCTCCACCGACCGGACGCCGGAAATCCTGGCCCGGCGGGCCGATCCGCGGCTGCGCGTGCTGCGCGTGGACCCGTTGCCTCCGGGCTGGCTGGGCAAGAACTACGCCCTGCACCTGGCCTCGCGCCAGCCGGAGGCCCTGGAGGCCGAGTGGCTGCTGTTCGCCGACGCCGACGCCCAGGCCGCCCCGGACCTGCTGCGCCGGGCCTTCGCCTTCCTGGAGCGGTGCCCCGCCGACCTCTTGACCCTGCTTCCCGCCCTGGACACGGTGGGCTGGACCGAACGGGTGTTCCTGCCGGTGGCGAACCTGTTCTTCCTGTGGCTGGTGCCCCTGCGCCGGGTCCCCGATCCGCGCAGCCGCGTCGCCTGCGGGGTGGGCGGGTTCATCCTGGTGCGCCGCCGGGCCTACCAGGCCGCCGGGGGCCACGAGGGCGCGCCCATGGCGGCGGTGGACGACATGGGGCTGGCGTACCGGGTCAAGGCGGCCGGCTGCGTGAACCGGGTGGCCCTGGGCGGGCCGCACCTGCACCTGCGCATGTACCACGGCCCCCTGGAGATCGTCCGCGGCCTGCGCAAGAACCTCCTGGCCCTGCCCTGGACCTTCCCGCTGGCGCCGGTCCTGGCGGCGGCGGCGGTGCTGGCCACCTTCGGCTGCGTGCTGGCGGCCCTGGGCGGCCATCCCGGGGCCGGCCTGCTGCTCTGGCTGCTGGTGCCGCCCCTCCTGGGGGAAGCGCACCAGCGCTTCACCGGCAGGCCCGTGGACCTGGCCTGGGCGTTCTGGCCCCTGAGCGGCGCGCTGGTGCTGGCCGGGCTCCTGCCAGCCTTCTGGGACCGCCTGCGGGGGGTGAACCGGTGGCGGGGCCGGGACGTGCCTATTCGAAAACCTTGATGGTCTCGTCCAGCTTGCGCAGCACCGCCAGGATCCGGAACGGCTCCACCGGCATGTAGTCCACGGCCCCGGCCGCCAGGGCCCGGTTGCGCTTGAGCTCCAGGTCGTCGGCGGTGCCCGCCAGCAGGATCGGCAGGGGACACTTCTCCTGTTCCACCAGCTGGCGGGACAGTTCCAGGGGGCTCGACAGGCGCAGGTGGTTGTGGACGACGATCAGCCGGATGCGTCCCCAGCCGGCCCCGTCCCCGGGAGCCAGGAACGGCCGCACCGGCCCCTTGATGTAGTCCAGGCTCTGCACCCCGAACTTGCGGCCCAGGGCTTCCCCCATGTGCCGGGCGAAGTCCTCCCGCTCGGTGAGGATCAGGAAGGCCGGGTCCCGGTCCACCCACACGCGCATCTGGGGCAGCGCCGCCGGGCGCTCCTTGGCGCCTTGGCGGCCCCCGGACTCGTAGGCCTCCTGGTCCCGCATGGCCTGGAGGCGCTGCTGGCCTTCCAGCCAGCTGCGGTACTGGCCCAGGACCGTGCGGTCCACCCGGTCGGTGAAGCGCATGCCCACGTAGTCGTCGCCGAAGTAGGCCACCTTGGCGTAGGCGGTGATGCGCAGGTTCTCCTCCAGGGTCAGGTCCAGGGTGGATTCCTCGCCCATGCGCAGCACCTCGTGGACCTTGCGCGGCGAGCCGGGCACGGTGAGCTCGAAGCCCTCGTGGCCCATGCCCTTGATCTGGCCGTCCAGGAGCGCGCTGCGGGCGTTGGTGAAGGTCACCTTGGGTGCGGTCTCCGGCACGAAGAAGGCCACCCGGTGGTCGTCGGTGCGGCGCAGGGACCGGGGCACCGAAAGGGTCGCGCAGCCCACCCCCTCCCACTCGGCGAAGCCCTTGAAGTCCACCACCGCCTCGTACTGGAAGCCCCGGTCCTCGATCCCCACCGAGACCTTCTCCCCGGGCGGAAGCTCCCAGGCGGCCCGCTCCTGGGCCGGCATGGCCACCAGGATGCGTTCCGCCTCCTGGGCCAGGAGCTGGAACGGCCCGCGCCGGTCCCGGGCCGAGAGGACCACCTTCACCGCCCCCAGGCACAGGCGCTGGAGGATGATGCGGATGCTCAGGTCGTCTTCGAGGGTGCGCAGATCCGTGGACATGGAAAGCCTAGGAAGAGGAAACCGGGTTGGGCAGCCAGCGCTGCAGAGCGTCCCTCAGGTCGCGGATGGCGATGGGCTTGGCCAGGTAGTCGTCCATCCCCGCCTCCAGGCAGCGCTCCCGGTCACCGGGCATGGCGTTGGCGGTCATGGCCAGGATCGGGGTCCGCCGGGCGCCCCCCTCCCGCTCCCGGATCCGGCGGGAAGCCTCGAACCCGTCCATCTCGGGCATCTGGCAGTCCATGAGGATGAGGTCGAACGGCTCCCGCTCCACCGCCGCGCAGGCTTCCAGCCCGTTCTCGGCCAGCGCCGGGGTCAGCCCCAGCTTCTTCAGGACCGCCACCGCCACGCGCTGGTTCACCAGGTTGTCCTCGGCCAGGAGCACCCGCATGGAGGCGAACGCCTCCGGGGCGGAGACCAGCGGCGCCGGCGCCGGCAGGCTGCCCCGGTGCCCCTCCAGCAGGGTGCGCAGGTGCGAGGCGCGCAGAGGCAGGGGCAGGAACTCGGTGACCGGCAGCCCCGCGGGCTGGGCGGCCCCGTCCTTGGCGTACTGGGAATGGGTGCGCACCAGGCGCGTGTGGGCCAGGCCCGGGTCCTGGTGCACGCCCTGCAGGAACCGCAGCAGGTCCGGGGCCAGGTCGGCCCCGCCGGGGAACATCACGACGGCGGTGGCGTCGTCCAGGGGACCGATGGCGCGCAGCCGTTCCAGGGCCTCGTCCCCCGGTGCCAGGCGCTCGGTGCGGAAGCCCCACTCCCGCAGCTGGGCGTCCAGGAACCCGGCGCCGGGCTCCCCCAGCCCGGCCAGGAAGAGGCGCGGGCGGGTGTCCGGGAACCAGGTCTCCCGGCCCGCCTCCGCCGCCTGGAAGCGGGCGGTGAGCCAGAAGATGGAGCCCTTGCCGGGGGTGCTGCGCACCCCGATGGCCCCGCCCATGAGTTCGGCGATGCGCCTGCAGATGGCCAGCCCCAGGCCGGTGCCGCCGTACTTGCGGGTGGTGGCCGAATCGCCCTGGTAGAAGGACTGGAACAGCTTGGCCGCCACCTCTTCGCGCATGCCGATGCCGGTGTCCTCCACTTCGAAGCGCAGGGTGACCCCCGGCTGCGGCGCGTCGCCCCCATCCTCCAGGAGCACCCGGATCATCACCCAGCCCTCCCGGGTGAACTTGATGGCGTTGTCCACGAGGTTGGTGAGCACCTGGCGCAGCCGGATGGGATCGCCCATGAGCTGGACCGGCGCCTTCCGGGACACCCAGGTGGCCAGTTCCACGCCCCGGTCGTGGGCCTTGACCCCGAGGATCGCCACCAGGTCGTCCAGGAGCCCGTGCAGGTCGAACTGGATGCGCTCCAGCTCCAGCTTGCCCGCCTCGATCTTGGAGAAGTCAAGGATGTCGTTGATCAGCCGCAGCAGGGTGGCGGCGCTGGCGCGGATGGTGGAGGCGTACTCCTTCTGCTCGTCGCTGAGGGCCGTGTTGAGGAGCAGTTCGGTCATGCCGATGATGCCGTTCATGGGCGTGCGGATCTCGTGGCTCATGTTGGCCAGGAACTCGGACTTGAGGCCGCCCATGCGCACCGCCTCGTCCCGGGCCTGGCTCAGTTCCCAGTTCTTCATCTCCAGGTCCAGGGCGGCCCTGGCCAGCTTCTCTTCGGACCGGCGCCGCTCGGTGATGTCCCGGAACTGCCAGAAATGGCCGTAGAACTCGTCCCCCGCCTCGATGGGAACGTAGTCCAGGGCCAGGATCCGGCCGTCGGCCATGGGCAGTTCGGCGCCGCTGGCGGCCTTGCGGCGCTCCAGCATGGCTCCCTGGAACTCCTGGAAGGCCTCCGGGTCCTGGAACTGCTCCTGGATCATCTCCAGAAGCTCCGCCGCCTCGCTCCCGGTGAGGAACTGGGGCGGCACCGGAACCTGGAACATCCGGCAGAACGACTCGTTGATGAGGGAGACGCCCCGCTGGGGGCTCTCCACCAGGATGGCGTCGGCCATGTTCTCGATCAGGGCCTGCAGCCGGGAGGTGAGGGAGCTGAGGGCGGCCTCGCCGAGCTTGCGTTCGGTGATGTCGTTCATGGTGCCCGAGACGCCGGTCACCATGCCCGCTTCCCCCAGGGTGATGCGGGTGTACATCTCCACCCACCGCACCTGGTCGTCCCGGGTGCGGAACCGGAACTCCCCCCGCACCGTGTCCTGGGCCGTCTCCTTGGCGCGGGTGAGCATGTCCAGGTAGCGCCCCTTGTCGACCGGGTGCATGCGGTCCAGGAAGGGGGTGCCCAGGCTTGCGGCCACCGGGAACCCGGTCATGGCCTCCCAGGCCGGGTTCAGGAACGACCAGTTGCCGTCCGGGTCGATCTGGAACACGGTCTCCCGGAGGTGGTCCACCAGGGACTTGTACCGGGCCGGGTCGGCGGGCGGCGGGGCCAGCTCCCCGGCCGGGCGCAGGCGGGCCCCCACCTCCGCCAGGAAGGCGTCCCAGGCCGGCCCCTGGGGCACCGGAGTGCCTGAAGCAGCCAGGGCAGCGAGATGCTGATCGAGGAAGGAGTTGGGGTCCATGGGGGGCCGGCGGGTTCCTGGGCGGAGGATGGGATTGCTTTCATACTATCCAGTGGCCGGGCTCTTAAGGTGTATCGGCCACGGCGGACGGTAAAAGAAATTTCTTGTTTTTTTCGCCTTTCGCCTTCAAGCTTGGACGTGCCCCACCGGCACCCTCCCTTTTCGCGCCCCGGAGTTCCCCATGGCCACCCCCGTCAATGAACAGGAAGACCGCATCAAGGTCCTGAACCGCGCCCTGGCCGACATCGAGCGCCAGTTCGGCAAAGGCTCGATCATGCGCCTGGGCGAGCGCATGAGCGTGGACGGCATCGATGTGATCTCCACCGGCTCCATCGCCCTGGATGCCGCCCTGGGGGTGGGCGGCGTGCCCAAGGGCCGGGTGGTGGAGATCTACGGGCCCGAGGCCAGCGGCAAGACGACCCTGGCCCTGCACATGGTCGCCCAGGCCCAGAAGAAAGGTGGCCTGGCCGCCTACATCGACGCCGAGCACGCCCTGGACCCGGACTACGCCCGCAAGCTCGGAGTGGACATCGACAACCTCTTCATCAGCCAGCCGGACAGCGGCGAGCAGGCCCTGGAGATCTGCGACCAGCTGGTGCGCAGCGGAGCCCTGGACATCATCGCGATTGACTCGGTGGCGGCCCTGGTGCCCAAGGCGGAGATCGACGGGGAGATGGGCGAGATGCAGGTGGGGCTCCAGGCCCGCCTCATGAGCCAGGCCCTGCGCAAGATGACCGCCTCCATCAGCCGCACCAACACCTGCGTGGTGTTCATCAACCAGATCCGCATGAAGATCGGCGTGATGTTCGGCAACCCCGAGACCACCACCGGCGGCAACGCCTTGAAGTTCTACTCCTCGGTGCGCCTGGACGTGCGCAGCATCCAGAGCATCAAGGGCAACACCGGCGATCCCCTGGTGGCCGCCAAGGACGAGGACTCCTCGGTGGTGGGCAAGAAGACCAAGGTCAAGGTGGTGAAGAACAAGGTCGCCCCGCCCCTCAAGGTGGCCACCTTCGACATCATGTACGGCGAGGGCATCAGCCGCCTGGGGGAGCTGGTGGAACTGGGCACCCAGCTGGAGATCATCCAGAAGAGCGGCTCCTGGTACAGCTACAAGGACTCCCGCCTGGGCCAGGGTGCCGACAACGTCAAGAAGCTCCTGGCCGACAACCCCGAACTGGCCGACGAAATCGAATCCCAGGTGCGCACCAAGCTGGGCCTCAAACCGCTGTAGGGGTGCGGGCGCCATCCTGCTGACGCATGCATGTCCCGGTGCGGCGGCAGGCCCGTCGTACGGGTTCCGCGCGATGCGCCGCCCCACCGTTGGTGGTCGTGAATGGGAGTGCGTGCTCGTCGCAAGCTCCTGCGCGCGCACTCCCATTCACGGCCACCGGCCGTCGAGCCGCACCGGACTTTGGGCTCGGCAATTTAGGCGTGAGTTGGAAGGCGTCCCTGCCGGCTGATGGGACTTGGCGAGTCCTCTTGGGTTGGCAAATGGAAAGGGCCTATAAAGTTTGGCGAGGCGATTCCCGCAGGCCGCCTCGAAGTCACCGATGCCTTGGTTCTTTGGTCGGCCCCGATGAACAACCGAGTGCTTCGTCAGACCGCGCTGTGCGCGGTTTGACAAAGCCGAGCACCGGTGGGTCGGCGCGAGGCCCCGGAACCCGGACGACGGACCTGCCGCCGGTTGGAGGAGTCAGCCTACCGGGTTGCGCAGGACGCCCAGGCCCTCCACTTCGCATTCGACGACGTCGCCGGGCTTGAGGAATTCGGGCGGGTTGCGGGCGAAGCCCACGCCGGCGGGGGTGCCGGTGGCGATGACGTCGCCGGGGAGGAGAGTCATGCCCTTGGACAGCCACTCGATGGTGGCGGGAAGGTCGAAGATCATCTGGGCAGTGTTGCCGTCCTGCTTGAGCACGCCATTCACTTTGCAGGTGAGACGCAGGGCCTGGGGGGCGGGCACCTCGTCCCTGGTCACCAGCCATGGGCCCATGGGGCAGGTGCCGTCCAGGCTCTTGCCCTTGAAGAACTGGCCGCCATGCCCGGTCTGGACGTCCCGGGCGGAGACGTCGTCGATGACCGTGTAGCCGAACACGTGGTCCATGGCCCGTTCCCGGGGGATGTCCACTCCGCCGGGTCCGAGGACGACGCCCAGTTCCACTTCCCAGTCCAGTTCCTGGGTGGCCTCCGCGTGGGCCGGAATGGTGGCCCCGGGGGCCAGCACCGCGGTGGTGGCCTTGGTGAAGAAGATCGGCCGGGTGGGCAGCTTCACCTCCTTGCCCCGGCTGGCGGCGGCTTCCTTGCTGTGGTCGGCGTAGTTCCAGCCCAGGCAGAAGATGTTGCGCCGGGGCGCGGGGATGGGGGCCAGCAACCGGATCCGTTCCAGGGGCTGGCGGGGGCCTCTGGCCAGGGCCTCCCGGGCGGTGGCCAGGCCGGCTTCGCCGGCGGCCACCAGGTCCAGCATGGAGGCGAATGGCAAGGCCACGTAGTGGTCCATCCCGGCCAAGGCGGCCACGATGGGGCTGGAGCCCTGGAGGCAAGTGATCAGGCGCATGGTCGCACTCCTAGTCGTCTTTGCTCTGGACGCCCAGGCTGAGCCCGCGCAGGTGCGCTGGCACTGGGCTGGAAATCTGGGCGGAGCGGGCTCCGGAAGCCGCGGGTTCCTGCATGGGGGCGTTGCCCGGGCGGGGGCGGGCGCCGCCCGGGGAGCGGAACAGATCGGCCATCTGCTCAGGGGTGGCGAACCGCTCCAGGCGGGCCAGCTGGACCGCGGTGGGGAAACCCTCGTAGCGCAGGCGCCGGGGACCCCAGATGTCCACGGGCGTGCTCCGCAGTTCCGGGATGCGGGGCAGGGTCTGGCGGAAGTAGATGCCCAGGGGCCGGCCGTCGGCGGTCACGAAACCCACCAGGTCGGTTTCCGGCATCAGCACCGGCCGCCCTTCCCGCCAGAGGGCGTAGCTCACCGAGCGGCCCTGTTGGGAATGGATCAGGGCCACCGGGGCCGGCTCCCCCAGGTCCGTACCCAGGCTGGCTTCCTGGGCCCGGTAGGCTTCCAGCTGGTCCCCCTGGCGCAGCTCCCGCTGGGGCTGGGCCATGGGATGGGGATCCTGGAGGTTGGCGGGCAGGAAGTGGTCGTCCACCTGCTGGTACACGGTGCCCATGAGCCGGGGGCCGGGGCCGCCCAGGGATTTGACCACCGTCTCCACCAACTGGGGCAGGAGCACCTGGGGCGCCACGTAGAGTTCATCCTCGCTGGGAATGGCCAGGAAGATGTTCTGCCCCGGGAACAGCCCCCGCCAGAGTTCCGGGAGCAGGAACCGGGCGGCGCTGTGCCCGTCCGGGAAGACCCCCCGGTAGATGCCGCTGGGCTGGCGCTGGAAGGGGCAGTGGAGGGAACGCTCCCGCAACTGCTCCATGCTGCGGTCCAGCAGGTCCTCCCAGGTGACGCCCCAGAGGGTCAGCCAGGGGGCGGGCATGGTCTGGCCGCACACCGCCATGCGCAGGGCCAGCCCCTCCAGGTAGGGGCGGTAGAAGAAGCCGTCCCGCTCCCCCTTCCAGTTGGGCACCAGGCGCGGGGCCAGATCGTACTGGGCCTCGGCCCACGGGGGCGGCAGAGCCCAGCCGTGGTCCATCAGTTCCCGGACGGCATCGCCCCAGTGGGCACGCTCCTCGGCGCCCAGATGGGGAAATTCCTCCAGGTGCGGCTCCAGCCCGGGCAGGTCGACGGGAAGGTTCCTCGCGCCCAGGATCTCCTCGAGGGTGGGGAGGACCTGTTTGGGCGTGGACTGGAAGAATCGGGAAAGGAAAGCCATGACACATCCATCAGTTAACTCTTATTTTGCCCCAAGCCGAGCGGAAGGGATTGCCGTAATCTGGAGGTATGGGGCCTCTCGACTCCCTTTCCCGGCCCATGAAGGCCTTGCGCGTGTCGGTGACGGACCGGTGCAATTTCCGCTGTCCTTACTGTATGCCAAGGGAAGGCTTCGGGGACGGTTTCAAGTTCCTGGACCGGGAAGAAATTCTCACGTTCGAGGAAATCGTCCGCCTGGTGCGGGTCTTCGCGGGGCTGGGGGTGGACAAGGTTCGCCTCACCGGCGGCGAGCCGCTGCTGCGCCGGGGTCTGCCGGGCCTGGTGGCGGAACTGGCGCGCGTTCCGGAACTGCGGGAAGTGACCCTCACCACCAACGGTTCCCTCCTGGCGGGCCTGGCACGGCCCTTGAGGGAGGCCGGCCTGACCCGCCTGACGGTCAGCCTGGATTCCCTGGATCCCCAGCGGTTCCAGGCCAATGGCGACACCACCGTGACCCTGGCCCAGGTGCTGGAAGGGCTTGAGGCGGCCCGGGCCGCCGGATTCCGGGGCACCAAGCTCAACTGCGTGCTGCGCCGGGGCGAGAACGACGCGGACATCCTGCCCCTGGCGGACTTCGCCCGGCGTGAGGGCTACATCCTGCGCTTCATCGAGTTCATGGACGTGGGCACCCGCAACGGCTGGCGCCTGGATGCGGTGATCCCGGCCGCGGAGGTGGCCCGGACCATCGCCGCCCGGTGGCCCATGGAGCGCTTCTGGAAGACCGCCCCCAACTGCGTGTCCCAACACTGGCGCTACCTGGACGGGGCCGGCGAACTGGGGCTCATCGCCTCGGTCACCGAGCCGTTCTGCGCCGGATGCGACCGGGCGCGGCTGTCGGCCGACGGAGCCCTGTTCACCTGCCTGTTCGCTTCCCAGGGGCTGGACCTGAAAGGCTTCCTGAGAGCCGGCACCTCTGACCAAGACCTGGCGGCCCTGCTGGAAGCCCGCTGGAAGCGCCGGGACGACCACTACTCGGAGATTCGCAGCGCCCAGACCGCCAGCCTGCCCCGGGCCGAAATGTTCCACCTGGGCGGGTGATCAGAGACTGAGCACCTCCTGCAGGCAGGCCTCCCACACTTCGTCGGGGGTCTCCTCGAGGTACAGTTCCACAGCGTTCCCCGCCGGCCGAGCCTCCGGATGGGCCGACCAGGCGGCGTAGACCCGGTCCAGGCCCTGGCGGTCCATGGGCTTGTACCTGAGCTTGTGGGCCTTGCGGGCCCGGTCTGGGTCCGGGCCTTTCACCGACAGGCCATGGTGGGGGGCCGCGTGGAAGGTGAACACCTGGGACCAGGTGGAACCGATGAGCTGGTTGAAGTGAAGGAACGCTCCGTGATTGGATAAGGTGCAGGTAATGTTGCGCTTGGGGCCAGGCCACAGGGCCGACCAGCGGGCCAGGAGCGCCTCCGCGCGCCTGCGGTCCTGGGGATGTTTCAAGGCCGCCTGGGCCTTGGCCAGAAACACGTCCAAGTCATCCAAGGTCAATTTCCCCCAGTGGAGAAGGATACGCCCGCGGAAAAGGCCGGGGGCATCTGTTCAGTCGGGTCCCGACCTGTCGAAAACCCCGTCCCCGTGGCTGGCCGATGGCTACGTTGAAAAATCACAAAACTTTTATTGATCCGTTCGAAACAGCCCGGGAGGGCGCCCCCGCCGTCTCCCTGGCCCGGTCCCCAGGCAGGAAGGTGACTTCCGAATGGCTCGAGACGATGAGGCAAGTCTTTTATTTACAGTGTTTGAATTAAGACCAGAGGTGGGATACCCTGGTTCCCGCCCCATCCCGGCCATGGCTGGGGAGGTCCTCCCGGCCCAGAATCCGGCTTGGGGCCCAGAACTTTTTTATAACGAACCTTCCCTTGTTATGTGTCACCTGATATTAATGTTGCACCTTTCTGTGCAACGGAACCGATTCTGGTTTTCCATCCCCAGAAGCTGAGGCATTTATGATTAAGATCGACATCGCCGGAACCTTGATGCAGACACTGCCCGTTTCCAAGGCCACTGCCCTCCAGGTGGTGGACTTGCTCACCGACCGCATGAAGAAGGCGTTGCTGGACGGGCACCGGATCGAGATCCGCGGCTTCGGGGTGTTCGAGCCCCGCCCCCGCAAGCGGGGCATGGGCCGCAACATCAAGACCGGGGCCAGCGTCGACATCCCCAAGGGCCGCAGCATCCGCTTCAAGCCGGGCAAGGATCTCCGGGACATCGAGGTGAAATAGCGGGCCCTGCCCCCCGCCTCACTCCCGGGGATACACGCGCACGCTCTTCCATTGTTTGAGCAGGACCTTGCCCGGAGGGAAACCCCGGGGCTTGGACACGTCCGCGGCGCGGCAGTAGTGCACCTCTGCCTTGCCCCCGTCCCGGGCCTTGCTGAAGAAGGCCGCCAGTTCCGCGGCCCGTTCGATGAGGGCGCGGGGCAGTTCGGCGATCCGTTCAGGGTTGCGCACCACCACGTGGCTGCCCGGCAGGTTCGCCACGTGCAGCCACAAGTCATGGGGAGCGGCGACCTTGAAGGTGAGCTGGTCGTTGTCCGCGTCGCCCTTGCCGATGAGCACTTCGAACCCTTCCACCATGACCGAGCGGAAGGCTTTGCCTTTGCCGTCGGCGCGCGCATCGGCCCGTGCTGCCGTCCGTTTTCCCGTCTTCTCGTTCACGCGCTTGACTCCCGGGGCCGGCCCGGAAGGCGCGGGAATGGCCGCCGGGTCCGCCCGGACCGGGTCCTGCTGGGCTTCCCGCAGCTCCAGCTCCTTCATCTGCCGGTGCAGTTCCCGCTCCAGGTCCTGCAGGCGCGCCAGGCCCCGCTCGGCCCGCTTCACCCCATGGAACCAGCGCTGCACGGCCTCCTCGGCCCGGAGCCCGTCGGTCAGCTCGATCGCCGTGCCGTCCAGCAGCTCCGCCCGTCCGCTCACTCCCCGCAGGCGGTACAGCTCCGCCGCCAGGGCCTGGGCCCGGGGGCGCAGGCCCACGGCCAGGGAATGACGCTCCCGGTCCCGGTTCAGGGCGTCCCGGTAGCGCTCCAGGCGCTTGCGTTCGGTCGCCAGCTTCCGGTCCGCAACGGCCTTGCGGGGGGCCAGCACCAGCCGGGCCGAACGCTCCAGGGACCAGGACCGGTGCCGGGCCAGCAGGGGTCCGGCCCCCGGAAGCACGTCCGGGACGTCACCGGCCAGGGCGGCGTCGGCGCTGGCCCCGAAGCGCTCCCGGAAGCGCTGCAGGGGCGGGGGCTCCGCCCCCGGCTCCGGGGGCTCGGCGGGGAACAGGTGGCCCAGGCCCATGCGGGCCGGGTTCAGATCCAGGCCGTCCAGGCGCAGCCCGGCCCGGCCCGGGATGGCCTGGAAGGTCAGCCGGGCGGCCTCGATCCGGCCGGTGATGGCGCGCCGGCGTAGCACCAGTCCCAGCCAGCGCTCCCGGGGGTCCCCCTGCACCTCCGTGAGGCGAGTGCCCTTGAGTTCCCCGGCCCAGCGGCGGGACAGGTCCGTGCGGGCCTCGGCCTTGAGCAGGCGGTAGGCCTCGTCCCGTTCCTGGAGCAGCCACAGTTCCGGGGCCGGGTTGAGCACGAAGATCCAGGCCAGGCCCGGCTCCAGCCCGGCCCGCCGGTCCGGGGCCCACAGCAGCGCCAGGGCCCGGGGGGAAGCCCAGGCCCCCTGGACGGAGCCTTCCCCGGCCCGCAGCCGGGCCCGGGCCAGGGCGAGCAGCAGGGGAGCGTCCATCAGAGCAGTTGCAGGATGGCCTCGGTGGGCAGCACCATGGCGAACTCCCCTTGCAGCTCCGCCAGGGCCGCCTCGTGCAGGGGCTGGGCCGGGAGGCGCCGGCCGTCCACGTCGTCCAGCTCGAACGTCACGCAGGCGTCCCGCAACACCACCGTCTTGAAGCCCAGGTCGCAGGCGGTGCGGGCGGTGCTGGAGACGGCATGGGGAAGGGTGAACCCGGCCAGCACCAGGCGGGCGATGCCCCGGCCGCGCAGGTGCGCTTCCAGCCCGGTGCCGGTGAAGGCGCAGTGGCCGTGGGTGCGCAGCACCGTTTCCGAGGGCAGGGGCGCGGTACCGGGCTTGAAGGCGTGGCCGGGCTCCTCCGGGTGCAGGGGCGAGTTGGGGTCCCGGCTGTCGCTGGCCACATGCACCACCTCCAGGCCGTTCCGGCGGAAGGCCTGCAGCAGCGCGGCCATGTTGGCCTCCGCCTCGGGCTGGTTGCGCTGGCCCCAGTACGGCTCATCCCACGCCTTCTGCGCGGCGACGAGGAGCAGGGCGATATTCTTGGGCAGCAAGCTAGAACTCCTCGGAGAACGGCGATGGACCTTCCTTCTCGAAGTAGGTCTTGAGGATCATCATGGTGCGGGTGGTGACCTGGGGGCCCAGGGAACGGATCTTGCGCAGGCGCTGATGCACGCCCATGGGGGATTCGGCCACGATCTTCAGGAGCAGGCTGTCCTCGCCGGCGATGGTGTAGGCCGCCAGCACGTCCAGTTCCCGTTCCAGGGCCTGGATGAATTGCTCTTCAAGGTGGTCGTCGTTGCCGGACTGGTAGCGCACCGCCACGAAGGCCACGCAGGGCTTCATCACCGCGGCGGGGGCCACCCGGGCGCCGTAGCCGCCGAGCACGCCTTCGGCCTCCAGGCGCTTGACCCGGTCGATCACCGTGGGCCGGCTCACCCCCAGCCGCTCCGCCAGTTCCGCGTGGCTGATGCGCCCCTCCTTCTGCAGGGCCGCCACCAGCCGGCAGTTCAGGTCGTCCTCCATGATGTTCTTCTGCATTACATCCCCCGCCATCCATTGTAGCGGTGGCGGCTGCCGGTGCGGCAGCACGATGGAACCGTTCATTCACGCCGCCTATACTTTCCCCCAGGCACCCCCGATAGCGGAGAAGCACCATGGATTTCGTACGGCCGTTCACGGAACGCAGCTTCTTCCTCATCGCCGGGCCCTGCGTCATCGAATCCCGGGAGCATGCACATTTCCTGGCGGCGCGCCTCCAGGACCTCACCGATTCCCGGGGCATCCCGTTCATTTTCAAGGCCAGCTTCGACAAGGCCAACCGCACGTCCCTGGACAGTTTCCGGGGCGGCGCCATGGCCGAGGGGCTGGACATCCTGTCCGAGGTGCGCTCCCGCCTCGGGGTCCCGGTGCTCACGGACGTCCATGAAACGGTCCAGTGCGCCCCCGTGGCCGAGGCGGTGGACGTGCTGCAGATCCCGGCGTTCCTGTGCCGGCAGACGGACCTGCTCACCAGCGCCGCCGCCACCGGCCGCCCGGTGAACATCAAGAAAGGCCAGTTCCTCGCCCCCTGGGACCTGCGCCACGCGGTGGCCAAGGTGGCCAGCGTCCCGGGGCACGGGCCGGTGTGGGTCACCGAGCGGGGCTCCAGCTTCGGCTACGGCAACCTGGTGGTGGACTTCCAGGCCTTCCCCCACCTGCGCCGCACCGGCTGCCCGGTGATCTTCGACGCCACCCACAGCGTGCAGAAGCCCGGCGCTCTGGGCAGCGCCACCGGCGGGGCCCGGGAGATGATCCCCACCCTGGCCCGGGCCGCCGCCACGGCCGTGGACGGATTCTTCTTCGAGGTGCACGAGGAGCCTTCCCGGGCCCTGAGCGACGGTCCCAACGCCATCCGCCTGGACCAGTTCGGGGACCTGCTGGACCAGCTCCTGGAACTCTGGCGGGCGGGACGGGGGGGGACTGTGGGGGACCAGGCCGGACGGGAAGGCGCTTGACGGGTATCCTGGTGGCCATGGCCGCCGACACCCGAGCTTCCACCCTCCAGACGCTCCTCCGGAAGGCCTATCCGGACGCCCGCTGCGCCCTGGACCACCGGGACCCGTACCAGCTGGTGGTGGCCACCATCCTGAGCGCCCAGTGCACCGACGCCCGGGTGAACCTCACCACTCCGGCCTTCTTCAAGCGCTTCCCCGATCCCGGGGCCCTGGCCGGCGCCGGCCCGGAGGAAGTGGAGTCGCTCATCCGGTCCACCGGCTTCTTCCGGGCCAAGGCCCGCAACCTGCTGGCCCTGGCCCGGATCCTGGTGGAGCGCCACGGCGGCCGGGTGCCCGGGTCCCGGGAGGAGCTGGCCAGGCTGCCCGGGGTCGGCCCCAAGACCGCCAACGTGGTGCTGGCCAATGCGTTCGGGGTGCCGGCCCTGGCGGTGGACACCCACATCTTCCGGGTGGCCCGGCGCCTGGGGCTCTCCACCGGCGCCAACCCGGACAAAGTGGAGGCGGACCTGCGCCGGCTGTTCCCCTCGGACAGCTGGATCGAGCTGCACCACCAGCTGATCTTCCACGGGCGGAGGGTTTGCCACGCCCGCAAGCCGGACTGCCCCGGCTGTCCGCTGCTGGGCCTGTGCCCCACCGGGCTCGGCGAGCGGGACGATCCCCATACCGGAACGCGCTTTCCGTCCTTGGCCGGGGACTCGGGCCCGGCCGGGCCCGAGCCGGCCCCCCGGCTTCCGGACCAGGGCCCGGCGCGGATCGTCTCCCTGGTGCCCAGCGTCACGGAACTGCTGGTGCAGTGGGGCCTGGCAGCGCGCCTGGCGGGGCGCACCGCCTTCTGCGTGGAGCCCAAGTGGATCCGCGCCACCGTTCCTTCCGTGGGGGGCACCAAGAACCCCGACATCGCCCGCATCGTCTCCCTGCGTCCGGACCTGGTGATCCTGGAGCGGGACGAGAACACCCTGGCGGCCGCCCAGGCCCTGCAGGCCGAGGGATTGCGGCTGCTGGTGCTGGAGGTGGGTTCCCTCGAGGACTGCCTGGAGGCCTACCGGGTCCTGGGCGAGGCGGTGGGTGCGCCGCAGGCGGGGCAGGCCCGGGCCGAGGCCCTCAAGGCGCTGATCGAACCCCGCCCGCCCGTTGGCCCGCGCACGCTGACCCTGATCTGGAAGGATCCCTGGATGAGCGCCGGGCCGGACACCTACGTCGCCGACCTGGTGCGCCGGGCCGGACTCACCCCCATCGGCCCGCCGCGCTACCCGGCCCTCGGCGACGCCCAGCTGGCGGCCCTGGAGCCCCAGGTGATCCTGCTCCCGGACGAGCCGTACCGCTTCACCGCCCGCCACCAGGCGGAACTGCAGCGGCGCTTCCCCCAGGCCCGGGTGCTCAGGCTGGAGGGGCGGCACCTCACCTGGTACCTGAGCCGCACCGAGCAGGGCCTGGCGGCCTTGAAGGAGCTGGTCAGCCGTTCAGGAACTTGAGCATCGCCGCCGGGTCCTGGAAACCCACGACGCGGCGCAGCTCGCGGCCGTCGCCGTCCAGCAGCAGCACCGTGGGGTAGCCGAGGATGCCCAGGCGCTTGGCCAGGTCCTCGCGCACCGCGTAGGTGTCGATGCGCACCGCCACCGCCCGGTCCCGGACCCAGGCGGCCACCTGGGGGTCGGGCCAGGTCTTGGTGTCCAGTTCCTTGCACTCGGCGCACCACTCGGCGTACACGTCCACCAGCACCGGCTTGCCGGAGGCCTTGGCCCGGGCCAGGGCGGTCTCCAGGTCCTGCTGGAGCCAACCTGCCTGGTCGGGCGCCGCTACCTGGACCGGGGCCCCGCCGGACGGAAGCAGGTTCAGGTCCAGCTTGAGCTCCGCCGCCCGGACGCCCAGCAGCACGCCCAGGGTCAGGGCCACCAGGCCCACGGCCTTGCCCAGCCCCGAGGGCAGGTCCCCGGCCGGGCGGAACGCCCCCGCCACCACGGCCGCCACCAGCAGAGTGAGGCTCCAGGAAGCGTAGTTCAGCCACCCGGGCACCACCAGGCGCACGTTCCAGGCGGCGAAGCCGAGCACCACCAGGCCCATGGCCTGCTTGAGGCGCACCAGCCAGTCCCCGGAACGGGGCAGGGCGGCGGAGAAGGTGCCCACCGCCATGAACAGGATGCCCATGCCCAGGGCGAAGGTGAACAGCAGGGAAGCCCCCAGCAGCACCCGGCCCTGCTGGGCGATGGCCACCAGGGCGGTGCCGATGAAGGGGCCCACGCAGGGGGCCGAGATGGGCCCCAGCACCAGGCCCATGACGAAGGCGCCGCCCAGCCCGCGCCGGGGGCCGGAGCCCTGCAGGCGGGATTGGAGACCCTGGGGCAGGCTCACCTCGAACGCGCCGAACAGGCTCAGGGCGAACAGGGCGAACAGGAGGGACACGGGGATCAGGAAGGCCCGGGACTGGGCGAAGGCGCCGAAGGCCGAGCCGGTGAGCGCCGCCGCCACCCCCAGGGCGGTGTAGGTGGCCGCCATGCCCAGCACGAGGGCGGCGGACAGGGCCAGGCCCCGGGCCTTGCCGCCGCCTTTGGCCCCCAGCACGGCCATGGTGATGGCGATCATGGGGTAGACGCACGGGGTGAGCGAGGCGGCCAGGCCGAAACCCAGGGCCGCCAGGTACAGCAGGACCAGGCCGCGCAGGCCCCGGGCCGGCCGGCCCGCGACCGGACCCGGGCCGGCCCCGGCGGCGAGGGCGGCGCCCTGGACCTTCAGGATCCGGTCCCGGGGCGGATAGCAGACGCCGCCGGCGCCTTCGGTGCAGGGCTGGTACGTGACCACCAGCTCCACCTCCGCGGGCAGCCCGGTGCCGGAGACGGGAACCGCCACCCGGCCGTGCCAGATGCCGTCGCCCAGCTCGTCCTTGGCATCCGTGGGCGGCAGGGGTCCGGTGCGCAGGGTGCCCGGAGTGCCCGGCTTGAGGGCCACGGTCAGGAAGGCGGATTTCAGGTGCGCGCCCGGAGGCACCGTGAGCACCACCGACCCGTCCTGGTAGGCCACCGCCACATCCCGGTCCGGATCGAACGGAGCGGCCGCACCCAGGAGGCTCCCGGCCAGGAACAGCAAACCCGCGATCCATGCCTGCAACCGGCGCATGCGCCCCCCGGCGGGCCAGCTGGCCCTGAGCGATGATGCCACCTACCGGGCGCGGCGGGACAGCCCAACCGGCTAGAATGAAAATGTGAACATCCTGCTGACTCTCCGCCGGCCCTTCGTGGCGGACCACTTCCACGACCTGCCCGGTTTCGTGGAGGCGCGCCATGGCCACAACTGGGAGGTGGAAGCCACGTTCCGGGTGCTGGATCCGGGCGAGGAGGCCGAGTGCGCCGCCGCCCTGGATGCGTGGGTGGCGCAGGTGGACTACACCCTGCTGAACGACCAGCCCGGCACCCGCGGGCGCAACCCCACCGCCGAACTTCTGGCGCAGTGGCTGTTCCTGTTCCTGGAAGGCCGGGGCCGGGACGCGGCCCGGGTGAAGGTGCGGGAGAAGGCCAACTATTGGGCGGCCTGCGCCAGGTCCGGATCTTGAGGGCGCGGACGGGGCTGTGTCTCGGTCTCCTGGCCCTGGGATGCCTGGGGCTGGCGGGATGCGGGCGCCGCCGGGAGCCGGCCCCGGCCGCCGGCCCCAGGCTCGCCGAGCGTCCCCTTGAGCCCTGGCGCTGGCACCTGGCGGGCGGCATCCTGGTCGTCGAGGGCGAGCTGGACCACCCGGAGCAGCTTACCCTGAAGGGGCCGACCCTCTCGGAAACCTGCCTTGCGGCCGCGGGTCCGGTGCGCTGGGAACTGTACCGCCCGCCCCGCGGCGAGGTGGCGCAGTTGCGCGGGGGGGACGGGCGCCTGCTGGCCACTTGGGACTTCGACCAGCCTCCCCCTGTGGCCGCCCCCAAGCCCTCTCCGCCGCCGGTCCCGCCGCCGCCGCCCATTCCCAAGCCGGCCCCGCCTCCCGTTCCGCCTCCGGTTCCGCCGCCTGCGCCTCAGCCCAAGCCCGCCCTGGTCTCGCCCCGGCCTTCGGGGCTGTGGGTCTGGATCCAGGCCCACCTCCCGTTCCTCCACCCCGAGGTTGCGCCCCCGGTTTCGCCTGCGCCCAAGCCATCGCCTGCCCCCAAACCGGCACTCCCCGCCCCGGTCCCGACCCCGGCGCCCATCCCCAAGCCGGCTCCGCCTACCGTTCCGCCGCCGGTTCCGCCGCCCGCGCCCCAACCCAAGCCCGCCCCGGCTCCGCCCCGGCCCCCGGGGCCCGCGCCCAGGCCCGTGGCTCCGCCGTCCCCTGCGCCCGCGGCCAGGCCGGTGCCCCGGCCTTCGGGGCTTTGGGTCTGGATCCAGGCCCACCTCCCGTTCCTCCACCCCAAGGCTGCGCCTCCGGTCCCGCCTGCGCCCAAGCCGGTGCCTGCGCCCAAGCCGGCGCCTGCGCCCAAGCCGGTGCCTGCGCCCAAGCCGGCGCTCCCCGCCCCGGTTCCGCCGCCGGCGCCCATCCCCAAGCCGGCTCCGCCTCCCACCCCGTCTCCGGTTCCGCCGCCCTTGTCCCCTCAGGGCCCCTGGGCCCGCACGGAGCCCCATTTGCCGCTGCCTGCGCCCAAAGCTCCGCCCACGCCGCCGCCCAAACCCCCGCCCCCCCTGGCCCCGGTACAGCCCCCGCCGCCCGCGCCCAGGCCGGCGCCCCTGCCCCCTCCGGGCCCCTGGGCCCGCACGGAGCCCCACTTGCCGCTGCCTGCGTCCAAGGCTCCGTCCGCGCCGCCGCCCAAACCCCCGCCCCCCCCGGCCCCGGTCCAGCCCCCGCCGCCCGCGCCCAGGCCGGCGCCCCTGCCCCCTCCGGGCCCCTGGGCCCGCACGGAGCCCCACTTGCCGCTGCCTGCGTCCAAGGCTCCG
>Ga0326727_10002804_pt1 | contig 57906 bp, 51 predicted proteins | sample MB2enrmetagenome_FD_207643 | JGI IMG/M metagenome (GOLD analysis project Ga0326727, IMG submission 207643) | Lab enriched peat soil microbial communities from McLean, Ithaca, NY, United States - MB29MY | ecosystem: Environmental > Terrestrial > Soil > Wetlands > Peat | place: USA: New York... | reverse complement strand
TCAACCGGTCCCGCTCTTTCCCACTCAACATCAGCATCTCCTGTTTTTCCATCCGTTAAGTTTGACGGAGTTCAACAGGACATTTCTACTTTGCTGAAATAGGACATTCTCATTTTGCCGCGACAGCCGAGCTTCTCGCTGTAGCCATTCACGCATGGTTCTGCTATACTCCCGCGCCCGCCGGCGAAGCATCGCCGCGCATACGATTGCCCCCAGCGCAAAGGCGCCAATAACGACCAGCAACGAGAGTTCGCGGCTAAGGTATATCACAGTTAGGTAGCCTCTCCAACTGGGGCTTCAGGTGGACCGCGTAACACTCAGGGCAAACCCCGTGGCTGAATTGGGCCTCCGAGTGGCTGGCCACGTAGGCGTCGACCTGTTCCCAGTAGTTCCGGTCGTTGCGGATTTTCTTGCAGTAGGAGCAGATAGGAAGGAGCCCTTGAAGTTGCTTCACCCGCTTCAGAGCATCTTCCAGCTCCTGAAAGCGCTCCAGGAGAGCTTTCTGTAACTGCACGATGCGCACCCCCGCATGCAAGCGGGCGCGCAGTTCTCGCGGATCAAACGGCTTTGTGATGTAGTCGTCAGCGCCGGCTTCAAGTCCCTGAACAACGTTTTCAAGTCCGCCGCGAGCCGTAACCAGGATGATATAGGTTGTGGCGTTGGGCAGCGCGGCGCGTATGCGGCGGCAGACCTCCAAACCGTCCACCCCCGGCATTATCCAATCCAACAGGGCGATTTCAGGCGGACTCGGTTGTTTCAGGATACGCAAGGCCTCGTCCCCATCCACCGCCACCATAACCTCAAATCCCCACCCCCCCAGAGTTACCTGGATCAGACGTCGCGACGTAGCTTCGTCATCCGCAATCAGAACCCGCACGTCATTCCTCCCGCCTCTCCCTTTCCATCCCAGGATCTGAACCTTCATTGCCGGCTCGCAAACTCAATGATTCAGGACAGCGCAAAGCTACGGAGAGTTCCTCGAGCGAGTAGGGCTTGCCGATAAAGCCGCTGGCGCCTGCCGAGCTCGCTTCCCGCACAACCTCACCCGAGCTGTAGCCCGAGGAAAGAATTACCTTCACTTTGGGGTTGATTTTCCGCAGCCGACGACAAGCCTCCAGGCCGGTAATGCCCGGCATAACCAAATCGAGCAACACCGTGTCGATCTCCCGGGAGTGGGAGGAATAGACCTCACAGGCCTGCCCCCCATCCACAGCAGTAAGAACCTGGTAGCCCAGCCTCTTCAACCCCTCCTCAACAAAGGCCAGAACCATGGGCTCGTCGTCCACCACAAGGACTGTTCCGCTCCCGGCTTCGAGCACGGAGCTTCGAGCCGCCCTCCTCTGGTCTACAGGCGGAGCCTTGAGCGGCAAATGGATTGAAAAGGCGGAACCCATGCCGACTTGACTCTCCACGTGTACGAACCCGCCCCCGCTGCTCGCCATTCCATAAACCATGGAGAGCCCCAGCCCCGAACCTCTTCCTGGTTCCTTCGTGGTGAAGAAAGGATCGAAGATCCGGCTCAACAATTGCGGAGGCATGCCCACGCCCGTGTCGCGAACCGTGACGCGCGCGTAATCGCCGGGGGGGCAACGGCTGGGCCGGAATGAATCGCTTTCACGGAGTGTAACTCGAGAACTTTCCAGCGCCAAAACTCCCCCTTCGGGCATGGCATCTCGCGCGTTTATGCACAGGTTGAGGATGGCCTGCTCGAACTGGGCCGGGTTAGCATCTACCCATAACGGCCCGGGTTCGCAGCGAGTTTGCACCTGGATGCGCCTGTCGAAGGTGCTGGTAATGATCTTGACTACCCGGCCCAGGACTTCGCCCACGCGAGTGAGCACTGATTCGCACGTGCCTTGCCGGGCCAAGCTGAGTAATCGCCGAGTGAGGTCAGAGCCCCGCTGGGCGGATTGTTCGATCATTTTCACAAAGGCCAGAAGTGGGTCGGAAGGGGCCAAGCGCAGACGCACGATGGAGGCAAACCCCAGAATAACGCCGAGCAGGTTGTTGAAATCATGCGCAATACCCCCTGCCAAGGTTCCAAGCGCTTCCGTCCTTTGCGCCTGGATGAGTTTTTCTTGCAACTCGCACTGAGCACACAATGGTTGTGGCCCCCTCAATGTCTCAACCCATTCATCGACCGGGCAAACCTCAGCGCGAACTGAAAGCGCGGAGGGGGAAGTTTCCAAGGGTGACTCTTCAAGCGACACTCGGGTGGTTTGTTCTGGCATTCCAGACCTCAATCCGTTTTTTCGGCAAGTGGGAACACAATCTTAAACCGTGGGGCTCATCCCTCGAAGACGGATTTTACATGTTTGCGCACTTGCTTTACGTGCCCGCTCATCTCGCGAACCAGGAGCGCCGGGCCAAGCCGGGCCAATTTGGCAGCCTTCGCGCCAAGGATCTCCCACTCCACCGCCTGAAGAGGGTCCGGAAGCGTCTTTTCATCATATCCGTACCCCAACTCGTTAGCGCGGCAGAGGAGGTCGCTGAGGCTCACCAACGCCACCAAATCCGGGTAGAGCTTGGCCTGCTGAACGGTATGGTGGAATCGAATGACCTCGCTGAGGTGGTACGGCAGCCGCCACATTTCGGCCACCACCCCGCCGCTGTCACAATGTGTAAAGCCTATCGAAGCGAGTTCCACTTCATAGAGAGGGATCTGCTCGGCCGAAGCGCGAGCCAGGCAAGCGCCCGCCTCGGCAGAAAAAGCCACAAAATTGATCAGCTCACCCAGGTCATGTAAGAGTCCTGCCAGGTACGCCCCTTCAGGGTCAGGGTAATCGATCCGGCGCGCCAGTTCCCGGCTCAAAAGGGCGCACCCGAGGGAGTGTTCCCAGAGTGCTAAGGCGGGAACCATATTCTGTTCCTTGGGCAAGAGGTTAAGCAATGAGGAGGCCAAGAGAACCTCGCGGACCTGGCTCATCCCAAGCACAATGACTGCCCCATGAATAGTTTTCACAGCCTGCGGGAGGAAGTAGAGGGCCGAATTCGCCATGCGCAGACACTGCGCGGCGATGGATTCATCGCAGGAAATCATGTCCACGATTCTTTTCACTTCCATCTGGTCGATTGGTTTTTCCATGTAATGGAGAAGAGGACGGATGATCGCCGAAATGGTGGGTATGGAATTTAACTTCTCCAAGCGAGAGCGAATCGCCTTTCTCGCATCCCAGCCATGGGACGACCTGCCCGCTACAGAAACTTGGGTCGCTCTCGCCCCGCTCGATGGCGAAGGCCGCCGGGATTCTGTATCCCGCTTCAGGCGCTGTAAGTCGGTCCGCAGGTCGGAGGCAGTTTGATACCGCAGCTTGCGGTCTTTCTCTAGCGCCTTGTTGGTGATTTCTTCCAGTTCTGGCGGCAGATTGGGATTCAGGTCCAGCGGTGAGGTCGGTGCGCGATTCAGAAGGGCATCGTGGATCACCGCTGTGGCGGTCCCTTCGAAAGCCTGCTTGCCCGTGGCCATCTCATAGAGCACTGCGCCGAAGCTGAATAGGTCCGTCCGTGCGTCGAGTTCCTCGCCTCGCGCCTGCTCGGGTGACATGTAGGCCACGGTCCCCATCGCCACGCCAAGGTGGGTGAGATGCTCGGGGTCGACGGAGGCGGTGGGCAGCGCAGAGGCTCCCACCGTTTCCGCCACCCGCCTCGCCTTTGGTGCCAGCTTGGCCAAGCCAAAGTCCAGGACCTTCGCCTGGCCGCGCTGCGTCACGAAAATGTTCGCTGGCTTGATGTCCCGATGGATGATGCCCTTCGAGTGCGCGGCGTCGAGTGCGTCGGCGATCTGGATAGCGAGGTCGAGCAGTTCGTCCGTCTTAAACGGCTTGCCAGCGATGTGATGCTTCAGGGTCTGCCCCTCCAGATATTCCATGTCAATGAAGGGCTGGCCCTCGTGCTCCTCAATAGCATGGATGGTGCAGATGTTGGGATGGTTGAGCGCGGAGGCGGCGCGGGCCTCCCGCTGAAAACGCTCCAGCGCTTGGCGATCGCTGGAAAGTTCTTCAGGCAGGAATTTGAGCGCTACCGAGCGGCCGAGCTTGCTGTCCTCGGCCTTATAGACTACACCCATGCCCCCGCCACCGAGCTTCTCAACGATGCGATAGTGGGAGACGCTCGTGCCAATCATGAGACGATCACCTCACAGCAACATGCAGGCGAACTTCCATTGGCGTCAGCACACGCCGCGCGTACCGGAACCCGAAGCGGCGCATAATCACCGGGGAGACAGTGGCTAGGCCGGCAAGAATCACCTTCAATGCCTCCCCTGGAATGTTGGGTTGGCAAAGCTCAGTGCAAGTTGAAACCGCGGCAGGGGAAGCTTCGACGCACGACTCTTCGAGCGACACGTTGACGGTTTGTTCGGGCATTCCAGACCTCAATCCGTTTTTCGGCAGACAGGGATACAAGCTTGAACGACGGAGTTCAACCCTTGAAGACGGATTGGACGTGTTTGTGCACTTGTTTAACCTGAGCGCTCATCTCCCGGACCAGCAGTGCCGGGCCAAGCCGGGCCAATTTGGCAGCCTTCGCGCCAAGGATCTCCCACTCCACCGCCTGAAGAGGGTCCGGAAGCGTCTTTTCATCATATCCGTACCCCAACTCGTTAGCGCGGCAGAGGAGGTCGCTGAGGCTCACCAACGCCACCAAATCCGGGTAGAGCTTGGCCTGCTGAACGGTATGGTGGAATCGAATGACCTCGCTGAGGTGATACGGCAGCCGCCACATCTCGGCCACCACGCTGCCACTGTCGCAATGCGTGAAGCCGATGGAGGCAAGTTCCGCATCATAGAGAGGGATCTGCTCAGCCGAGGCGCGAGCCAGGTAAGCGCGCGCCTCGCCGGGAAAAGCAACGAAATTGATAAGCTCACCCAGGTCATGTAAGAGTCCTGCCAGGTACGCCCGTTCGGGCTCAGGGTAATCGATCCGGCGCGCCAGTTCCCGGCCCAAAAGGGCGCACCCGAGGGAGTGCTCCCACATCGCCAAAGCGGGAAGCGAATTCTGTTCCTTGGGCAATAGGTTGAGCAGGGAGCAGGCCAGGAGAATCTCGCGCACCTGTCTCACTCCCAGCACAATGACCGCCCCATGGATCGTTTTCACAACCTGAGGAAGGAAGTAGAGGGCGGAATTGGCCATGCGCAGACACTGCGCGGCGATGGACTCGTCGCAAGAAATCATGTCCACGACTCTTTTTACTTCCATCTGGTCAATGGGTTTTTCCATGTAATGGAGAAGGGGGCGGACAATGGCGGGAACGGTAGGTATAGAATTCAACTTCTCCAGGCGAGAGCGAATCGCTTCTCGCGCGCTCGGGCCCTCGCATGACGGCGCGAGGGCTTTTATGCATCCACTGGTTGAGTTCAGATTCTCCATGCCTTCCTTCACCTCTATACCCCCCTCTGCTTCGCGTCGGTGAAGTCAGAACCGCAATGGGCGTCGGGTTATAAGCCGGCCAAGGGGACGACGCGATAACCATTACTTCCGGCGTCCTGGAGCTCCCTCCTTGAAAACTCTGGAGCGTAAGGGATTGCTGGCTTCGCCGCTCAACGGTATAGAGGGTGCCTTGGTCGGCGGAGCCACGATGACGATATCCACCCGGCGGTTAAGCGCTCTTCCCTCGGCAGTGTCGTTCGGCGCCTCAGGGTGGAACTCTGCAAATCCCGCTGCCGACAGGCGCTCTGGAGGAAACTCATACCTGGTAATAAACAGTTTGGCCATCTCCGTCGCGCGAGAGGTGGAGAGCTCCCAGTTGGAAGCGAAACGCTCAGTGTGAATTGGAACGTTGATGGAGCGGCGAGAGCGCCTCAGCAGCCCAGCGTAAACCCGATTCAGCCGTCGCACACTTTGCTGGACCCCAGCAACATCCTCCATGACTTGCCGCAACTGCGAGGCAGAGCTGGCATCGAATAACCCGGCAAACGCGGCGGCGCTCATCCCCTCAGGTTTCAGGCCTCCTGCCTCGGCCAATTGCCGCCGCAAGCCTCTCAATTCACCGTCCAAGAAACGGATTTCGGAACAGAGGCCTTGTTGATACGAAATATGCTCCCATGTCTGTTCCAGGTCCATGCCAGTTAAAGAGTCCCGGCAATCGAGAAGTTCCTTGACCATTAGGCGCAAAGTTGCAACTCGCCTCTTGAGCAGCTCGAGGTACAAGTGAGTTTCTGATCTTTTCATCGCTTAGACCGAAATATCAACGTGATGCTCCGGCTCGCCGTTCTCCACCGGCTCGTCCTGTTCAATTGTTTCCAGTTCGCCACTCGCAGTCCTGGGCCTTTTCTCCAAGCGATGAGGGGCCGCATAGGCGCGAGGTGGCCGGCGGTCTTCAGCTTGAATCGGCCCAGGGATGGGAGGGGTAGATAGCTCCTCCATTTGAGCGGCCTCCTAGTGTGCGATTGCCCCCTATTACGGCTCGCCTACCAGCTCAGAAGACATCGCCTGGGCAATTTGCTCACCGGACACGTTGTAGCTGCCCTCCTCGAGCGCTTGTTTGAGGGCGGTGACGCGGTCTTGGCGCAGATCAGGCAGACCCGTGAGGTCAGTTTTGAGTTGTTGAACTTTTTCACTGTCAACCGAAAACTGAGCCTCATCTGGAGAAAGGCCTGCACTCCCTGCTTTATTTTGGTTTGGCGAAGGTCCCGTCGTTCCAACTCTTTGTGGCCCAACCTGTTCCGGAAACGCAAGGGGAGCATCAATCTTCATCTGAAGTCTCCTCTAATCTCAATTCCCCTATCGGCAACAAGGTCAAATACTTTAGGCTTTCCTCATTTTTAGTTGGGGGACGGTTTGCCGCCCCCTGACCACCGTCCTGCTGCGTGCTCGAAGGTAGGCGAACCCCTACCCTCCAAAGTGGTGGACGATCATTCGGGCAATACCCAAACCTCCCCGTGCAGCCAAAGCTTGCGCCACGGCTTGGGTGCCCAGGCTGCGCAGTGTTTCTGAGCCCGCACCCTGACTTGCGTCAGAAGGATCCAGCGAACTTTTCTGGAATTCTTCCAACAAGGTAGAAAGCAGAATTCCTTCGAATTCTTGCGCCGCCTTGGTCAGCTTTTGTATTCCGGATCCCGAAGGGGCTTGCACTGCTTGAGCGCCGTACGAAATCCCTCGCGAGTAAGGCGGCTGAAACGGCGCGCTGTTGGGATTCGCGTTCAAGTAAGTTATCATCAGATCACCTCGAGTTCTGCCTGCAAGGCTCCGGCAGCTTTAATGGCTTCAAGAATGGCCACAATGTCACGCGCTGTTGCCCCGATCCCTTGCAGCCCGCTTATCAGTTCCTGCACGGTCGCGCCCTCTCGCAATTCCACGCGATTGGCCGTGCTCTCTTTCGCGCGCACCGTGGTCTGAGGGACAACCACCGTCTGCCCCTGGGAAAAAGGTTCGGGCTGAGAGACTTGGTACTGAGTGGTGATTTCAATGGCTAAGTTGCCATGGAGGATGGAGCAGGCGCTCAAACTTACATGTTGTCCCATGACGATGGTGCCGGTTCGCTCATTGACGACCACTCTAGCCGGCTCCTGGACGCCCACGGTCAATTCTTCGATTTGACCTAGCACACGGGACACGTTTTCCCGGCTCGTGTCCGGCAGCCGAATCTCAATCCGGCGGCCGTCCACCGCGCGCGCCCAGTTCTGTCCGAAGCGGCCATTGATGGCCTCCGCCACCTTCTGGCTGGTGGCGAAATCGTAATTGCGGAGCAGCAGCGCCAACTGGGTTAGTTTCCCCAAATCGACAGAGGCATCGCGTTCCACTAATCCGCCGCCCGGAACACGGCCGGAGGTGGGATGGTTGACTTGCACGGAGTTCATGCGCGTGCCTGCCGTGTAACCGCCGAGAACAACGGAGCCCTGCGCGGTCGCGTAGGCTTGGCCATCCGCCCCATAGAGTGGGCTGAGCAGTAAGACTCCGCCCTCCAGGCTCTTGGCGTCACCGACGGAGGAAACGTCCACATCAATTCGCGTCCCGGGGCTTGAAAAGGGAGGCAGGGTGGCGGTAATGAACACCGCCGCAATGTTGCGGACTTGCATGGAGGTCAGCGTTCCGGATAGTTGTACTCCCATCTTCCGCAGGATATTCACCAGGGTTTGCGCGGGGAAGAGGGTTTGCTGGCGGTCACCGCTGTTGTTCAGCCCGACGACCATTCCATAGCCGATCAGCGAGTTTTCGCGAATCCCCTCGACCGTAGTGATATCTTGAATGCGCACCGGCCTGAGCACGGCATCCCGGGCACGACCAACCGCCAGGCCCCAGACCAACAGCCAACTGATTCCCAATAAGCAGCAAGCGAATTTCATACTCCTCTCCAGAAACTTCATCTAACCTCTGACCCCTTCGTCACCCCCGCGCAGGGCGAGAATGACGTGACTTCCGACGGCACAGCGAGGAATCCGGCTCTTACCCTTCTTCCACGATCCGCCTCGGACTAGAGCTAGCTACCCCGCTCCGCCTGGAATGAAAACGGTGGACACGCGCTCAGAATCCCACCAGCTTCAGGATCGCGCTGATGAGCTTGTTGGGTGGTCTCACGCCGTCACTGAGCACCCCCTTTCCGATCAGTTTAACTTCCAAATTGGAAATCTGAGATGAGAGCACTGAATTGTCCACCGCAATATCGCTCGGCCGGACCACTCCATGGATGACGAGGGTCTGGCGTTGGTTATTCATTTCCATACGTCGAACTGCCTCAATAACAAGGAAGCCATTGGGCAGGACGGAGACCACTTGGGCCGCCAAGCTAGCTGTAAAGCTGCTGTCGGAAGTCGTCTGCGCGGCACCGTTGAGCGCTTGGGAGGACTGAGGTGAGAAAATGTTTTGCAGACCGTTGTTCGCTTTCACCAGGCCCCCGAGCGCGCTGATGCTCGAACTCGCCGCGAATGTTCTCGCCGACTTCACGCTCGCATCGCCTTCCGCCGTCGTCTGCTCGACCACGTTGATAATTATCGTGTCGTTCACGTTCCTTGCTTTATCGTCGGCGGGTAAGTCGGAAAAACGCCCTTGAGGATCCCAGAGGCTCCCGAAAGAAGAGCTGGAAGCAGTCGTTTGCCGGACTCGTTCGATATATTGGGCAAGGCTATCCGCCGCCGCATCATTGGAATGTTTGTCTTTCTTGGTCCTGGCAGACCACCCGCAGGCTGCCACGAGGAGGATCAATGCGAAGCATCTCAGGCTCTGGCGTGCAATTTGCCACATTGGGTTGTTCCCCCTTATTCTCCCGCGAATTCGGCTCGGAGCAGGCCTGCCCCGACCACTTCCGCTTCGAACACTCGCTGCGTGTCCAGGTTTTTCACGCGAATGAGTTGGCCTTTGACCCCGGGCTCAAGAGGAGTCACCCACGCCGTCATGCGCAACGTCGCCGTCTCAACCACCAGCTTTGCCGGCTTGCCGGCGGCAACCAGCACGATGGAGGGTGAAGTAGCCTCCCGAGTGGGTTCGCCCTTCTGGGCAGCCACCGGGGCCGAACTGCCGCCGAACAATGCTGGGGAATGGGCAAGGTCTCCTTCATTTTTCTTAGGCACCCCGTGCCAATCTGCGGACGCCGGCCCCCCGCTGGTTTGCTGGTTGTGCTGGGATGCCGAAACCGTCCACTCAGACAATTTCCCAACAGTTACATAAAACGGCAAGACGCGCGGCTCTTGGGAGGCCCATAACAAGAAGCGAATCCTTCCTCGTACGCGATCGGTCTCCACGCGCTTTACCTTGAGGCCGGGATCCGCGCTGGTCACAAAAACCGGCGCCTGAAGGTTGAGGCCGTCGCCAGCGCAGACCGGCTCTCCATTCTCGGCGCCTCTGGGTAGATCGCTCGACAAGCCGTCCGCAGACTTTGAAAAGCAGCTCGATGCTACGGCGCTACCCGCCCTTTCGCCTGCCAGGAAGGCCTCAATCGCCATTCGAATTTCGGCAGGCGACAGACGACGTTGCTTGCAAGTAATTACCAGCTGCTCGGGAAATTCGAGCCGTTCAAGGAGAGATGGAAACTCACGCAGACGCTCCTCGATTTGGCCCTTGGAAATGACGCGTTGGCTCGCGGGAAGCGGAGAATTACCCAAGATGATCCGTGTGCACATCTGGCCTAATTCGGCGGGGGCGTCCGGAGGAAGCAAATCCGAAAGCTTAACCGTCCCACCCTCCACCTGGGTGACCGCAGGGATATGGACGCGAGGCTGAAGAGACCCGGCCCTGGCCACACTCGCCAGCCCTAGAGCGAAAAAGATCATTAGGCTTACGACCCGAATCATGCCGGTGGCTCCTGCCTTCTGACTCCTGAGTCCTGAATCCTGTTTCACCTGTTTACATTGTTCAGGTTCTCGAACATGCTATTGGCCGCCTCCACGACTCTCGAGTTGGCCTCGTAGGCTCGTTGGGTAAGAATCATTTCAACAAATTCCTCAACCACATCGATGTTCGATTGTTCGAGCATTCCCTGCTGGAGGGTGCCCAATCCCTCTGCGCCTCCCGGGCTGCCCACTACAGGTTCGCCGGAGGCCGTCGTCGGCAAAAGCAAATTCTGGCCCACGCTCTGAAGGCCGCCAGGGTTCGGAAACGTTGCCAGTTGTATCGTCCCCACTTGCTGGGCTTGTTGTTGGCCCGGCAGGGTAATGGACACCGTACCATCCGTGCCAATGGTGATGGTCTGAGCGTTGGAGGGGATGGTGATCGAGGGTTGCAGCGGATTGCCATCCGCCGTCACCATGTTTCCTTGCTGATCCAGTTGAAAGGCGCCGCAACGCGTATAGGCAATCTCTCCATCCGGCTGTTTGACCTGGAAGAACCCCTGACCCTGGATCATCAGGTCAAGCGGGTTTCCCGTCGAAGTGGCGTCGCCTTGGGTCTGGATGACTTCGGAGGTGGAGGTACGCGAGCCCAAGCCGATCTGCAGTCCCGAGGAGAAGTTGGTTTGCTGTGTGGCGGCCGCGCCGGGGGTGACGAGATCCTGGTAGAGGAGATCCTCAAATTGCAGCCGGCGGCGTCGGAAACCGGCGGTACTGGCGTTGGCCAAGTTATTCGCGATGTTGTCCAGGTTGTATTGCTGAGCGATCATGCCGCTGGCGGCGGTGTACAATGCTCGAAACATTGCTCTCTCCTTATTGCGTCAGGAGACGCGCGGCAAGTCCTCCGCGGCGCTCTTGTTGAATTCGTTATGGAATATGGAGAGCGCCTGCTGCAGAAGCTGGGTTTGCCGCTGAATCATGATTAGCGCAATCGTCCCAGTAATAGGGCTCATATTGGATGCCTCGAGCATCCCCTGACGTACTCGCGGGTCGGTTGCCGGCGTAGCGGACGCTGTTGCAGCCTTATACAGGGAGTTGCCTTCCGGAACCAGTGAGGTGCCCGGTGCGAAGTCGACTGTCTGGAAACGTCCGACGACGCCCCCCTGAGAAGAAATGGTGCCATCGGCGCTGATGGAGACGGGTCCGCTGGGAATCTCGAGGGGACCTTGGTCACCCATAACCGGGTCGCCCCAGGCCGTAACCACCTGCCCGTCCGCGTCAACTCTGAAATTCCCGTTGCGCGTGTACATCAAGCCGGCTTTTGTTCGGACGACAAAGAATCCGGGGCCTTCCATTGCCACGTCCAGGTCATTTCCGGTGCGCTCTAGCGTCCCCGATTGCACGTCCACTGTGGCGCCGCCCAGCACGCCGTAATTGTTAATGGCTTGGTTCAACGTACTCAACTGCCGCCCGTTGGAGTTTCCAAGACTGGCAGTGAGCGCGTTGTAGAACTCGCGTTGAGCTTTGTAGCCGGTGGTGCTGATATTCGCCAGGTTGTTGGCCGCCAGCTCCAGCGCTTGGGTTCCCGCTAGCAGCCCGGTAAATGCAGCGTAGTAGCCGCTGTCCACGTCTGAAATCCCCCTGCGAGAACGGTGCAGAGCACCGGCCAAACCACAATTGGCCTTAAGGAAAACTAACTCGTTGAGGGTTGGGAACTTAACTTCTAGTCCGGGAAACAGTGGGGGCAGCGCAGGATAGATCTCGGTAAGCTTTTGCCGGGAAGCACAACCGACACTGGGCAAAGTCTTCCTGTATAGCGAAGCGTCGCTATAGCCCAGGTCAGCTTGCGGGCCGTGGTTCTCGGATCTGTAAAGACTAGCCGTGCAAGTCCAGCGTCACGGAGAAAGGTTTACCTTCAAAAGAGAACATCACTTGATAATGCTCTCCCTTGGCGAGCGAGAAAAGCGTGAAGTCTCTTCCGCAGATGACTGTGGGGACGGAGAGCGCGCACCCGTCCGCGAGGCCCGCAATTCGCGCTTTGAAGCTACCCGCAATCATGTTGCATACTTCACCGAAGGCATCCTGCGCATCTTCGCCGGCGCCGAGTTCTTCGGTGCCGAGCATCCTGGCCGCTATTTTCCTTGCACATTCGGAAGAGGTATGGAGGCCCACCAAGCCGCACAGGTTGCCGGCAATACCCACCATGGCTGCGAAGTCCGCTACGAAGGGGGAGCTTTCCTCGGCTGGGCTGGTCAGCGAAGTCCCCACCATGATTTCAAATACTTCGTGGGTCGCTTTCGCCAATTCTTCGCGCCAACCGTCGTGGGACGTCGATTGCGCCGCGCCAGTAACTTTTTCGGCCGGTCGGGAGCCTGCCCCGGCGGCTCGCGCGGAAAGGTGGATCTGAACCCGCGCCGGTCCGGCGTTCAATGTCTCATCCATAGTTAACCTCCAATCAGGGGGATAACGCGCTCTTTGATCTGTTCAGGGGTGAAAGGCTTACGAATGTAGCCGGAAGCTCCCAAAGAGAGCGCCTGCACGACGTGGGCCTCCCCCGCTTCTGTCGTGATCATGATCACCGGGATATGTTTGGCTGATTCGATGCGGCGGAGTTGCCGCACAAATTCCAAGCCGTCCATTAGCGGCATATTAATGTCACTGAGGATAAGATCCAGGGAATTCTCCTTGACAAGCGTTAAAGCTTCCGAGCCGTTGGATGCTTCGAGTACTTCGAGGATCTCTAAACCTGCCTGGCGCAGAGAACGTCCCACAATCTTGCGCATCACCGACGAATCATCCACAATCAACACGCGTGCTGGTTTCATCCCTGTTTCACCCCCATATGGCGGCGATCGGCAGCTCAAGCAGATGGACAATCTCGGGGAATTCGATCTCCAGGATCTTCGCCAGCTCGGTTCTCTCCGCGTCGGTGAGACTGGGAGTGGAGTTGTCGAGGAGGGTCTTATAGGTGTTGCGATCGACCAGCGCGACCCGGGAAGGCTCTCCACCCACTCGCACGCCGTGTATCTGACAAACGAGATCGGCTGCCACAACGATCTCCACCAAAGTCGCGTCATGCTGTGCATCTTGCGGTCGATGGTGATGTGCGAGGACATCAATAATCGCCGGGGCGAAGTTCCAACTGAGGCCAATACACTTGCCCACCAAACAGTGGTCAACACCAAAGTGCTGCCGCTCTTGCTCCGGGGATTCTCCCCAGGGGATGGAGCTGGGCGTGACCAAGGGTCCCCTTGGTGGCAGGGCGAGTAAGAGGAGCGGAAGAACCCCGAGGTCATGCAGGAGCCCTGCCAAATATGCCTGTTCCGTCTCGGGGTAGTGGAGACAAAAGGCGCTACGCTCACTCAAGGTGGCGGTTAACAAGCTGTGTTGCCAGAAGGACTGCAGATCCTCGGCAGACAAGAAGTTCCCGATACGCTGCACCAGTGAACAGGTCAGCACTAATGTCCTCAGCCGTTCTGTCCCCAAGAGGATTACAGCGTGCTCGACGTGTGAGACTCTTCCCCGCAAACCCAACATCGCCGAATTGCACAGGCGAATGACCTGGGCGGCGAGGCTGGGGTCAGTTCGAATCACCCTGCAGACTCGCTTCAGGTCCACGGGTACGGAGCTTAATAAGCTGCTAAGCTCAAAAACATAAGCTGGCAGCGTGGGGATGCCGTCCACCAGGAGTGCCCTGACCCTGGCTTCTTGGCTCTGTTCCTTCTCCAATCGCACTGATTCATCCGAACTTACGCTATTCCCACCCGCTCCATCCGGTCGGTTGAGTTGTGCCGGCATGCCTTGCCTCTCTTCGATAACTCCATCGGCAACCAATAAAAGCTCTTTAGGCCGTGGGGCTGGGGGCTAGGGGCTGGGACTGGCGCATGGGCGTTGGTCCACGGGCGCGAAGGAATACCGCGGACCCCGCCCCCTGGGGTTCATGATTATGTGGAATACGTATAGAAGCCACGGCCTGATACGGGCCGGACTTGAGAGAGGATTGTTTTACGAGGATTGACAACCGACGTGGGAGGGGAAAACCCCCAATTCTGTGGTCCCGAGTCCCCAGCCCCTAGCCCCTAGTCCCTTGCTTGTTCCTTTCCGCCTGCAAAAGACGATAGGCTTGGCTGCGAGAGATGCCACGGGTTTTGGCGGCGGCTTTGAGAGCAGCACGCTCATCAAGCCCGCGCTGAGCCATCAACATCTGGATCTCGGGTTGAATAAGTGAGGGCGCCGGGCGAGCTTCCGCCGTTTGGCAGGGAATCCCCACCAAGAGGGTTATTTCGCCTTTAATTGTCTTGCCTTTCGCGCGCTCTAACAGTCCGGACACCGTGCCACGCCAGAATTCTTCATGGACTTTGGTCACTTCGCGCGCCAAAACCATTTCGCGGTCACCCAGAATATCCCGCACATCCCGCAGCATCTCGAGCACGCGATGCGGCGCCTCGTAGAAGACGAGAGTCTTGGTAGCTTCTTTGTGCTCTTCCAGGGCCTCCCTGCGTGCGGCTCTCTTGCTGGGCAGGAAACCGAGAAAGCGGAACTTATCCACGGGCATGCCGGAGGCGGCCAGCGCCGCAACAAAAGCCGAGGCGCCGGGAACAGGGACCACCGGGATGGCGTGGCGGACTGCCAAGTGAACCAAACGGAAGCCCGGATCGGACACCACAGGCATCCCCGCATCGCTGACCAGAGCAATGTTATTCCCCTCTGCCAACTTGATGACCAATTCCGGCGCGCGGGTCATCTCATTGTGCTCATGGTAGCTTATGGTAGGAGTTCGGACCTGATAGTGATTGAGCAGTTGCTGCGTCCGGCGTGTGTCCTCGCAGGCAATCAAATCCACTTCTTTGAGGGTGCGGATGGCGCGCAGCGTAATGTCCTCCAGATTCCCAATGGGCGTGCCAACCACAAAGAGCCTACCCTTAGAACCGTTGGTAGGGTCCTCCAGAGGGTCCATTAGTCCCGGTTTGGCAGAAACAGACGGCTGCGGCATAAGCGTTAACAGTTCACTACCCTTTCCAGTGTATCAACTCGCTCAGACAATGACAACGGGGAGTTAAAGCCGCCATGTACATTTTGACGCGGCCGCGTCGTGCCTATATAATAATAATTGGGGCTTTTGTAAGGAGGTTAAATTGCCGCTTTACGAGTACGCTTGCACGCAGTGCGGACAGCACATTGAGAAAATCCAGAAATTCTCTGATCCTCCGCTGACCCGGTGTGAGAAATGCGGAGGCACACTCAAGCGAGTTTTGTCTTCGCCAGCCATTCGGTTCAAGGGGAGCGGCTGGTACGTGACCGATTATGCTCGGAAACCCTCCACCGTCACCCCAAACAGCTCTGCTAGCTCTGGCAATGGGGACAAGGGAAAAGACCCGGCAGTCGCCAAAAAGGAAGGGCAGCCGACCAAGGCATCGGAAGATAAGCCCGCTGCTGAAAAGAGCCAGTGACGGAAACGAGCCAGTGGTCCGTCGTCCGTGGTTCGCGGCCGTCCTCAGGTATCATTTCTCAGCCCTGGAGTATTTGCGAATCACGAGCGGCCCAGCCCCTGGTCCCCAGCCTCTGCTCTTCTGACTTCTCTCTCAGAGCTTAAGTGACTTGAGGTATTTGCGAAAGGCTGCTCCGAGGTCTCGCCGCTGCAACGCCAATTCCACGGTGGCTTGCAGGAAGCCAAGCTTATCACCGGCATCGTACCGCTTTCCTTCAAACACGTAACCATAAACCGGTTCTCTTTCAAGTAACCGTCGCAACCCATCCGTGAGTTGGATTTCGCCCCCTGCGCCGGGCGTCGTAGCGGCCAGCTCATGAAAAATGGTTGGGGTGAGGATGTATCGTCCTATGACGGCCAGATTGGAAGGCGCCTTGCTCGGGGCGGGCTTTTCCACCATGTCGTCAACACGGTACAGTCGTCCCTTCCATTGCGGGTCCGGAATCTGCTGGCCACTAATAATGCCGTAGTTGCCGACCGCTTTGCGATCCACCCTTTGTATTGCGATGACGCTTCTACCATAATGCTCGAAGACGTCCACCAGTTGCTTCAAGCAAGGAACTCTGTTGACGATCACATCGTCGGAGAGCAGGACAGCAAACGGCTCTTCGTCAACGAGGTCGCGCGCGGTGAGAACTGCATGGCCCAGCCCGCGTGGAACTTGCTGGCGAACATAAGCAAAGCGCAGCAAACCTGAAATCGAGCGCAACTGCTTGCGAAGTTCCTCCTTCCCTCTTCCGGCCAACTCCTGCTCGAGCTCCGTCGACACGTCAAAATGGTTCTCGATGGCTGTTTTCCCCCGCCCGGTCACGAATATGACCATGGGGATGCCTGAGGCGGAAACTTCTTCCACCGCATACTGCACCAAGGGCTTGTCGACAATTGGGAGCATTTCCTTGGGTTGCGCTTTGGTGGCAGGCAGGAACCGCGTGCCAAGACCTGCAACAGGCAGAACCGCTTTACGAATCTTCATGTGCACCTCGGCAACTCTCACAACCAGCAGGCTTTCCAGTTAGTCACAGTGTAGCGCCGCCCCCCAACGCGAGTCAAAGGGAGGAATGGGAACCGGCAGAGGTCAGGAGTCAGAATGGGAATTCGGTAGGCGCGCGTGGCTCGCACGCGATCAATTTCTAGCGCCCATTTCCAGTTTCCATTTTCGCTTTTCGATCCTTGAACTTCCATTCCGACTTCTGACTTATGCTAGCATCTACAGTATGCTGGTCCTTGGCATCGAATCCAGTTGTGATGAGACGGCAGCAGCCATAGTCGCAGACGGGGCGAAGATTCTCTCCAGTGTTGTCGCCTCACAAATCCCTACCCACGCGAAGTATGGCGGAGTTGTTCCGGAACTGGCTTCGCGCGAACATCTACGCAAGATCGAGCCCGTCGTCAACGAGGCCAGCCAGAGCGCCAGGGTCGGAGTACGGGATATAGACGGCGTTGCGGTAACCGAGGGACCAGGCTTGGTCGGGTCGCTCCTGGTCGGCCTTGTCTACGGGAAAGCCCTTGCCCGCGCCTTGGCCAAACCCCTGGTCGGCGTCAACCACTTGGAAGGTCACATCCACGCCGTGCTTCTGGAAAACAGGATGGACCGCCAAGCCGGGAAGCGCGTGGAAGAGGCGCAACTCCCTGCTGTGACGCTGGTGGTATCCGGTGGTCACACGAGCTTGTTCCTGTTTGAGGAAGCTCACCCTCCAGCCGACTCGCATCCTGTTCTCTTCAGTTACAAACGGCTGGGGCGAACACGCGACGACGCAGCGGGTGAAGCTTTCGACAAGGTGGCGAAACTCCTTGCACTGGGCTATCCTGGAGGGCCGGTGATCGACCAACTGGCTCGCTGGGGGGATGCGCAGGCAGTCGATTTTGGCCGCATCAAGATGAAGGGCAATCCGCTGGACTTCAGCTTTTCGGGACTCAAGACCGCCGTTCTCTATCGCGTCCGCGGCACTCCGCTCGCCTGCGAGGCAGAGCAGCGGCGCGCCTGGTGCCAGGCCCGCGAAAACGTTCCGGTCGACGAGCTGCGGGCACAATGCTCGCAAGCGACACTAGACCTCATCGCCAGCTTCCAAAACGCGGTGGTCCGCGACCTCCTCGAGCGCACCTTGGCGGCGGCAGAAGCCGCGCGAGTCGACTCGATATTTGTTTCCGGCGGCGTAGCCTGCAATTCCCTTCTGCGCGCTCGCTGCGTGGAAGTTTCGCGGGCGCAGGGGATTCGAGTCCTCTTCCCCTCGCCTGCTTTGTGTACGGACAACGCCGCCATGATCGCTGCGGCAGGATACTACAAGCTGAAAGCCGGCCAACTCGCGGATGTGACCCTTACCGCCCATGCCTCGTTTCCGCTGGGGGAGAAGTCAGAAGAGCAGGGGCTAGGGGTTGGGGGCTAGGGACTGGGGCCTGCATTTCAATCATGCGCGTCGGTGTCGACACTGGCGGGACGTTCACGGACTGTGTAATCCTCGAGCAAGGCGAGGCCAAGATCCTTAAGGTCTTTTCCACGCCGGAGGACGCTTCCCGAGGCATTCTGGACGGTGTCCGACGGCTGGTCCAATCTTCTCAACCTGACGGCTCACGCGAGATCATTCATGGCACCACAGTGGGCACGAACAGCTTGCTCGAGCGGCGCGGAGCACGCGTGGCGCTGGTCACTACTGAAGGATTCGAGGACCTCTTCGAAATCGGCCGGCAGGCGCGCCCTCGACTTTACGACCTGGAGGTTCGCCAGCCTCCCCCTCTCGTCCCGCGAAAACTGAGGTTCGGCGTTGGGGAAAGGACAGCGGCGGACGGAACGATCCTTCGGCAGCCTTCAGCATCGAGCATCGCAAGGCTTATAAGCAAACTTAGGCGATTGCATATCGACTCCATTGCGGTTTGTTTCCTTTTTTCGTATCTCAACCCCATGAACGAGAAAGTGCTGGCGCGGGCCCTAAAAGGCTTGCACCTGCCTATCTCCGTATCCCACGAAATTCTCCCCGAATTCCGCGAATACGAGCGACTGGCTACTGTCGTGATAAATGCCTTCCTTGCCCCAAGAATGGGCGAGTACCTCAAGCGGCTCGAGCGTGGGGTGGGGCGGGAAATGACTCCCCTCCTCGGCGGAGGAGGGGGTAGGAGGTGGTGGGCGCGAAACCACGTACACGGGTCAACCACCCCCTGGCCCACTCCTTATCAAGGAGGGGAATCCACCCACGTCTACGTGATGCAATCCAGCGGGGGAATCACGACGGCGAAGCGAGCGGCGCGTGAGCCCGTGCGGACGATTCTCTCTGGACCCGCTGGTGGCGTTGTGGTGTCCACTTGGCTCGCGCGGCAACTCGGCATCGCGCGCGCCATAAGCTTCGACATGGGTGGCACCTCGACGGACGTGTGCCTGATCGATGGCCTGCCGCGCACCACCAACGAAACCACCCTAGGCGGCTTGCCGGTGGCTGTTCCCGTGCTGGATGTGCATTCCGTGGGGGCTGGCGGCGGGTCGCTGGCACGCCTGGATGCGGGCGGCGCCTTGCGCGTCGGCCCGGAAAGCGCCGGCGCTAAGCCTGGTCCTATTTGCTACAATCTGGGCGGGACCCAGCCCACCGTCACGGATGCCAACTTATTGCTCGGTCGGCTTGACCCCGACCACTTCCTGGGCGGAGAATTTCGGCTCGACCTCCGCGCCGCAGAGCGAGGATTTGCAGAATTCTTTCGCCAGCATCAGCGAAAGATCGGCCATAAAACCCTGCCGCAACTGGCCGCCGACATCGTGGCAGTCTCCAACGGCACCATGGAAAAAGCCTTGCGGGTAATCTCCGTTGAGCGCGGCCACGACCCAAGGGACTTTGCACTAATCTGCTTTGGTGGGGGTGGGGGACTGCACGCCGCGGACTTGGCGCGCTCGCTCCAGCTTCCCAAAGTCGTCGTGCCGAGGAATCCTGGCGCTTTCTCAGCTCTCGGGATTCTGCTGTCTGACGTGGTCAAAGATTCCGTCCGGTCCGTTCTATTACCCGTACCAAAGGAAGGTAGAAACTCTTCGCAGCAAGCACAGGAGTTCTTGCATGGCCTCGAAAACCGTTTTGCCAATCTCGAACGCGCGGCGCGTGCTGAACTCAATGACGAAGGATTCAACGCCCAGCGAGCGCTCGCGGAGCGGCGACTTGACCTTCGCTATGTGGGACAATCCTACGAACTTTCGGTGCCCTTCAGGAGAGACTTTCGCGAGTTGTTTTACCAGGAACATGTGAAGGCGTATGGGTACGCCCATCCGGGCCGCGCGCTCGAAATCGTGAATTTGCGCCTACGCCTTTCAATTCGAACCCCCAAGCCGCAGCTGCGGGCTCACAGGACCCGCCATCCTGATCCAGCTCGTGCCAGGGTGAAAACTAAACCTGTCTGGTTTGCGGGACGCTTTCATCGGACAGGCCTCTATGACCGCGAGCGGCTCGAAGCAGGCGCGCGTTTGGTAGGCCCGGCGGTGGTTTTCGAGTACAGCTCGACAACCGTCGTGCCGCCGGATTTCACGTGTGAGGCAGACAAATATCTCAATCTGATTTTGACGAGCAAATAAACCAACTCGGAAGCCTTGGCCGTGGGCTGAGCGTGTGACACATCTCTGGCTGGACACCCGCTGGCTTCGAAGTCGATGAACGGCCCTCTCGAAGTCAACGAATAGCCCTTTCCCTTGGGGAGAGGGCGGGAATCTTGACGCGGCGAATCGCTCCGTGGGTTTCGCCCACGGCTACTCACGGGCTGCCCCTTCGGGGCAGGCAGAAGCCACCGTTCACAATGATGCGCGTCGACCCAGCAGAACTCGAGATTTTCAAGAACCTCTTCCACTCGGCGGCGGAGGAGATGGGGGCGGGACTCCGCCGTTCTGCCTTTTCACCGAATATCAAGGAGCGCCGGGATTATTCCTGCGCAGTGTTTGACGGTAAGGACCGCGTGGTGGCCATGGGCGACCACATGCCGGTTCACCTGGGATCGATGCCGATGTCGGTTGCAGCGGCTCTAGAGGCCCTCGAACTCGCGCCGGGCGACATCGCCATGCTGAACGATCCCTACGCCGGCGGCACGCATCTGCCCGATATTACGCTGGTGATGCCTGTCGCGCCTCCCCGTGACGCCGCTACTCATTCAAGTCGGAAGTCGCCGCCTGTCTTTTACGTTGCCAATCGCGCCCACCACTCCGATATCGGTGGCGCACAGCCTGCCTCGATGGGCTTGAGCGAGGAAATCTACCAGGAAGGCTTGCGGATTCCGCCCGTGAAACTGGTTTGCGAAGGAGCCGTTCAGAGGGATGTGCTGGCAATGCTGCTCGCCAATGTGCGCACGCCCGCCGAACGCGAGGGCGACCTGATGGCCCAGGTGGCCGCCTGCCGGTTGGGAGAGCGGCGGCTGATGGAATTGCTCGAACGGCACGGAGTCCCGAAGATTCGCTTCTACCTCGAAGCCTTACAAGCCTACTCGGCGCAACTGATGCGGCAGGCTCTCCTGCAAATTCCTGAGGGAACCTATACCGCCCAAGATTTCCTGGACGACGACGGGTTCAGCAGCAAGGCTGTGCCTCTGCGCGTGTCGATCCGGATAAGGCGTGGTCGAGCTACCGTCGACTTCGCCGGCAGCTCGCCTGCTTGCCGGGGAAGTGTCAACGCGGTCATGGCCATTACCACTTCCGCCGTTTTCTACGTCTTTCGCTGCCTGCTGGGCGAAGACGTCCCCGCCTGCGCCGGCTTAATGGACCCCATCGAAGTGCGTGCTCCCGCCGGAAGCGTGGTGAATGCGAAGGCGCCTGCAGCGGTGGCGGCGGGGAATGTCGAGACCTCACAGCGAATTGTTGACGTGCTGTTGCGGGCCCTGGCCAAGGCGCTCCCTCACAAGATTCCCGCGGCCAGTTCGGGAACCATGAACAACCTCTCCTTTGGCGGCATCGATCCGCGCACCGGCGAACCTTTTGCCTATTACGAGACGATCGGCGGGGGAATGGGGGCACGTCCGACCGCGGATGGCCTGAGCGGAGTTCACACCCACATGACGAACTCGCTCAATACGCCCATTGAGGCTCTCGAGGCCGCCTACCCGGTGCGTGTGCGGCGTTACTCGCTGCGCCGCGGCTCAGGAGGCAGAGGACAATTTCGTGGGGGTGATGGTATTATCCGTGAGCTCGAATTCCTTACGGCCGTGCGCGGCAGCATCCTTTCCGAACGCCGCCGGTTCCAACCTTACGGGTTGGCCGGAGGCAAGCCAGGCAAAGCAGGAAAGAATGAGCTTATTCTGCCGGGCCGCATTCGGAAGCTGCATTCAAAGGCTGTCTTCAACGCACCACTAGGCAGCGTCTTGAGGATTGCAACACCCGGTGGGGGAGGATGGGGGAAGAGCAGGAGTCAGAATCGAAAATCGAAAACTGAAATTCGAAAATCGAAATTGGAAATTCGTTAGCTGTATGGCGGGCGAGCTACCATCTTCAATTTTCTATTTTCAAGTTTCGATTTTCGGTATTGCGCAGCATTCTGACTTCTGACTTCCCTCACGAAAAGGAGGAGGAATGGAAGCAATTGATCGTCGCGACTTCATGAAGTCCATGGCGGGAGCGGTGGCGCTCGCCTCTATGGAAACGAAATCAGCATCTGCGTTGGAGTTGGGGCCGGTGTTTCTTTCAACCTGGGTACACGGGAAACCGGCAAACGAGCGCGCGGCCGAAGTCTTCAAAGGTGGTGGGAGTCTCCTTGATGCGGTCGAGAAAGGGATCAACGTTCCCGAGGACGACCCCAAGGTCATGAGCGTGGGGTACGGTGGCCTTCCCAATGAAGAAGGAGAAGTGGAGCTGGATGCCGCCATCATGGACGGAACGCGCCATCACGCCGGCGCCGTCTGTAGCCTCCACCACATCAAGAATCCGATTTCCGTGGCGCGCCAGGTGCTCGACAAGACTCGTCACACCACGCTGGCGGGCGAGGGGGCTTTCCGCTTTGCGCTGAAAATGGGATTTGAACCCATGCAACTCCTCACTCCTGCGAGTCTCCAAAAGTGGTTGGATTGGAAAACCGACCCGCAGAGGAAGACTTTTTGGGTGACTTCCGAAGTCCACGACACCATCGGCATGGTGGCCACCGACGGAAAAGGCCACGTGGTCTCGGGCTGCTCGACGTCCGGGCTGGCGTGGAAAATCCCCGGGCGTGTGGGAGATTCTCCACTGGTCGGCTGTGGCGTCTACGCTGACGACAATGTGGGCGCCGCCTCCGCCACCGGTGATGGGGATCTGATGACCAATTACTGCACCAGCATCTCGATTGTACACAACATGGCGAGCGGCATGTCTCCCCAGGACGCCTGCATCGAGTTGTTGCGGCACATGGTGAAGACAGACCCGAACAATAAGAATGGAGACTGTTGTGTGATCGCCATCAACAATCGCGGCGAGATCGGAGCAGCCTCCATGAAATCCGCGTATCGGCTCAAGTACGCCCTCTGGATGAACGGCGAGAGCAAACTGCTGGATGCCACCGCCCTCTACTAAGGCAAGTCGTCAGCCGCCAGTTGTCAGTCTTCAGTCTTTTGGAAGGTGCTAATCGGCAGGTCGAATCTGGGGCCAAACTGGTCCCCCATCCGTTAATTATGCCAGCCGCTTGATGCGGCCACAAAATGAGAACGGGGAACCACCTCTGGTTCCCCGCCTCCTTCCCTGACTTTTTTTGCGCCGTGGCAACGTCCGCGGGGCGTCGCCAGCAGTGCGCACCGCAAGAGCGGTGTGGTCATTTGTCTTACGTATGCTTGCCCGGTGGAGTCATTTCTCCTCCCGTCAGCATACTTCCTTTCTACTCCTCTCCATGACAAATTGCAAGCCTCTTATTCGGCTTCGCCATTTCGGTTTCTCCGCGTAATCCCTCAACCTCTGCCGAGCAAGGCCGTGCGGCCGTCTCCCCTCCCGCGCCACCGCGCCACAAAAGCTTGCCCAAAGGAGCCTGTTCGATATATAGTGAACTTCAGCAGGGCTACAAAAAGCGAATACCCGCTCCGTGGAGGAAAACATGAGTACTTCCGATCCCGCGCAAGTCTCACCCGAGAGGATCATGCATTTGTCGTGGGGCTACGCGCCGCCGCTGATTCTGGAAGCTGCGATCCGCCACCGTGTTTTCGACGTGTTGGACAACGGCGCGAAAACTGTCGAGGAAGTCGAGGACGAGACCGGAGCCTCGGCTCGGGGATTGACCGCTGTCATGAACGCGCTGGTGGGGCTGGAATTCCTCACCAAAGACGCGCTAGGCCGCTACGCGCTCACTCCGGAAAGCGCCGCCTTTCTGGTCAGCACCAAGCCAACCTTCCAGGGCGGCATGATTCTCCACTGCAGTGAGCAATTGATTCCGAAATGGCTGCGCCTCAATGAAATTGTCGCCACCGGCAGACCGGTGGAAGCAGTCAACCAGGAGCGGTTGGGAGGGGATTTCTTCCATAAGTTTGTGGCAGACATCTTCCCCATAAGTTACGGCTCGGCGCAAAAGTTGGCTTCCGTCCTCGACCTGGACGGCGCCGGGCAATCGCTCAGCGTGCTCGACCTAGCGGCGGGTTCCGGGGTGTGGGGTATCGCCCTGGCGCAGAAATCGCAGCGCGTCCGCGTGACGGCGGTCGACTGGCCCGAGGTGATCCCGGTCACCCGGAAAACCGTGGCCCGCCTGGGGCTGATGAAGCGCTTTCAGTTCGTCGCCGGCGACCTGCTTGCCGTCGATCTTGGGCACGACCATGCCGTCGCCACCCTGGGCCACATCCTTCACAGCGAAGGCGAGGAACGCAGCCGAGCCCTGCTACGACGGACCTTTGACGCACTGGCTTCCGGCGGCACTGTCGGCGTGGCCGAATTCCTGGTGAATGACGAAAGGACGGAGCCGCTTACTGGATTGCTCTTCGCCGTGAACATGCTGGTGAATACCGATAACGGGGACACCTACTCGTTTCGCGAAATTAGCTCTTGGCTAGGCGAGGCCGGCTTCGTAAATACGCGCACGCTCGAGAGCCCCGGGCCTTCGCCCCTCATCCTGGCCACCAAGCCTTGACGGCAGGCAGGTGGGCAGTCGGCAGTGGATTTGACCTGCTCGTCTCGCAAGAGCAGTTCGAAATTCAAATGGCAAACGGCAAATGGGAAATGGCTTCTGCCCACTGCCCATCTGCCCATCCGCCTAGCTGTCTATTGCTTGCCCGCCCGCCGCCGGTAACCGTATTCTTTCTTCAGCTTGTACGTGATGCTGTCCACAAGGGCGCGCCAGCTGGCCTCGATGAGGTTTTCGGAAACCCCCACCGTCCCCCAGGTCTCGTGGCCGTCGGTGGTTTCGATGAGGACGCGAACCTTAGCGTCGGTGGCGGCCTTGGCGTCCAGGACGCGGACTTTGTAATCCGTCAAGCGGATATTGCGGATGCAGGGGAAGAAAGTGGTAAGGGATTTCCTCAGCGCCCTGTCCAAGGCACTCACCGGCCCAACTCCTTCCGCGGCGGTATGTTCTTCCGTGCCGTCCACGCGCAACTTGATGACCGCCTCCGAGTAGGGCTGGTTGCTTCCCTTCTTCTCGGTGATGACTCGAAAGCCATCCAACTCGAAGAACTCTTTCGAGTGGTGAACGAGTTTGTCAAACAGGATCTCGAACGACCCTTCGGCGCCTTCAAACTGATAGCCGTAGTGCTCCATTTCTTTGAGCTTCTCCACTACCAGTGCGGCGTGGTGCGAGGCCTTGTCGATTTCCAGGCCCCGCTCCGCCGCCTTGTAAAGCACGCTGCTTTTTCCAGAGAGTTCCGAGACCAACACCCGCCGCTCGTTGCCTACCGCGGCCGGATCCACGTGCTCATAGGAAGACGCCTCTTTCACCACCGCGCTCACGTGAATGCCGCCTTTATGGGCAAATGCACTCTTGCCCACATAGGGCAGGTCTTGGCGATGGTGCAGGTTGGCTAGTTCGCTCACGTAGTGGGACACCTCCGTGAGGCACTTCAGATTTTCTGGGCCAATGCAGCGCATGCCCAGCTTCAGCTCGATATTGGGAATCACAGAGCACAGGTTGGCATTCCCGCAACGTTCTCCATACCCGTTGATCGTGCCCTGCACCTGCACCGCCCCCTGCTGCACCGCGGCAATGGAGTTGGCCACCGCCATTTCGCAATCGTTGTGGGTGTGAATCCCCACCGGCTTCTTGAGGTGTTTCGCCCCCATCCGAAAGCCTTCGCAAAGCTCGGCGGTCACCGTGCCGCCGTTGGTGTCGCACAGCACTATAGTGTCGGCGCCCGCCTCCTCGGCCGCACTGAGCGTGGACAGCGCATAAGCCGAGTCAGCTTTCAGTCCGTCAAAGAAATGCTCGGCGTCGTAGATCACTTCCTTCCCTCTGGACTTCAGAAACGCTACCGACTCGCGAATTACCTCCAGGTTTTCCTCGAGCGAGATGCCCAAAGCCACTCTCACGTGCAGATCCCAGGTCTTCCCGAAGATGGTCACGATCGGAGTGTTGGCTTCGAGAAGCGCTTGCAGGTTCCGGTCGTGCGCCACACTATGACGTGGGTGTCGAGTGCTGCCAAATGCCGCCAGCTTGGCGTGCTTCAAGTTCAGCTCCTGGGCTCGGTGGAAGAAAGCAATGTCTTTGCTGTTCGAGCCCGGCCAGCCACCTTCGACATAATCCACCCCTAGCTCGTCCAGCTTCCTCAGAATGTGAAGCTTGTCTTCCAAGGAAAATGAAATGTCCTCGCCTTGGGAGCCGTCCCGCAACGTTGTGTCGTAAATCTGGATCTTCTTCATAGTCTCAATTGCACCGATTGAATTTGATTCATATTTCCGACGTTAGCCCCCATTCGCGAACGGAACTGTTAGCATCGCCGATAGCAGACAAAAAATCAACCTCGCCGAGCCGCCCTACAACGATTTTCTTAACACGCTCCGAGGGGCGCGATTTTTGTGAGTAGCAAGTCATATCTCGCTGCTAAAATGGCGGTAGCCAAAGCGCCGATTCCCTTCCCCTGCGGGGCTGCGCCGCCTGGAACTGACGCTTGGCCGGAGGGCAAACAGCCATGGACGCGATTGAGGTGTTGAAGACACGGCGCTCGGTCCGCGCCTACAAAGCCGAACCGGTGCCCAGGGAGATTATCGAGGACGTAATTGATTGCGGACGCTTGGCAGCCACGGCCGTCAACATCCAACCTTGGGAATTCGTGGTGGTGACGGAGCCTGCGAGGCTGCGCAAAATTGCCGACATTACCGACTATGGGAAGTTCATTGCCGAAGCCCCGGTGTGCGTGCTGGTGCTGTGCGCGGAGACAGAGTATTATCTCGAAGACGGTAGCGCCGCCACTGAGAATATCCTGCTGGCTGCCCGAGCGCACGGCCTGGGCTCGTGCTGGGTGGCCGGCGACAAGAAACGTTATGCGCCAGACATACTCCGGTTGGTGGGGGCGCCCCGAGGCTACAAGTTGGTCAGCTTGATTCCCATTGGCTATCCGGCGGAAACCCCGGAGCAGGCGAAGCGGCCTCTTGCCAAAGTACTGCACTGGGAAAAATACTGAATGTGGCCCTCGCAAATAGGTTGGCCACGAGGGTAGGGCAAGTCCCTACAATCTATATCTCGCCCCGGATTTTTTCCCACGCCAAACCCAGGTACTCGTAAACCGCCCGCTGCGAGACGCGAAGTTCCTCGGCGTCAGGGAAAAGCTCCTGAGGCGCCCGCGCTTGCGCGTGGCTGATGCGAAAGTCCATGGGATCCGCAATCGGGTGTGTGCCCTGTTTCTTGAATAGGGCCAGCGCGCGAGGCATGTGAGAAGCTTCCGTCACCAGAATGAACGGCTGTTTCGCTACAATTGGCGCGACAAGCCGCGCCTCACCTTCCGTGTCTTTCGATTGTTCCTCCAGAATTAAATCCTGACGACTCACACCAAGTTCCTCGGCCAGTTGGGCCATGACTCCAGCGGTCGAGGAGGCGCTGCCGGCCACCGGGCCCCCGGATAGGACGAGTTTGCAACAATGCAACACTTTGCTTACCCTGACGCCTTCGACAAGGCGCGCGATCGACCCGTCGTCAAGTTGCATCTCGATGGGGCGGCCGGCGTCAGGCCTAAAGCCACTTCCCAGCACAACAATGAATTTGGCCCCCCTCAAACCAGCGGGAACGGGCGCGCCTGGCGATATGAAAAGTGGCGGATATCTGTTCTCCAGCGGTGCTAGAAGCAGGCCCGAAAAAGTGTGGTTGCTGAACAGAAAGAGCAGCACCGCGGCGAGCGCAACCAGCGTTTTCCCTGCCCTTTGCTTTCTCGTGAAGCAAAGCAGCAATAAACCCAGCGAGAGAAGTTCGAGACACAAGGGAATAGGGAAAAGAAATCGGGAGAAAAACTTTCTGAGTAGTAGCATCCCTTCTTAGCTCCACCGATTTGGGTTTGAGAACCGACCATCTTATCATTCACTATTGCGGGAAAGCGGCGGGCGGAGTGATTTTCTCCCACCCTTCCCCGTTCAACGAATCCAAAAATGCCAGCAGATCCCGCTTAGTTTGCTCATCCAGATAAAACGGCGTGAGCCGAGTATCAAGGCGAGGGTTGGGCAGCCCACCCTTGGCATACAGGTCCAGGACCTCGCCGAGGGTTCTGAACCGGCCATCGTGCATATAGGGCCCGCGATGAGCAAGATCGCGCAAAGTGGGTATTTTGAATTTCCCGAAGTCTCCTCGTCCCTTCGTGACGGTTTCGCGTCCGGGATCAGGATTCAATAGATCCATCCCAATTCCCAGATTGGCGAACTTTTCTGTTGTGAAGTTCGGGCCGCTGTGGCATTCGGCACACTCTCCTTTGCGATTGAAGAAATCCAGACCCTCTTTCTGCTCCTTGGTCAGTGCGGACTTATCGCCAGCCAGATAACGATCGTAAGGTGAATTCCCCGACATTATGGTGCGCTCGAAGGTGGCTATTGCCTTCGCGATGCGATCGAAGTTGATCGTGCGGTCCCCAAACGCGGCGGCAAAGAGTGGGGCGTAGCCTTTGATGCCCTGGACTGTTTGGACCACCCGGTCTACCGTCATGCCCATCTCATCAGGATTCGTCGCAGGAACAATGACCTGCGATTCCAGCGTGGGCACGCGGCCATCCCAGAATTGTGACTTACCCCAGGCGCGGTTGATCAGGGTAGGGGTGTGGCGCGGTCCCGGCTTTCCATCCACGCCCTTCGAGAAGGCGGTACTGCCCGAGAAGGCGTGCTTCGGGTCATGGCAGAAGGCACACGAGACGATGCCGTTTGAAGAAAGGCGACCATCAAAGAATAATATCTTCCCAAGCTCGGCACGCGCTGGTGAGTAGGGATTATCCTCGGGCCACGGAATGGCCGGAAGACCCAGCGGCGGTGGCGGTCCAGCCAACACAGGCTCCGCCTTGCGGCGCGCCAACAAAGGCGGCAGCAAGGTCAAGAGAAGGAAGGCTGTCAACGAAGTCCGTCTCGGCATGAGCGCGCTCAGTAGTCCATTTCTCCTTGACTGGACCTGAGAAAGCGAGGCAGGCGTGGCGTGATGAACCGGAAACGACGCCCAATGATCATCTTCACCAAGAGATGATCGGTGCTGCGTGTAGCGCCCACAACTATCCCCAAGTTAAACTCCCAGTTCGGACCGAAATCATAATCGATGGTGGGTACGATTTGGTGCTGCTGCAAGTAAAGAGGATCAAAGCCGCTAATGGACCCTAACGCGCCGTAGTATTCGAGCCCCGCGCTGAGTTTGCGAGTGACCGAATAGGCCACCTTGAATTCGGGAGAAAAACCAATGCCCTCACGCACGCTGGGCCCATGAAACGACCGCTCGAGGGCCGGGTTAAAGGAAAGATACCAGGCGTGCCACTGTTTATCGATGATAGGCCGTATTTCCCAGGTCCAGGTATCGGCCGAGAAGATAGGACGCTGGTAGCCAATTTCGGTGGAGAGGCTTACTCCTACCGGCCACTGCCAACTGTCCGGAACGCGGATACGGGGCCGGATGTGGTCGCCCACCCATTTATATCCCTGACCCGGAGCTCCACTGGTGAAGATATACAACCCCGTCTCAAACCAATCATTCCACCCTTGTGTGATCTCGACCGTTTCGTGCAATTGGTGTTCGTCGGGAAGAACGCCGTTGACCGCCGTCTTGAAACCTTCAAAAGTGAAGTTGCTATGCAGTTCGACCATGGTGCGCCCCGCCGGAACCGTATCGGCCCCATAAACCTGAATCTCATAGTTGCCCTGCCCATAAAGCGGCACGGAAGCTATGACCAATAAAAGCACGAGTTGGGCGCCTGTGCGCATAGGTAATATTATTCTCCGGTAGGTTAGTTTGCACAACCGATTCCTCTACACTCTGAGCGGGGCGTCGAATAAAATGCTTAGTGAGCACGACAGCGAGGTCCATTGGCCACTAAAGCCGGCAGGCTTTTCATTCCCGATGGTTGGCTGTGGGCGGTACATTTGGCCATCTTGATGTTGGTGTTTGCGGCGGCCAAAGCAACAGCGGCTGTGCAATTGCGAGGTACGGTTGTGGATGAGAATGGCGTGCCGGTGCGCGGTGTCCAAATTGCCGTGAAGTCTCAGAGCGGCAACATTCAATACGCCTATTCGGACGAGACGGGCCACTTCCAGGTCACGCTTCCGACGCCGGGCGAGTACCTTGTGAGCCTCAGCAAGCCTGATTACTTTCGCCTTACTGACCAGGCTGTGCCCCTGCCGGAAGAAAACAACGAAGTCTCCTTTACGCTTAGCCACGAATTTGAGGTCCATTCAAGTGTCGAAGTCCGCTCGACGACCAACCAGATCGAGCCGCTGGAGCCCGAGCACCAGGAAACCTTGGATGCACAGGACATTCTGGATATTCCCACTTACAGTACTCATGACCTGACATCTTATTTGCCCATGATTGCGGGCGTCACGGAAGACAACTCCGGCGGGCTCCACGTGGCTGGAGGACGGTCTGGGGATGCCGAATACTTGCTGGATGGTTTCGAAATCGGTGATCCGGTGTCAGGCCAACTGACTAGCCGGTTAGACGTCGACAGCGTGCGCGAAGTGAGAGTGGAGGACGGCCGCTATGGTGCGCAGTATGCCCATGCCGGCGGTGCCGTCATGGAGTTCGACACCTACGTCGGCGACGACCGCTGGAGATTCGGCACCACAGATTTCTTCCCTGCCGTCAATCTTCAGCAAGGTTTGCACCTTGGAAATTGGTACCCGCGGTTCAACTTCTCGGGTCCGTTGCACAAGGGCCGGGCCTGGTTCTCCGACGGGATCAGCATTCAGCACACCTTCTCCCTGATTAAAGGACTGCCGCGCAACGGCGACACACAGCAGCAGTGGTCGGGTGACAATCTTTTCCGCACCCAAATAAACCTGACGCCAACCAACATTGTTCAAGGAAACTTCTTGTATAACCAGACTGCGGATTCCCATCTCGGTCTCAGCCTGTTTACGCCCGTTTCGACTACAACCGATCAGCGCGCGCAGCGCAAGTTTGTTTCAGTGAAAGACCAAATCTTTTTCGGCAGGAACATGCTTGAACTGGGCGCGGCCACAGACGATGGCACGACCGACATCGAGCCACTCGGCTCGGCGCCTTATGTTGTCCAGCCTCTCACTGCCTCGGGGAATTACTTCCAGCGGTTGCGGCAGCGGAACCACCGCTTGCAAGCGATCGGCAACTTAAATCTTTCCTCACTTCACTGGCACGGGGCGCACGAGGTGAGAGCGGGCTTCAATGCTGATGGACTGGGTTTTTCTCAAGGGGCGGTGCGCGATCCCATTGAGACGGAGCGCGCCGACAACACAAAGCTGCTTTATACCACATTCAGCGGAACACCCTATTTTCGCCTCACCAATACGCAGTTTGGTTGTTTCCTGCAAGATTCCTGGAAAGTTTTCCGCCCGCTGGCCGTCACGATTGGAGGGAGAGCAGATTGGGATCAAATCGTGGGAAAGACAATATTCGGCCCGCGGCTGGAAGCCAACCTTCTACCCTTTTCTGATGATCGGACAAAAATCTCGGTAGGTTGGGGAATCTACTACCGGCCGATCAATATGGCTCTTTGGGGTGAGGGGCTCGATCAAGAGCGGGCCGACACCCTTTACGACCAGACCGGGACAACGCCGGTCCAGGGCCCTGCAATTACGCGATTCGAGTTGCCCTCCGGCGGCTTTCGGCAGACGGGTTTCAACACAACCAGTGTCGAATGGGAACAAAAGCTGGGGTCCAATACTTTCACAGGTGTTAATCTCTTGCGACGCGCGGAAGGCAATGGATTCGCTTATGAAGACATCCAGCCGGCTCCGCTGGGAGCGGTGTTTATGTTACAGGACCACCGGAGCGACCGCTATAGGTCCGCTGAGGTTTGGGCTCGCCGAGTCTTTAGGTACAAGGCCGAGATATATGGGGATTATACGCGCTCCAGCGCACGCAGCAACGAAGCTCTGGATTACTCCCTCATCATTCCCTATTTCGTGCCTCAGGCTCCCGGCCCTCTGCTGTGGGATACTCCGAATCGCTTGATCGCCTGGGGGAAAACACCTGTACCGGTTTGGGGCTTGTTCCTGAGCGGTCGAGTAGAATACCGCTCGGGTTACCCCTTCGATGACGTGAATGAACAACAGCAGCTCCTCGGCACGCCAGGCAAGTACCGCTTCCCCGACTTCTTCCAACTGGATGTCGGCCTGGAGAAGCGGTTTCGGTTCCGTGGGGAAGTCTGGGCCCTCCGTGTCAGCGCCATCAATGCCAGCAACCATGACAACCCCAATGCGGTTGACACGCTTGTCAGTCCCTTCGCTTTCGCGGGAGGTCAGGGCAGAGCTTTTACTGCACGCCTTCGCTTGGTGGGAAGAAAATAGGCAAGGCCCCGTTAATTACGCGTTATGCTCGGTCATATTCCACTATAATTAGTGGTACACCATGATCCCAATTATTCTAGTACTTGCTTGCCTCGTCCAAGCCACGCCCCTTGTCGCCAAGGAGAAGCCACCGACTGTTTACCAAATCCCTCTGCCGCCGAAGCCCGACTTCACGGCAATGGACTGGTTGGTAGGGGAATGGGCCGGTAAGACCACCGACCAGAGGGCGCCAGGCGAAATTCACTTGTCCGTAAGCTATCAACTCGATAAACAAATCATGCTTCTACGCGGGGAGACGTCTCTCCAGGCGACCAAGAGTTCCCCGGCGATGAAGGAATCGTGGCTGGGCGTCCTCACCTCCACCGGAGGATCGGGAGGGTTTTTGCTGCGCATGTTTGCCAGCACAGGTTTCATCACGCGATATCAGGTGACCATAGATGGGCCGGAGATCCACATCAATCCTGAAGGGGGCGACCAACTTCCGCCGGGATGGCTCTTTCGCATGCTCATCAAGCGGACCGACCCCCAGGAGTTTGTTGAGACAGTCCAGGCCGCCCCCCCCAACAAGGCCTTCTTCGATTATTACACCGCCAAGCTGAGCCGCGTAACGGCTGAGGAGAAGGCGAAGACAGCTCCAGTTCCGGCTCCAACTCCGCCCAAATAGAAACAAAAGGCGACTTGCATGTCGAGACGCAAAAAGGTCATTCTTGGCGTCATAATTCTCCTGGTCGTCACCCTTGTCGCTCTTGTGGTTGTAGTTCCCCTGCTCTTCAACCTGGACCGCTATCGCCCCCAGGTCGCGGCACTAATCGAACAGCAAATGGGCAAGCCCACTGAGATCGGGCATCTCGCTCTCACCGTTTTCCCTCGCCTTTCCATTCGAGTCGATGATTTCGCCCTAAAGAACCCTCCGGGATTCCCCCAAGATTATTTCGTGAAGGCGCAAAGAATTTACGCTGTTATTGACGTCGGCGAGCTTTGGAAGCACCAAGTCGTCATCAAGTCGTTGGAGCTGGAGACGCCTGCAATCAGCCTGCTTTCCGGTCCGGGAGGTAATTGGAATTTTGACAGTCACCCTTCCTCAACCAAACCTGATCCGGACCCGCCAGGGGAAAAGCCCTTGTTCACACTGGGAGTCATCTCCGACGTCAAGGTCCGTAGGGGCACGCTGAGTGTTGCGAACCTCTTGCCCTCCGGCCAGCCGGGGCCGGCTTTCATTGGAGCGGAAGGCGTTTCGAGCCAACTGCGGCAGGTGGACTTGAACACCCTCACTGGATCTGCCGGCTACTCTGCGGAGTCAACTAGTACGCTCGTGGCTGAGGGAACGTTCGAGATGGACACCCTGCATGTCGTGAATCTCACCATAACCAAGGTTAAGTCCAAACTCCGCCTTTTCCCCAAACAAGTTTTCTTGGATGGGCTGGAGTTTAAATGTTATGAGGGCGCTGGTGGCGGCGACTTTTCCTTCACCTTTTCGGGCCCCAATCCACGTTACAGCACCCAGGCAAAATTGAGCGGGGTGAACGCGGCGAAGTTGGTCGATGCATTTCCGCAAGTCCGTGGGAAATTGACCGGTACCCTCGACGGAGCAGTCGCGCTTCAAGGTGCACTAAGCCACTCACCCGACCCCTTGGAGGGAATCGGCGGCTCCGGCCATATCGACATCCGCAAAGGGCGGCTGCCCAGTTTGCAGTGGAACCAGAACCTGCTGCAACTGGCCCGGGTTGCCAAGATGGGGCCAGCCTCCGGCGATCCTTCTTCCTTCTCCTCCATTGCTATGGATTTCACGATCGCCAACAATTGCATCAACGCCACCAAAGCAACTATCGTTGGCAACGGGGTTGAATTGGACGGCTCCGGGAGCCTGGGCCTGGCCGGGAAAGGCAGCCTCAATTACCAAGGCGTGGCAAAAGTCGCCACGAGCCAGAACGCCCTCACCACCATTCTGACAGGTATTTCGGGCGCCACGCTTGTAAACGGCAAGATGGCCTTCCACTTCAAGATTACTGGGACACTTCAGAACCCTCAGTTCACGCTCATGCCGAGTGCCGCCGACAGTCGGAAGGGCACGGGCAAGGACGCCAAGCCGTAGCGCCTGGGAGAATGCGTCCCTCTGGAGGAGCAACCCCATGACAATCACTCGACCCCTCGCGCTGGTAACCGGGGCCTCGGCCGGTATCGGAGCGGCTTACGCCCGCCGGCTTGCCGCGCAAGGCTATGATCTGCTCTTGGTAGCGCGGCGCGTTGATCGCCTTAACGAACTGGCCACCGAACTGGTCCGCCGCCACGGTGTGCAGGCCGAGCCGTTGCCCGCCGATCTCACCAAGGACGCCGAGTTGAAAGCTGTCGAGGACCGCATCGCGCGTGAGGAACACCTCGAATTCCTGCTCAACAACGCCGGCTTTGGCGCCAGCGGACGCTTCGACGAAATCCCGCTCGAGATTCAGGACGCCATGCACCGCCTGCACGTCATGGCCACCCTGCGCCTCTCCCACGCGGCGCTCCGCAAGATGACGGCGCGCGGTAAAGGCGTGGTGGTGAACGTGTCCTCAGTGGCGGCGTTCATTGCCCGGCCGGGTAGCACTAGCTACTACGCCACCAAGGCGTGGATGAACGCTTTCACCGAAGGGCTGTACTTGGAATTGAAGCAAGCCCGTTCGCCCGTGCGCGTGCAGGCACTCTGCCCCGGATACACATTGACGGAGTTTCACGACGTTATGGGATTCGACCGCAGCCAGGTTCCCGCAAGCTTGTGGACTCCCGTCGAGCGGGTAGTGGACGCTTCGCTCAAGGGCCTCGAGCGCAACAAGCTGTTCGTGGTGCCCGGCTGGCGCTACAAGTTCATCGTATTCCTGCTGCGCATCATACCGCGTTCCCTGCTCCAAGCCACCAGTGAGTGGGGTAGCGGCAAGGTCAGAAAGCAGGCGTAGCGCCGACCCCGCAGGCGCGGGGTCGGCATATGCGGGCTCTGTTGGATGTGTCAGACTGTACCTCGCAGGTTGGGCCGCAAGGTAAGAGAGCCATCGGCGTTCAACTTTTGATGACAAGCCCAGCGCACGGGATAACGAACACCCTTTACCTCTATTTCGCTTCGAAGTTTCAAACCCTTCCAATCCACTCCCTTGGGTAGCAGGAATTGCGCCTGCCGGATTTTTCCCGGCAACGGGTACCCGGGATCGAGGCTTCCTCCTGCCATTACCTTGCCATCGTCACTGGTAACATAGACGCGCAGCGCGCCCGGCACGCCGGCACAGCCGTCGTTAGCGAACCCGATGATCAATCCTTGGTAATCTTGATCTGCATATTGCCAAATGAATGAAGGACGCACACGGTACCCGATGCGCCGGCTCAACTGGTCGATGGCTTGCGGATATTGGTGATAATAACGCAAGATATTGTCCGCGCTAATGTTGTGAAAATTCCAAAGCGACCAGTAATTGGGGCCAACATCGCTCACATGTGCAATGACGTTATCTGTATAGGTCACTCCCTCCTCGATGCGCAAGGACCCCGGTGTGCCATCGGACATTCCCACTTCGACAACCGCCCCCACCCAGGGCGGACGGTTGCCCAGGGTTTCAATCTGCTCATTTTCGATGAAAATCGTGTCCGTGCGCAGCCAGTTCCAGGAACGGACGGTACGATCGACAAGCTCGGAGTTTCCCACCCGGCTGAAGTCCGGTTGGGTGTTGGTTACGAGCGGCGTCCGGCGCCAGTGCTCCAATTGGACCTCGAACATCCGAATCCAGGTTTGCTCGGCGGTGGGATAGTCTGGAAAGGGGTTGTTCCGAAACGGCCAGGTGTGACCTTCGCCCCAGAAGCCGTACATGAAAGTATCCATGAATTCAATTTGCTCGCTGCCCTCGAGTTCCGCGGCAAGCAGTTCGTTGAGCTCTCTGAAGCAGTCCTGAAAGTACGGGTTATCATAACGAGGTTCGTAATAGGCAGGTTTCCCGCGCGGACCCTGGAGTTGCGTTCTCCATTCGCCCACCAGTTTCACCATGGGCACTTTTTCGAGGATGAAGTCAGGCAATGCTTCTTCCGCATAATCAGGAGCCCGCATCTGAATCCTAAATCCAATTCTTTTGTTGTACTGTTTGGCCAGGTCAAAAGTGAGTTTCCAGTAATCAGGAAATTCAAGCCGGCCCCGCCGAGGCTGGACTTCCCGCCAGGTAGGCCGAAGATACAACTTCTCGCCCAGAGGGAGTTCCACGAGGTCTTTAATCGCTTGAGAAATATTATTGGATTTTATCTCGGCAGTACCCATGTCCGCAGTGATGTAAGTGACGAGCCCTTTGCCGAAATTGGGCACCACTTCGTTCGAAGGAGTCGTTGCCATCACCACGTCGCCTCCCGGGAAAATTGCTTCCGGCGGGTATTGCGGGAACGGGCCTTGATCCAGGCGATCACTGATCCTGGGCCCCAAACCAAAATCATACTTATCCCAATTGTGCGCGGGGATGAAGGCATCAGTCTTCCCTGCACCAAGACCCGCGACCGCGGCAGCCAATCCTCCAGATTTGAAAAAGCTTCGACGGTTCATGGAATGTGCCCCTTTCTACACCAAGTTCAACCAGAACGCCCTTGCTTGGCGAGGGAATTGATCCCTCACCCGTCCTGCTCCGGCTGGTGAAAGCGCCGCAACGGGACACCCTCCCCCCTCGGGAGAGGGCCGCAAGCTGCACGCTGCGTTCTGCCTCCTGGTGTCTGGATTCTGGTTTCAGGTTTTGGAAGTCCGCTACCATCCGCCGCGTGCTTCCAGCTTGGCCGTTTCTTCCCCAATCCGCTTCCAGGCGCGTTCCACATGGCGAGCTTCGGTATAGGTCTGGCCAACGCAGAAGCGGATAATGAAACGGCCGTTCAGCTTGGTATGTGTCAAGTAAAGATCACCGCTTCGATTGAGGGAATCCAGCAGCGCTTCGTTGAAGGCGTCGCCGGCACGGTGGCGGAAGCAGACCAGGTTTAAAGGAGCTGGGGCGGCCAGTTCAAATCGCTCATCCTGCTGCACCCAAGAAGCAAACTGCTGGGCCAGGGCAACGTGGCGGCGCACGTGATGGCGCAAGCCCTCCACTCCGTAGTGCCGAATCACAAACCAAAGCTTCAAGGCGCGAAAGCGTCTGCCCAAAGGCACCTGCCAGTCTCGATAGTCGATGACTGCCCCTGACTCGGTGGCCTTGTTGCGGAGATAATCCGGTAGAATCGATAAGGCATCGATCAGCGCCTTCCGCTGGGCCACGTAAAAGCAGTCGCAATCGAAATTGGTGAACATCCACTTATGGGGGTTAAAGCAGTAGCTATCCGCCAACTCCAAGCCTTCATTGATGTACCGGAACTCAGGGCAAAGCGCCGCAGTCCCGGCCATAGCAGAGTCCACGTGAAGCCAGATGCCTTGTTCCTGGCAAAGGCGCCCAATTTGCCGCAAAGGATCGAGGGCATTCGAAGAAGTCGTCCCTACGGTGGCGCAGACGATGCAGGGGACCTTGCCGGCCTGCCGGTCGCGAGCGATTTGTGCCGCCAGAGCATCTGGGCGCAAGGCCAATCGAGCGTCGACGTCAATGAGGCGCAGATTCTCATCGCCCAGCCCGGCGATTCGCACAGCTTTCTCGATCGAGGAGTGCGCCTGGGTCGAAGCATAGGCGACCAACTCGCCCTTACAACCGTGCTTATTGCTGGCTAACCCGGTCGAACGCTCGCGAGCAGCCAGAATCGCGCACAGCGAGGCGCTGGAAGCACTGTCCTGAATAACCCCTCCGCCGGTCGAAGTGGAATGGAATTTCTCCGGTAAGCCGAGCATCCGAACGAGCCAGTCGAGCACGAGCGTTTCGAGTTCAGTGCAGGCCGGACTGGTAGCCCAAAGCATCCCCTGAATGCCGAGCCCGGACGATACCAGGTCGCCGAGGATGGCGGGCGCGGAAGCGTTGCAGGGGAAGAAAGCAAAGAAATTGGGCGACTGCCAGTGTGTTATGCCAGGCAGAATCAATCTCTCGAGATCGCGCAGCAAGGACTCGAAGGCCTCACCGTTCGTGGGCGCTTCCTGAGGAAGCGAAGCCCGAATCTCACCCGGCTGCACTTGAGCCAACACCGGGAATGACTCGATGCGCTCATAATAGTCCGCGATCCAGTCGATCACCGCCCGGCCATGCCGGCGGAAGTCCTCAATGCTCATGTGGTAGCTTTTCTCGTTCGACATTTCTTTCTCCTCTGTCCCTGGTCAGTGGCCCGTTGTCCGTGGTCCGTTGCAAACGGGTTTGGCCCTCTCGATTGATACTCCCTCACCCGGCCCAGCCTCCCGATGAAGTTCATCGGGAAGGCGGGCCGGGGTCACTTCCACGGGTGTAGGGTATGCCATCCCGGTGCAAGACACAAGCGCCTGCCCCGTGGTCGGCAGGGCTCTCCGTAGCTCTCTTGCTTTGTCAACCCATCAATGCCTATCATAGATGGGTAACACGTGATCGTGGCCTTCGGGGCTAATTACAACAATACACCATGAGGCTCCCATGATTCTTCCGCTCACTCCAGTGCGGCTGAAGCGGTATGCGGCGCAGGTTTTTGGCGGCAAAGACGGAGTGGTATGCGATCAGCAACGGTTTACATATCGGCAATTCAATGAACGCTGTGACCGGCTATCGAACGCCCTTCGGAAGCACGGAATCCAAAAGTGCGATCGCCTCGCCTATCTGAGCTTCAACTGCCATCGGCTGCTGGAAGCATACTTCGGCGTGCCACAGATTGGAGCCATTCTCCTGCCCTTGAACATCCGGCTAAGCCCCGAAGAACTTGCTTACATCCTAAACGACGCGGAGCCACGGATTCTCTTCTTCGACCCGGAATTCATTCCCGCAGTGGAAGCGCTGCGGCCGGCGGTGAAGTCCGTCGAGTATTACATCCCCTTGCGGGACACCAAGCCCGCCTGGGCTTACCCCAAGCTCTACGACGAGTTGCTGGCGGAAGCAGAGCCCACGGAAATTGATTACCGCGACATTGACGAGAACTCCGTAGCCGAGCTCTTTTACACCAGCGGCACCACTGCCTACCCCAAAGGCGTTATGCTGACCCATCGCAATCTCTATTTGCACGCCTTCTATACTGCCGTTGGGCTGCGCAGTGACGACAGCGGCGTCCATCTCTACACGGTCCCGCTCTTTCACGTGAACAGTTGGGGCGCCCCGCATATCATCACTCTCACCGGCGGCCGGCACGTGATGATCAAGAGGTTTGACCCGGTAACAGTGATGGAGCTGATCCAGCGCGAGCGAGTCACGCATCTCCAAGTCGTGGCCACCATGGTTATCGCCATGCTCAATCACCCCGACTTCCCGAAGTACGATTTGAGCAGCGTGAGGGAGGTCATCATGGGCGGCGCGCCTACCAGCACGGCGCTGGTCTGCGAGATTGAGCGGAGGATGCCAGGCTGCCGGGCGATTGGTGGTTATGGCCTGACTGAAACTTCGCCGGTTATCACCCTGGCGCGGCGCAAAGCGCACCGCGCAGGCGATCCGGAGGAATTGACCTTGCGCAGGCAGGCTACGGCGGGATACACGCTTGCGGGCTCGGAAACCCGCGTGGTGTCACCCGAGGGCCGGGACGTCAAGCGGGACGGGCTGGAAGTTGGGGAAGTGGTGGTGCGCGGCGACGTGGTCATGGAGGGCTATTGGCGGCAGCCCGAAGCCACTACGAACGTAATTCGCGATGGGTGGTTCCATACCGGCGACTTGGCGACGATCGACGAGGAGGGCTACATCCTCATTGTGGACCGCGGCAAGGACATGATTCTGACGGGCGGCGAGAATATTGCCTCGGCGGAAATCGAACGCATCATTTATGGCCATCCGGCGGTCATGGAATGCGCCGTCATCGCCGTTCCGGACGACACTTGGGGCGAAGTGCCGAAAGCCATCGTCACGCTGAAGCCCGGTCAGCAAGCCAGCGATACTGAAATCGTTGCGCTCTGCCGCCAACACCTGGCAGGCTTCAAGGTGCCCAAGTCGGTGGAGGTTGTGGAGAGTCTTCCCAAAGGCGGCACCGGAAAAATCCTCAAGCGAGTTCTTCGCGAGAAGTATTGGGCGGGACGCCCACGGCGGGTCCAGTAAATCGGCCATTCGCTGCGTGCGCTGATGGTCGACTCTTGTCCGTCCGCACTGAGGTGACCGTCGGGGGTTACTCTGCCGATCCCCCGATGTCCGCGGGTAAGCGGTCCAAAACAAATTTTAGAACCGCCAGCGCAGACGCACGGGCTTCTTCGGCCACCTGCTGGCTCGGCCAGAAGGAATCGTCGTACCGCAGTTCCACCGCATACGGGGTGAGGGGCAGAACGGTGGGGAGAAGTGAACGAAATTCTGCGTCGAGTCCGGCGCTAATCTCGATAAGCTTTGCCAGGTTGTGCGTATAGGGAAACGCAGCGCCGCGATGCGCCAAAAAGGCTTTCAGGCACTTCTCAGCCATTTGCTGGGCGTGAAAACAGGCCGCGTCGAAGGCCTGGCCTGAGAGAGAGGCCTCCATCGCGGTGCGATCGCTTCCGGCCTTACGCAACAGCCCGCGGCAAAGCTCAGCCGCGTCTTTCATAAATAGTTGTCCCTTCGCGCACAGCAGTCGTTATAAACGCCTGGGGGACGGCGCTCCACTCCTCAACCTCCTCGGGGGTGTACACCATTACTTCCACTTCCACCGGTAGATCAGCCAACGCGGCGTAAAGGCGCGCCGATCGCCGGTATCGCGGCTCATCGGATTGTTTGATTACCAGCACGTCGAAATCGCTGTTAGGCCGCGCGTCGCCCCGCGCTTGGCTCCCGAACAGAATCACCTTCTCCGGGTGCGCCACATCAATAATTCGCCGCACTATATCGCGAACCACCGCCTCATTTGATGAACTCATGTCTCAAGACCTTCGATCCAGTATACCAGAGGTGGAGCAGCCGGTGCTCAGGTTGAATCACGCGCCTCGTGGGTGCATCCCAACCGCGAATTGTCAGAGCGGCGGCGAAAGCGCGCGCCATCCTTCGGCGATGGCGCGGCCGATGTTGGTCATGAGATCGGGCCGCCCATTCACGGCGTAGAGATGAGGTGCTAGCGCCCAAAGTTCACGCTCGAGGCGGCGTGGAGCGAGCATGGTCTCTCCCCGGCGATGCTCCAGTTCCGCCACAAGCATGGGCAAAACCTTGTCGCTAAGGCGCAGGGCGGTGTCCACCACAAAGAGCGTCAGGTCAGGCCGAAGCAAGTACACGCGGTCGAAAAAGGCGGCCACTTCACGGTCTGAGAGGTTTTTGGGCGGCGAGGACTTCAGCTCGAGATAGGCCAGCTTCCCTTCCGCAGTCGCCACTACGTCCAGGTCGCCTCCCACCCCCCGCGCATGCAACCTCACACCCGAGGCGACCTCGAGGCCGAACCTACGATCGAGCTCGCGCGCCACGTACCATTCGAGCGTTCCGCCAAAGCTCTTTGCGGGCCAAATCAACCGATAGTAGCCTCGCGGCAGCCGCTCGGCCAGGCCTAGGCCGACGAGGGATTCCGCACAGGCCTTCGCCTGGACGGGCTCGAGGTATTGCGTCGCCTCCTCGGGCGTAAACCCTTCCGCCTTCTGGATCGCCCCACGCAGAAAGAGGCGGAATGCGTAATGGCCAAGCAGCTCCGAAAGCCGCTCAGCGGTCGGCTGCTCGATGTTTTCCGGGAACGGCACGTCGAGCTGAGCCTTGGATGGGTGAAAGCCCCGGCGGGCCAGCATGGCCAACACCTCTCCACGAGGGCACGGCACGCCTCGAGTCCTCGCTGACCGCTCGGTTGCCGCGGCAATTTCAAGCTCCTGCGCGCTGCGGAGTTTCGTCATACGCAACTTCGTTGACCGGGTCGAGCGTAATCTCGACAAGCCCCATTTGCACCAACTTATTCGCTCACGTTTGCGCTGCCCGATCTTTCAAGAAGGTCTCAATCTCCCCAACCTCTTCAGAACTTAACTGGAATTCTGCTGCGCCTATCACTCCTAACACCTGTTCTGGACTGCGAACCCCGACAATAGCGCCTGTCACGGCGGGATGGCGCAACGTCCACGCAATGGCCACCTCGCCGGGAGCGCGACCGTGTCGTTTCCCAATCGACCGCAGCAATTCCACCAGTTGGAGATTGCGCGGCAACTTTGGCTCCTGAAAGTTCGGGTCACGGGAGCGCCAATCGTTGTCCGGCAGAGCGGCGGCCCGCTCTCGAGTCATCGCCCCACTCAGGAGCCCAGACCCCATGGGGGAGTAAACAATCACTCCAATATTCTGCGCGGCGCAATAGGGCAGGATTTCCCTCTCTACCTCGCGGGCCAGCAAGGAATAGGGCGGTTGAAGCGAGGTAATAGGAGCGATGGCCTGGGCGCGCTTCATCTGCTCTACATTGAAGTTGGATAACCCGATATAGCGAACCTTACCTTCCTGCTTGAGCTTCGCGAGCGTGGTCCAACCCTCCTCGATATCCTCGTCCGGCAGCGGCCAGTGAATCTGGTACAGGTCAACGGCGTCAACTTTCAGTCGTCTCAGGCTCGCTTCACACTCGCGCCGGAGAGAATCTGCTTTGAGGCTGCCGCTGAGCTCACGGCGCTCGTCCCACACGCGTGAGCACTTGGTGAAGACATAAGGCCTGCGAGGGAGATCCTCCAAGGCGCGTGCGACCACCTCCTCCGAGTGTCCCAACCCATAGGCCGCAGCCGTGTCAATCCAATTGATGCCGGATTCAAGAGCTTTGCGAATCGCCGCAATAGAGTCCTTATCATCCTGGGAACCCCAGCTAAAGCGCCACCCCGACCCACCCATAGCCCAAGCGCCAACCCCCAGGGGAGTAATCTGCAGATCGCTATTACCCAGTCGCCGCGTCTCCATACGAATTCTCCTCCGTCCACGCTGCTCTTTGATGATGCTCTAGGGCTCCCGCAGGTGCGGGATGGTTGCCCGCCCTGCGGCCCAAAGCCTTCGGGGAGCGGGCCGAGGACGGCCATCCGTCGGCTGCCGGAGCCGCCCCCCCACGCGATTCCCCCCACCCTCTCAAGGGAACCCTGCGTGCTCGCTGCCTCAGCCTTCGTTGCGGTAGTCGAGGGAGGCAACGATCGGCTTGGCATCGCGCCAGTGGGGTTCGACTCTAACGTAGAGCTCGAGGAAGACCTTGGGTGGGAACAACCTTTCCAGTTCCTGACGGGCTTCGGTCCCGATCTGCTTCAGCATGTCGCCGCCCGAGCCAATAATGATGGGTTTCTGCGAGTCCCTCTCCACCACGATGCTGGCGTGGATGCGCGTGATGCTTTCGCCTTCCTCGAATTCGTCGATGATCACGGCGGTGGCATAGGGAAGTTCTTGCCGGGTGTGGAGGATAACCTTCTCGCGAACAATCTCCGAGGCCAGGAAGCGCTCCGGCTGATCTGTGTACATCTCGGGCGGGAAGTATTGCGGGCCCTCGGGCAGTAAGCGCACTATGGCGTCCAGAAGTTCCGCAAGCCCTTCTCCCCGGAGGGCCGAGATGGGCATGATTTCCTCGAAATTGTAGAGCTGGGAGTAGCGCTGAATGAGCGGCAAGAGTTTGGGCTTCTTGATTCGATCGATTTTGTTGAGCGCCAAGATGGTTCGCGGAGCGTATTCTTTCAGCAGTCCCACAGCAAACTCGTCCCCATGGCCGAAGCGCTCGGAGGCGTCCACAATCAGCACCGCCAGGTCGCGCTCCGTGAGCGCCTGGCGAACGAAGGTCATCATCTGCTCGTTGAGGCGGGAAAGCGGCCGGTGGATTCCCGGCGTGTCCATGAGCACGATTTGAGCGGAGGGCCGGTTCACGATGCCCAGAATCCGGTTGCGGGTGGTTTGTGCTACGGCCGTGACGATGGAGACCTTGGACCCCACCAGCGCATTCACCAAGGTGCTCTTGCCGGCGTTCGGCCTTCCCACGACGGCCACGAATCCGGATTTAGTCTGATCCGCCATGGTTCTCAGCCGGCTCTGTGGCTTCCGGAGACAGAATCAGGCGGACCTTCAAGACTGTCCGCTTGTTGGCTTCCAGCACTTCGATAGTTAGCCCGTTCTTTTGCACCCTCTCACCGGGAACGGGAACGTGACCCAGTTGGGCCAGCACCAAGCCGGCTACCGTGGAGTACCCCGGAACCTGGAGAGGGACGTGCAGCTCTTCACCAAGCTGGGACAGATCGGTATGACCGGACACAAGGTAGGAATTCTCCGCTTCTTTGACGATATCCTGCGCGTGGATCTCGAATTCGTCCTTTATTTCTCCAACGATTTCTTCCAGCATGTCTTCGATGGTCACCAACCCGGCAACGCTGCCGTATTCGTCGATGACAATGGCCATCTGGGTGGTGGATTTTTGCAGTTCTTTCAGCAGGTCTTTGATGTGGCGCGTTTCGGGAACGAATGGGACCGGCCTGATTAAACTGCGAAGCGTGACCCGGGATTGCTCTTCCGGCGGCAACTCCATGAGGTCGCGAACGCTCACGATGCCCTCGATATGGTCCAACTGCCCGGCATAGACGGGGTACCGGGTCAGACGCTTTTCGCGGAACAGCTTGCGAAGGTCTTCGACCGGGGCGTTCACCTCGATGGCGGCAATTTCCGTGCGCGGCGTCATCACCTCGCGCACGACTTTGTCCCCAAACTCGACCACCGACTGTACGAGCTCACCCTCCCCTTTTTCCAGCAAGCCTTCCTGCTCACCCACTTCAATAAACTCTTGCAGGTTCTCCTGCGGGCTGGGGACCTCCGGTTCCTGCTCCGTGGACTCCAACAGGCGGCTCATGGTGGTTGAAATAAGGATGGGGAAAGTGAGCGGCAAGGCCAGATAAACCAGCCGGCGCACCACGGGCATCCAGAGTTCGAGGATGGGTTCCGGCTCGTCATGGCGCGCTACCAAAAGGAAAGGTATGAGTTGGTCGGCAACGGCGACTGCGGCAAGGACGATTACCAAGGCGGCGCCGATGTTTGCCCAGAAGTGGTCCGGCCGAAGCAAGACAAGCAGCCCGGTTACGCCCACGGCAAACAAGTGCATCGCCGCACCGTGGAGGGCGGAAATCGAGACTCCGACGCGCTCCCGGTCGATCGTGATACGCCCTGACTCACCAGGACGAAAGAGTTTTCTGGCGCTCACCACGGTCAGGCGGCGCATCAATAGCCTCAAATAAGAGGCCACCGACCCGGCAACTAGAAGACCGGCCAGAACGATCAGCCAGACAACTGTGATGAGGATAGTTTTATGGTCCATAGACAAAGAATTTCAAATGGTAAGCAGCAAATGGCAAAACGCAAATTGCAAGGTCCATTGGCCACTTGCTCTTTGCCATGCGACGCCTTCGCCCCTCCCGAGGGGAGAGGGTGGACCGCGACCGGGGCTTTCACCAGCCGGCGCGGGCCAGGCCTTCGCCCGCCGAAGGGTTATGGACGCTCAGGGCGCACAGCCCGCTACGGCCAGCAGGCGGGTGAGGGGTCACTTGCACGTCGAGATGGCCACTCAGAAACCCGCCTCGTGAAATGGAAGTCAAAACGCATAGGCCGTTATAGACGCAACGGCTATTCAAATTCCCAGCCGCCCCCGCAGGGCAAGCTCCAGCTTGACCATTTCACCCTGATCAGACTCGTGATCGTAGCCCAGCAGGTGCAGGAGGCCGTGCAAAATAAGCCAGCGGATCTCATTCAGGGTTGAGTGGCCTTCCTTGCGCGCGTTTCTTTTGGCCGTGTCGACAGAGATCACAATATCGCCGAGGAAGTCCTTGAACTCCACGGCCGCACGGTCCGTGACGCTCCGGCGAGCATGCCTAGGCCGAGCTCCTCCACTTCCTTTTCGCGTATGCGGCAGCCTCTGCTGCGCGACCCACGGAAATGATAAAACATCGGTGGCGCGCTTCTTGCCAAGATAGAGTAAATTCAGGCGCCTGATCGTCCTGTCGTCCACCAAGCAAACGTTGCACTCGCGCCTGCTCAATCCAAGCGCCTGCCTGAGCTCCCTCACATTTTCTTCCAGCCGGGAGGTATTGACAACGTAATTTTCCTGCTGATTGAGGATCAATGGCTCTCAGTGGTTCTTGTTGTTCGCCCCCACCGCGGTACGCGCCTGATCGTATTCCTCGTAGGCGCGGATGATACGCTGCACAAGGGTATGCCGAACCACATCCCGCTCCGTGAAGTAGACAAAACTAATCCCTGGCACCCTGGAAACTACCTCAATCGCTTCGATCAAGCCGGAGCGCCTTCCGTCCGGCAGGTCGATTTGAGTGATGTCACCGGTAACTACGGCCTTCGAGTTAAAGCCCAGTCGCGTCAGAAACATCTTCATCTGCTCGCTGGTGGTATTTTGGGCCTCGTCCAGAATCACGAAGGCGTCGTTCAAAGTCCTGCCGCGCATGAAAGCGATGGGCGCAATCTCGATAATGCCTTTCTCCAAATAGCGTTCCACTCGATCCGGGTCCAAGACGTCGTAAAGCGCATCGTAAAGCGGGCGCAAATAGGGGTTCACCTTTTCCTGAAGCGTACCGGGAAGGAATCCCAGGCGCTCTCCTGCTTCCACGGCAGGCCGCGCCAAGATGATGCGGCTCACCTCTTTGCTCAGCAGCGCATCCACGGCCATGGCTACGGCCAGGTAAGTCTTTCCCGTACCCGAAGGGCCGATCCCGAACACCATGTCGTGGCGCTCAATCGCATCCACGTAGGTGCGCTGGTTGAGGCTTTTGGGGGTGATGGATTTCTTGCCGAAAGTCCGCGGTCGGCCGGCCTCGGCAAGACCCTTGAGCGTGGCCTCTGGGTCCTGGCCGGCGATGCGCAGGAAGGATTCGACTTCCGAACTGTCAAATCGGGACCCGGCGTCTACCAAGTCGGCATACTCTTCGAGGAGTTTTTGGGCGCGCCGCACTTCGCGGTCGCCGCCTTCGATCTCCAGCGCTTCCTCGCCGAGATGTACCGAAACATTGAAATATTTCTCCAGCAATCGCAGATTCCCGTCCTGCGTTCCGACTAACTCTTCCACTCCGTTCAGAACTTTCACGCTCGCCTTCATTTTTTCTGGGTGCCTCACACCCTCCTAAATGGGAGAATTACCATCCTGCGGTGGTCGGAGGACGCGCCGAGAACCGGCGTTGGGGAGAGAAAGTTACTTCTCATCAACTCTTTAACAATTTAGCCTCTGAAGCGCTGAAAGTCAAGTTCTGGTAGGAAGAACCATGTCCCCCCCGGCTGATCAAAACGCCGGCTGAAAATCGCGATGTAGGGGCGGCCCTTGTGGCCGCCCGCCGCCCGAAGGCTTTGGGCCGCTGGGCGGGCAACCATCCCGTGCCTGCGGGACCCCTACCACATCTGGCCAAAACGTGATTTCTTTAAACCTCCAGAGGGCTGAGATCCTCAGCCGTCACAAATCACAAATCTCAAATCACCAATGAAGCCTTCATCCCTGGCCTTGCGGATTTGGAGGCGGAGTCTGATTAGGCAAGTCCTCTCTGCTGCCTGGGATATTTGGCGCGCGGGTTACTTTGCCTTGAAGCGCGTCATTCAACTCGATTTGGTAGTCGGCCAGAATGGTCCCGGTGGCTTGCCGAAACTGTGTAATGGCTTTGGCGTAAGTGGAGCGCGCCTTCACTTCGTTGCCCTCGGCCGTGGCCAAGTCGCGTTGCGCCTGAATCACCAGGAAGACGGTGGATTCGCCCAGCTTGAATTTCTTCTCCTCTGCGTCCAGAGTTTTCTGTGCCAGTAGGACGGCCTTCACCGCGGCCCCGATCTGGGCTTTGGCCTGAATCACTCCGATTTCGGCGTTGCGCACATCCTGCTCGACTTGGTTCTTCTGCCGCAGGAGCTGTTCCCGCAGTTGCCGCTGTTCCAGAAGGGCGCGTGCCACGTCAGCCTGCGCGGCGCGATTCCGAATGGGGAATTGCAGAGTGAAGCCGAAAGAATAATCCGGATAGTTGCCGTGGAGCACTTGGGAGAAGGATTGAGATATTCCTTGGTAGGACGGTATCAACGGTCTCGCAATCGCTCCCGAACCATTGGCCAGGCATTGGTCCCCGCTCGCCGTGTACCCAACCGGGCAGGGCCCATATCCGTAGCTGAGGCCGGAGAGCCCAGATGGGGCATAAGCACCAAAGAGAGTGAGGGCGGGAAGCAAGGCGTTACGATTGGCCTTGACCACGATCTCCGCGTAGCGCACGTTCAGGTCAGCTTGCTCGACCTCCGGACGGTTACGGAGAGCCAGCTCCAAGGCTTCCTCCAGGGGCGGAACATCGTCAGGTTTTGGCTCCGGGAGCTTATCCACAGCGTCGACTTGGGCGCTTCTGAGTTCCACGTCAACATTTCGTGCCAGCGCTGTCTTGATCAGCTCTGCCTGCTGTTGCTGGCTGGTTTGGGCCACGATCAAGTTTTGCTGATCCGTCGCCACTTCGGATTCTGCCCGCACCACCTCGATGGGCGCCAGGGTACCGATCTCCACCTGACGCTTATTGTCAGACAGAAGTTTCTGAGAGTAGGCCAGCGCCTGCTCGGCTACGCGCACGTTCTCTTTAAAAGAAAGATAATCCCAGTAAAGATTCAGCACTTGGGCGACCGTGGTGATGACCTGCTGGCGGAAAACGCTGGTTGATATCTTCAGGTCATTTTGTGCGATGCGGATGAACTTGGCGTTAGCTCGATAGCCGAACCCGTTCAGCAGTTGCTGGTCAAATCCCACCGTGAGGCCTGTAGGCACCACCGGATTGAATAGCGTATTAAGCGAAGTCGTGGATTGGCGATAGCCATACATCGCGACCGCGTAGCTGGTGCCCGTCAGGAAACCCTGGCCGTAATAAGCGACGCCATTAGTGGTTTGGGTCGTGACCACGGGAAGGCCGCTGACCACCACATAGTTGAGTGGGGAGGTTCGACGGTCCCAGCCGAACTGGGCGCCGGCGACAGGGTCGCAGCAGCCGATTACTCCAACGTTCGTCGCGCCGCCCGTGCCCGTGACCCCGCTGGCACTCGTGGTACTGCTGCTGCTGATACTGCTGACGCCACTGCCGATGGCGCCTGCGAACAACGCGGAGGACGTGAATGCGCCAGGAACACCGCGAGTGGCGCCGCCGCTCTTGGCCCGCACGAGGTCAGTCTGGGCAAAAGCCAGGTTATAGCGCGCCACGGAGATGTCGAGGTTGTTTTCGAGCGCCAGTGCAATCGCGTCCTCAATTGAAAGGTGTAACTTATTATCGCTGAGCAGCGAATGCAGCCGCTCCGAGTTGCTCATCTTCGGCCCCGGAACATAGGGCGACCCATAAGGCCTCCAGAAATTCGGAAACCATTGTGTGTTTCCGAACTTCATGGTTGCCGGCTGGGTCACTCCGGTGCCTTGGGCATAAATGCTCTGGGCGATGAGAAGCAGGCCCAGCGCTAACATGACTGATGTGAAAGCAGAAGGACGTGTGCTCCGAAGCATCATCAAGAGTTCCTCTCCTTTTTGCGATGGGATGCCTTGAAAAACATCCAAACGCCAAAGTATAGCGGCTTTGTTAGAGTAGAGAAAGTATGTAGCGCAGACCTCTTTCCAAGGCTTTTGATAGGCCGTCAGCGTGCAGCTGTCAGCTTTCAACAAGCTGCTCGCTGGAAGCTAATAGCTGAGGGCTGCTAGCTTCCGTGCATGCTGAAAACTGATGGTTGGCGGCTAACAGCTTCTTCTTACGCTTGACGAATTCCGATTTCACGGCCACTATAAACCTAGTGACAAGGGGGCCTGTAGCTCAGCTGGGAGAGCACATGGTTTGCAACCATGGGGTCGGGAGTTCGAACCTCCCCAGGTCCACCAATCATTTCAAAGGGTTACAAGTGACTTCTGGTTTTCCGTCTACAGCGATGTGGGCGTTTTTGTAGACGGCCAGAGCTTCAGCGTTCTACGCGCAAGCGCATCCCTTCGTGAAGATTTCGGCTCTCCTGCAAAATCCTGCTTCGGAAACAGAGTTGTTGAAGCAACATATGATGGCTCCCAAAAGATAGTAACCAAAGTAAAGAGTGAACGTGTTTCTGGCCCGCATTTGCCGTTCGGGGACCTTACGGTGGTGCATTCATATCCACCGCTGCACGGGTCTTGCCGGCAATCCATTTCAGGTTCAACACCTTACGACCCTCTCTAGTAAGCTGTTGAAACGAGACGCAAGCCTCCTTGGAACTCTCTCCCACCGTTACCCGCCTGCGGATTGTTTCCTGATACCGGAGCACGTAACATCGCATCGTCCCCCGATAGGCTCCCTTCTTTGGCTCGTCGTCCATGAATCTCAACTTGGTGGTGGAGGCAAAGGGCTTGGCCATGTCCTCCTTGCCGCTCCCTGGTCCCTCGAAGATCAGATAGACTCCCTTGCAGGGGGATGTGCAGGTTGCGGCGCTCTTCGAGGGGCTCCAGGTAATAGTGGCCCCGTGCTTGCGGGCAATGGCCACATCCGAGATCATGACCGAAGAGAACAAGACACCCAAAATCGCTGTCAGATATCTCATGACGACTCTCCTATGCGGTCCTGTGATCTCTCCGCTTGCCCGGTGTCAATATTCGATGGCCTGAATGGGGCGATTGAAGAACTCCGAAACTCGAACCTCGCGCACGGGCGCTTTCTTCTCGCCGCCAATCGAAAGCGGGCAGAGTCTCGCCTTTTGAGACTCTGCGGCTCTTGGTGGGCAGTCGGGCGTATCATGCGATCATCTTCCCGCGTTATCCGCTCCCCATCTCGCGGGGCATGGAATCCATCAAGGTGGGCTCGACGCATCGCATCAACTCCGGCAGAAGAGAGTGGGGCCTTCTCTGGCAGCCGCGATTTTTCGACCGGGCGGTGCGGACGGTTCAGGAATACCCCGAGAAGGTAGAATACCTTCACCTGAACCCGGTGCGGGCGGGGCTTGTGGAGCGAGCCGAGGAGTGGCCGTGGTCGAGCGTGAGGGACTACGGCGGGAATTTGGGCGCGGTGGCCAGCGGGCATCGCATTCTGCCCATCGATCAGATACTGCTGCCAGCCGATGCCCGGACACGGATCTGAACGAAAAGCTCCTCGGGAGAGGTTAGGATCCCTCGCTGCGGTCGGAATCACCTCCGCCCCTCCTCGTTAATGGGCGTTGCCCACTTTGGCCAGCGCCTCGCTCAAGGCTGGCGGGGCGGGCGGAATGACGGGCACGAGGGCGACTGTCTTCTTCACAAGCTCCGCCGTCCGCTGCACCTTCAATTGCTCAAACAGGAAGGCGAACTTCTTTTCCAGTTCCTGACCGAGGCGCGCTCGGACGTCCGCCGGAAGATCCCAGAACTTGCGTTTAAATGGCCCGAAGGCTTTCTTGCGGGTCTTATACAAGAATTGCGCGTCGGTGTCCGAAGGCTTCCGCTCATCGGCGCAAAGCTTGCGCAGGGTCTTGTAGATCTCTTCCTTCAAGTCCCTGGGAAACGCTGTACTCTCATAAATCATGTTCTGAAATTCTGTTGCCAGGTGAACTTCCGCGGCCTCGCACTCGACGAACTTATGGAAAGCATCAGCAGGGAGGGTTGAAGCCCCGTGCTGGACTGTGCCCGCCATTCCGTAGCGGTCACGAGCCAGCGCCGAGAGCGCGCGCAGGGTTTCAAAGTCGATAGCCACCTGGGTAATGCTGCCGTCAGCAAGCACCACGCCGCCATCCCTGGTTCCGGTCTGGACGCTGATCTTCGCGAGTCCCTTCTTGTAGCGGCTGCGCCGGGCCAGGGTCTCCATGAAACCGTCCATGAAGGAGGTCAACTCTTCAGGAGTAGAATTCTGCTTCCCGATTTCGCCGATTTCGCCACCCAGCGAAAGAGCTACTCCCGGCGGCTCGATGGAGCGAAGGTAAGCTGCCAGGTCGGCGGTAGCCTCAAAGTTTGCCCTCTCTTGCTCGTGGACGCCTGGCTTCTCGGTGTCCACAAGCGTCGACGCATCGATGTCAATGTTGTAGTACCCTGCCGACACGGATTCCTGGCAGAAGTCGCGGACGGTCTGCAGCTCCGACTCCGGGTCTTTGGCGAATTTGTGGGCGTTAACCTTGTAGTGATCCCCCTGAATAAAAACGGGGCCGTCGAAGCCCTCGCGAATCGCTGCTGCCACAATGACCGCGGCATATTCCGCCGGGGACTGGTCGGTGTAATTGCTTTCCGTGCGCGTCAACTCAAAAATGAAGGCGCCGGCCTTCAAGCGGAGCGCAGCGCGGAAAACGGCGCGCGCTACATCGTAGCTCAGGCCACGAAGGTTGACAGCGGGAACGGTGAAGCCCTTACACTCCTTGCGAGCACGGGCCTCGTAAAGACCCAGGATGGAGGAAGGAACCACGCCAAGCTCCAAGCCAGCTCTGCGAATGATCCAGCGGGCCGCGCTGCGCACCTCTTCACTTTCCGCGAATACCGCGTTGCCGACCAACTGGTCGAGCGTCTGGCTCTGGAACCTTTGGGGATTCTTCAGGACAATGCTCTCGCCATTGGAAAACTCGAATACAGCCTTATGCCGGGTCAGCAAATCTGAGATTGAACGTGCATACATGGCAAGCCTCCGCAAGCGCCAGCCCCGTCGGCGCAATCTCTTATTATAGCAGACCGAATTGGGGCGCAAATTAAGAGAGTTTCAAGTGCAAATGGCATTGGATTGCGGCCCCGGCAACCCCACCGCAGGCTTGTTTCTTCCAATTTTTCCAACGCATTTGCCGGATTTCCTTCGAGCGGCTCTGCCGCCCCGACTTGCGGAAAGCCTCCGGCTTTCCGACTAATCCTTGCCCCCGCTCCCCTTGCAGCCTGGAAGGCTCAGCCTTCCAGGCTGCGAAGAGAAGGTTGTTTGGGACGCAGGTCCCTCGGAAAGGCAAAGCCTTTCCGCAAGTCGGGGCGGCCGAGCCGCAAATCATCGTTGACCGGAGCGGGCCTAGTGGACAACCCCACTCATAGAGCGCCACTGCAAATGGCTAATCCCTGACCCATGCCGCCGCCATGGGCCACATGGCCTCGTTCGTCGGCTGACGAGCTGACTTCTTCAAGGAACTCCTCAAACTGCCCTCCTTTATTTTCAGCGACATTCCCGCTTCGTTCCTTGAATTTTATGTTGCTGACTGCTTCCACGAACTCGCCATTCTCAGGGACCCTGCCGGGCGCCTCCGCGACGCTTTCTCTCCCCGCCCCGCCGTCCCCGCCCGCACGAGCGGTGGCGCGGAGGGCCGCCTCCTGCCGGAGTTGGAGCAGTATCTTCACCTTGCGGTCAATCGAGCGATCCAGCGAGCCCTCTTGCCGCACCAGCACGTTCCACGTCTCCCCCTGCGGCGCCAGGCAGGCTTCCCGTTCGATCGCCACGCGCTCCTCATCCGCCTTTTCCTCATACGCCAACTCTTCCTCCGCGCTCGCCATTTCTTCCCCCAGCAGACCCAGCAGCTCCTGGCGCTCCGCCTCCCCGGGCGGCTCCCGCCACTCCCCCAGCGCCTTCAGATCCTCCACGTAGTGCGGGTCGTGGGCCACCTCCCGCGGCAGCTCCGCCGCCTTCACGAAGCGGTGCAGCAGCGCGTAGATCAACTGCGACCGCCACGCCATCTCGCCCCGGTATACGGATTCCAGTACTGCCTCCTGCCGCCGCCGGTACACTCCCTGCTTCACTTCCTCCCGGACCACTCCCAGATACGAGAGCCTTAGGCGCAGCCTCACCCCGCGGTCGCTCGGCTGCGGCAGATTCCAGTCCAGCAGCTCGCGCTGGGAGGCGTCGAAGGTGACGCCGGCCATCTCCTGCCGGCGGCGGTGTTGCCGCTCCTCGATCTCCTGCAAGGCGCGCCGCCTCAAGCCCGATAGCGTCTGCTCCAGACGCTCTCGCCGCCAGTAGAGCCAGGCCAAATCCTCGACTTGCCTCTCCTGAAGCGCGTCGCCAGGACCGAAGGCGCTTCTCAGTTCTTCCGTGAGAGCCTGGAATTGCTCCGCGTTTTCGCCCAGCGCCCGCATGGCTTGCCGCTGATTTTCGAAGCTGACGTAGGCGCCGTGCTTCAAGGCATTGAGCTTGGAGTTCTGCTTGGCGGCGGGGCTGCGCGGCCCGGTGGAGTGCTGGGCGTTGCGGCGGGCGGCAGCGAGCAAGGGCGGCGTAAGTTGGGGCGATTTGCGTAAAGACATGGTTCCTCCAAAGGAGTCTGTTTGATAACCCTACGCTGTCATTCCGATCCCGCAGTCGCGGGAGAGGAATCTCGCTCTGAGAACTTTCAAGCCAGTGCGGGATTCCTCGTCCTCCCGCGGCCGCGGGACTCCTCGGAATGACACGCAAACTGGGGCGATCACACAGACTCCAAAGACGTGATATGGGATGGGCGGGGAAAGGACTTCTCCGCCGGTCGGATATTGCACAAGAGTAGGCTAGCACAAGGGCGGGAGTCTGTCAAGGGAAGTGTTCACAGCTCTAGCCCAGGCCGGCGAAAGTCTAAAGGTTAAAGGCTAAAGGGTAAAGGGGGCTGGCGCACACCTCGCTCCTTGAGGTCTGCAATGCCCTGAAGGGGCGACCCATCACAGCCCAGGCCACCGGCTTGGGAGGGGATGGATCAAGCTCGTTCAGTTTGCTCTTGATCCAACCGGCCGCAGGCTGCGACTACCCTCGGTCCGGCCCGCGGCGACCTGCGGCTCCGCCGCCTGACTTGCGGAAAGGCTTCGCCTTTCCGAAGAACGTGCACCCTGAAACAACCCTCTGCGCGCCGGCTGGAAGGCTAAGCCATCCAGCCGGCGCGGAAGAGAGCGGAGAATGGGGCACTGGCCGCTCGATTGGGCATCCAATGCGTACATCCGCTTTTCGCACGCCCTTTCAGGGCTGGGGGATGGGAACGACGCGCGGCTCGTCTCCCAGGCCGTTGGCCTGGTCCCGCTTTGGGGCTTGGGGAGGTCGCAGATCGCCTCGAACAAGGGTCTGCGGCAGGCGGCCGGGACAGATTCGGTCCGACTTTGGACTTCTCCGGTGTGCCGACTAGTACGTGCTGACGAAAGTCCGCGTCATATTGCGAAGTGCCGGGAAGGGCGGGGCTTTAGCCCCGCCGCCCCGGGGAGCACGGTTGAACGGGCCTTTAGGCCCTGAAGCAACGCTGCCTCAGGGGCTAAAGCCCCGAAATTGAGCCCGTTTTCCACGGCGGGGCTAAAGCCCCGCCCTTCCATCCACCTACGGATAAGAACGCTTGCTTCTGCAAGTAAGTACGAGTTTGGCGCCTAGCGGTCTGACCTCACCGGGGCATTTGCCGACCCCGTGCCTGCGGGCCAGCGCTGCGCTCTAAACAGGACACACCCCAAAAGCAGAGGTCTGCGCTAGGCGGCCGGGACAGATTCGGTCTGACTTTGCACTTGTCCCGTATGCCGACATAACCGTCAAAGTGAACCGTGGTGGGTAAATACTAGCCCGTTACCCGCGATTGATCCCGCGAGTGCTCTTCCAAGACAAACTTCCTCGAAGCGGAGTTCGGGGGGGCAGGAGGTTGCACTTCAACGAATATGCGTGGGAATCAACCGAGGACCAGAGCGCCGACATGCAATCGAAGGCGTTGAACCGGCCCGGCTGCAGGACCACGTTTACCGCAGGCTGGCAGACACCCTAGACGATTAGGCTGTTCAGACCTCCAAGAAACAATGTCTGGCTGCCCAGAGATCGCAAGAATTGGAATACCTCCCCTGCGGTGGCATCAGATTTGATCTTATCCTGAAGCTGTCGGACACCACCCCCGTCACACAAAACCAGTCCGAGTTCGCTGGCTGCTTGGCAATCCTGAGCGGTGGCATCATTTCTTACGAAAACGACGGGAAGAATGGTTCCGGCTTCCGAGCCAAGGTGTTCATTGAGGTCATTGGTTCGTTTGGCGAACTCCGAGAACTTCTTGGCCGGATACTCGACAGTGCATTCCCCGTGAATGATCCGCTCTGTTCCCAGAGGCGAGCGCATATAAGCCACCAAGTCAGCCATAGCCTCTTTCGCCCCCTTACCAAACCACAGAACAGTGTAACCAGCTAAGCTGAATAGCCGTGCGACGCCCAATTCGAAAGGGTTTACGTTCTTCAGGCTGTTTTCATTAAAGAGGAAGTCCGACAGCCTGGTTTGGTTGGGGTCAAAGAACTCGCAGATGCGGAGGAGAATATTCTGCCAATCAGTGCGAAGTGATAACTTGTCGACATCCGCTTCCACAGTGAGAAACCTAGCTTCCACACCAGTTGCGCCCGGTGGAATCGGAACGGCAATCTCAAACTGGCCAGGTTTCTCGGGATCGCCTGTCGGGACAGGTTCCTTCTTTGTCTGATGCTCAGGCAACCATTCAATCACTAGCTCCGGAGTTGCAACATACTCCATGCTGAGTTTCAAGCTTTTCTCTTTTCGGTCTATCTCGCCTGCGAGAAACCGCGCTGGTAGCCCGGCGCAAAGCTCGAAAAACGAACTCGAACCGGATTCCTCAAACTTTAAGTTCAGCTTTGCGCAAAGCGCGGCAAATCCGTTGTATGGCGGGTTGTGCCGACGGAGTTGGGTGTCGATATCGCCCCAAAAGTTTGGCGGGAAGAAGGAAGCCGGTGATTGCCCTGTACCGTACGCCCTTAAGGTACTTGGCCACTCTTGCTGGGGGCTTGTTCCGATTGAGCTTCCAAATACGTAAGGCGGCTGCCAGGAATACGGTCTCGAGCCGCGCGGAACAAGCCGTATGGGATCCTCAGGCATTCCTGTGATGACCATCGACTCCCTGAGATTACCGATCAATGCCTGTATGACCTTCGCTTCAAGGCGTCCTGTATAAACCCGGAAATCCTTGAGCCCAACAATGAGTTTCAGCATCGAATCCGGTTCCGAAGGTTTGGTGCTCAGTCGGGCCTTGCCAGCGAATTGAACCCATTCCGTCTCAACCCGGACCGCCATGCATGCAACCTCAAGCGACCTCCAGTAAGACAGGTAAGCTTTAATTCGCGGGAAGAAATCACTGAGGCAGTCAGGCTCCGCAGGCATGGGCTCTTTTCCTCCAACCCAGCACCGCTCCCTAGCACCGGCACCGGTGATTCGATATCTCGTACTTTGTCACAAATTACCCTGCAAGGGCAAACCATGTCCGAGCGGGTAGCCACAGTCAGTGGCTTGCTGACTGTGGGCCTTTCTTATCCCGTACAGCGACCCAGTGACAACGGCCACACGGCTGTACTTCCCCTATAAAGGGGAGAACCCACGGTCAAGACGGCATTGGCCGTGGCTCCCTCCTCTCCTCGAAAACTGGCGGTTCACCTGGTCGTATCGCCAAACTGGACAAACGGCCCATTACGTTCAGATCCCCCGCAACGGGGTTCGGGTCCTCGATGCGGACTTCTGGACCGGAATAACTTCCGAGTGCGTACTCGGGCACCATCGCTAGGCCGATTGGCCACGGCCACATCTCGGGCTTGCAAGCTTTCCAACAACTGAAAGTAATAAACCTCGTCCGGGAGAAGGCATCAAGCGGGCGATGGGAGAAGAACGGCCT
>Ga0326727_10002803_pt1 | contig 57909 bp, 50 predicted proteins | sample MB2enrmetagenome_FD_207643 | JGI IMG/M metagenome (GOLD analysis project Ga0326727, IMG submission 207643) | Lab enriched peat soil microbial communities from McLean, Ithaca, NY, United States - MB29MY | ecosystem: Environmental > Terrestrial > Soil > Wetlands > Peat | place: USA: New York... | reverse complement strand
TATCGTCTCACCCTCAAGGGACAAGCTGTAATCACGTGCGCAGCGCGAGTACGCAACGCCGACCTTCAAAAGCTGGTAGCCTGAAAATCTTCTTCGCCCAGCAAGTTTCTACGAACTTGTTTTGCAGAGGTGGCGGAGGACGCGGAGGGGTATAGGCCCGGGGTATCGGCGTCTCAGTGGCCTTGGTTCGAGAGAATCGTCGCGGTTTGCGCAGATTGTGCGCGTTAGCAGTGCGGAGACGCGGAGGAAAACAAGGTCAAAACTGCAGGTCACAGAGGCGGCAGAGGCCACGGAGGGGTGATCCTCCGGGTATCGGTGTCTCAGCGGCCTCGGTGCGCGAGAATTGTCGCGGCTTGCGAAGATTCCGGCCGTTAGCATTGCAGAGACGCGGAGGAAAACAAGGTCAAAACCGGAGGCCACAGAGGTGGCGGAGGACGCGGAGGGGTATAGGCCCGGGGTATCGGCGTCTCAGTGCCTTGGTTCGCGAGAATCGTCGCGGTTTGCGCAGATTGTGCGCGTTAGCAGTGCAGAGACGCGGAGGAAAACAAGGTCAAAACCGGAGGGCACGAAGGTGACAGAGGCCACGAAGGGGTGATCCTCCGGGGTATCGGTGTCTCAGCGGCCTCGGTTCGCGAGAATCGTCGCGGCTTGCGAAGATTCCGGCCGGTAGCAGTGCCTACTACTTTACATTTCCGAACAATTTTCCCAGCGTCTTCACTCCTCGATCGATCTCTTTCTCCGTCACTGTATAAGGCGGCAGGAAGCGCAGCACCGTATCGTGCGTGCAGTTCATCAGCAGGCCTTCTTTCATGGCGTCCAGCACCAGTTGTTTCCCTGGCACCGCCAGCTCCATCCCCAGCATCAGGCCGAATCCGCGGACTTCCTTGACGAAGCCGTGCTTGCGCGCCAACTCGTTCAATGCCAGATGAAAATACCCGCCGGCTTCCTGAATATGCGGCATCAATCCGTCTAGAATGTCGAGAAACTCGAGCGCCACGCGGCAGGCCAGAGGACCGCCGCCGAAGGTGGTCCCGTGCATTCCCGGCTTGATGGCCGCCGCGGCCTTGTCGTTGGCGATGATGAAGCCCAGCGGGATGCCGCACGCCACGGGTTTCGCCGCTACCACCACGTCGGGCAGAACCACCGGCGAGGACCGCTGGTATGCGAAGTAAGTGCCGGGCCGGCCGACGCCGCACTGCGTCTCATCGGCGATCAGCAGGGCGTTGTGACGATCCGCCAGTTCGCGCGCTTTGGCCGCGTACTCGTGAGTCAGCGGACAAATCCCACCCTCGCCCTGGATCAGCTCGACGATCATCCCAGCGGTGCGCCCGGAAAAGGCCGCTTCGAGCGCGACGATATCGTTGGGCGGGACGAATCGCACGCCGGGCATCAGCGGCTCGAAGTCCTGCCGGTATTTCGGCTGGCCGGTGACCGAAAGCGCCCCCAGCGTCCGTCCGTGAAAAGAGTTGTCGAGCGAAATAATCTCGCATTTCCCGGCGTCGATGGCGCGGCCGTGGGCCTTGGCCATCTTGAGCGCGCCCTCCACCGCTTCGGTGCCCGTATTGCAGAAAAACGCCCGTGTGAGGCCGCTCATCTCCGCCAGTTTTTTCGCCAACGGCCCCTGGTATTGGTGGTAGTAAAGGTTGGACGAATGGATCATCTTGCCGGCCTGTTCCCGCACCACCTTCACGATGCGCGGGTGCGCGTGCCCCAGTGCGTTTACGCCGATGCCGGTGATGAAATCGAGATAGCGGCGGCCTTCCGTATCGTAAACGTAGTTCCCTTTTCCACGCGCCAAGACCAGCGGATAACGGGCGTAATTCTGCAGTAAATACTCCCTCTCGAGGTCCATGGCGGTCTGGCCGGCGCTGTCCACAACGGTGCCTACAGGAGGAGGCGGAGTGCTTGTCATTTTCTCATCATAGCGCGAGCGTCTCGCGCCGCTCCGGCGTGACGGGTGCTTAACCGATCTGGGGGAATGGACCTCCGCGGACCGCTCCCTTACGGTTGCGGCTCTGTAAGTAGCTGCTAAACTAACACGAGGCAACCGTAACAGGGCCGCGACCGTAAGGGAGCGGTTGCTGGGACTGAACAGTCGGAACCCCCAAAACGGTTAAGCACTTAACCGGCTAATCCCCAAATTTAAAGTACTCTGCGTAGCAGAGCGGCGGGGAATGGCCCGCACTCGATTATTTCTTTTCCAGCCGATTTTTCAATCACATCGAAAACCCTTGACTTTCATGAGGAAGGGCCGATAATGCATCGATGACCAGCCTCGCTGGTCCGAAAACGAAACCCCAGAGAATGGGGAAAGATTACCGGTTAATAAGCACCCGGGCGTGCCGCACCAACGCTTCTACGCGATCGACTGGATGATTCCGCCCTCGGCGCGCACCGCTGCTCCGTTCATCGCAGACGCCAGAGGACTGCACACGAACGCCACCACGGCGGCAACTTCTTCCGTGGTGGCAAAGCGCTGCAGCAGCGAACTGGGACGCGCCTTGGTGAAGAATTCGCGCTCCACGGTAGTGCTATCGACCCCGTTGGCGGAAGCCAGCCGGTCGACAAATCCGAGCACGCCTTCGGACTTCGTGGGGCCCGGCAACACCGAGTTCACCGTGACGCCGGTGCCGGACGTGGTCTCCGCCAGCCCGCGCGCGATGGCGATTTGCGCGGTCTTGGTCATGCCGTAGTGAACCATTTCCTTGGGAATCTGCAGGCCCGATTCGCTTGAAATGAACACGATCCGGCCCCAATTCTTCCGCTTCATGGGGCCAATGTAGTGCCGGCTCATGCGGACCCCGCTCAGCACGTTCACCTCGAAGAAGCGGCGCCAATCTTCGTCCGGAATCTCCTCGAAAGGCTTGGGCTCGAAGATGCCGAGATTATTCACCAGAATATCGACCGCGGGAAACCGTTCGATCACCTGGCGCGCGCCCGCTTCAGTCCCCAGGTCGGCCGCGATGCCGTGCGCGGCGCCGCTGGTTCGGACCGCGCGGTCCACGCGCCCTTCGGTGCGGCCGTTCACAATTACGGACGCACCTTCCCTGGCGAGCGCGGTGGCGATGGCCAATCCGATGCCCGCGGTCGAGCCGGTTACGAGAGCTGTCTTCCCTTTCAGATCCAGATCCATAGCGGATTGGATGCGGAAAGGGGCGGAGCCGGTTCGCCGAGCCTACTCGCCGCGGTCATCCACCGCGCTTTTCGGTGCGCCGCGCGGATCGGGTCTCACGTCGACCGGCTGCGTATAGCTCTTGCCGTCAACCGTCAGCCGCACGGTGTACTGGCCGGGCTGCAGGCCTGTGGCGCCGCCACGCCCGCCGCCGCCCCCGCCGCGTCCACCGCGTCCGCGGCCGCCACGCCCCGCACCCGGAGCTGCCGCCGCGCCCTCCGCCGAAGGAGGCGTGCACGCATCCGCCACCGGCGGAGCGGCATTGCCGCCGCGTCCACCGAAACCGCCACCGCCGCCGCCGCGTCCGGCCGATGCGCCCAGGGCGAAACGATGCATCCCCGCCGCCGCGGATGGCGGCTGAGCCGGCTGTTGCCAGATTGCTTGCACGTTCAACGTTTCGGTGTCCACCGGCCGCACCGGCGTGTCGCTCGCGGCGCAGGCGTGCACCGCGCCCGTTCCATCCAACAGCTCCAGCTTCAGCGGACTCGCCGCGGCCGACTTCAGCCAGTAATACGCCACCACTCCCGAGGGTGGATTCTCTTCCTGCGGCTCCTCGTGCGGCATCGGCGTGCCGTTCATGCCGCCGGCGCGGATGGCGAACGTCTCGCCGGGTTTAAACAGGTAGGCGTCGGCAGTCACAATCGTCGAGCCTTGCGCGGCAATTTGCCGTAGCGGCGTCATTTGATCCAGCACCCAGAAACCGCGGCCGTGCGTGGCGACATCCAGATCGTCGCCGTGCACTACGATGTCGCGGATCGAAGTCGCCGGCATATTATTCTGCAACGGCTGCCACTGGTTGCCGTCGTTGAAGGAAACATACACGCGCAGCTCGGTGCAGGCGAACAGCAGCCCTTGGACCTGGGTGTCTTCCTTCACCGAGTTGACATAGGCGCCCTCGGGGATGCCGGAGACCACGTTCTGCCACGTCTTTCCACCGTCGTGCGTGCGATAAATATACGGCTTGTTATCGGCCAGACGATGGCGGTCTACAGACGCGTACGCCGTCTGCCCGTCGAAGTGGCTGGCTTCGATCTGCGATACCTTGCTCCACGCGGTCATCGCCGGCGGCGTGACGTTCTGCCATGTCTTGCCGTCGTCGCGCGTCACATGGATCAAGCCGTCGTCCGTTCCCACCCAGACGGTGTGCGCCTCGATGGGCGAGGGTCCAATCGAATAGACGACGCCGAAGCGGTCCACCATCACTTCGTCGATGTCCTTGGCGGTAAGCGGGTCGAGCGTTTTGGGCACGTCCGGATGCAGGCGCGCCAGGTCGGGGCTGATTTTTTCCCAGGTGCGTCCGCGGTCGCGGGAACGCATCACGAACTGGTTGGCGAAATAGAGCGCTTCATCGGCCTGCGAAAAGACCTGCGGCAGCGTCCACGTCTTGCGATTCGGGTCGTTGGGGTCGGCCGGCAGCATTTGTCCACCGAGCGGCGCCGGGATGTTCAGGTACTGATCGCAACGGCCGGGGCTATTAGCGGTCGTGCCATAGAGAATGTTGCCATCCCTAGGGTCGGGGAGCACGGTATTGCTCTCGCCCGCTTCACACGTAGGCTCCCAGTTGCGGAATGAGAGCACGCCCTGGCGCGACCAGGTGCTGACACCCACGCCGCCGCTATCCTGCTGCGCGCCGTAGAGCCAGTAGGGGAAGCGATTGTCGGCAGCCACGTGATAAATCTCGGCAGTCGGCTGGTTGTACCAGGTGCTCCAGCTCTTGGCGCCGTCCACGCTGATCACCGTGCCTTGGTCGCTGCTGACAATGATGCGATTGCCGTCCTTGGGGTTGATCCACGCCTGATGATAGTCGTCGCCGCCGGGCGCGCCCTTCACCGGAACCCAGCTCTTGCCGGCGTCGGTGGTCATGAAGGTCGCGGTATTCATGACGTAAGCGCGATCGGGGTTGGCGGGGTCCACGGCCATCTCGGCGAAATACCATCCGCGGCCCCAGAGGCGGTTCTCGGAATTCACCTTCTTCCACGTGGCGCCGGCGTCGTCGGATAGATAAATTCCGCCCGGCGCAGTGGATCCGCCACCTCCGCCACCTCCGCCTCCGCGGGTTGGCGCGACGGCTCCGCCGGTATCGTCCACCACGGCCCAGATTCGATTGGGATTGCTGGGCGCGATCGCCATGCCTATCTTACCGACAAAGTCGTCGGTAGGCAGTCCGCCGGAGAGTTGCTTCCACGTGTCGCCGCCGTCGGTCGACTTATACAGCCCTCCGCCCGGCAAGTTAGTCGGCGCATAGACCGACCATGGCGGACGGCGCGTGGCCCACAACGACGCGTAGAGCACGCGCGGATTCTTGGGGTCGATGGCCAGCTCGATGGCGCCCACGTCATTGGGCATTTTCTGGTTGAACAGGACTTTCTTCCAGGTGGCGCCTCCATCGGTGGAGCGGAAGACGCCGCGATCGGGATTGGCGTCGTACACATGGCCTAGCGCCGCGACATACACACGGTTGGGATTCGTCTGATCCACAGCGATGCGGCCGATATGCTCCGTGCCTTCGAGCCCGATATGGCTCCACGTCTTGCCGGCGTCGGTGGATTTGTACATGCCGATTCCGTAAGAGTGCTGGCTGCGGATGTCGGGCTCGCCGGTGCCCACGTAGACGATGTTGGGATTCGACGGAGCTACCGCGATAGCGCCTATGGAGCCGATGGGAATGCCCTCGTCCGCAACGGGGTACCAGGTGTGGCCGGAGTTTTCGGTCTTCCAGACGCCGCCGCCCACCGAACCCATATAGAAGGTATCGGGCTGATCGGCGATGCCGGCCACGGCGTAGCTGCGGCCGCCGCGCATGGGCCCCACGTCGCGCCATTTCAAGCCGGCCAGCAGGCTGCCGGGGTATTGGCCTCCAGGGACCATCTGTTGAGCGAACAATGCAAATCCCGCCAGGGTCAAGAGGCCCAGGCCAGCGAATACAACAATCCTGCGGCGTTCCACTATCATCTCCGTTTCTCCGAGCTAATGGTATACTCTACCACTGCCCCGCGTCTCGGCGTAACTCCGAAAATCCAGATGATGGCAGCCCGCCAGGAGGCGCTTTTTGGTTCCCTCCGCGGCCTCGGAAACAGCCTCCGATTTCGGCACCCAGGAGGTTGACTGCCGACCTGTCAGGTCCAGAATTGCGGGGGAAGGCAAAAAGGACTCATGCCGCCATTTCCGTGGAATGGGATTTTACGTCAACTTGCCGCCCGCCGCCCGGGGGGAACTGAATCTCCGTGCTACGCTCGGATCGAGCTGTTCCAGTGAAGTAAGTTCCCAAGTCACCAGGAAGGGAACCTCGTCGGGGTTCTTCACCGGTCTGGTAAGATTGAAGCAGCCGTCCAACCATGACGATAGACGAACGCATCGAAGCCTTGACCATGAACCTGGAGTTGGCCCACCGCGACATCCAGGATCAGCGAGAGAGTATCAAGCAACTCCAGGACGCCGTGCAAAAGGACGGCGAGAACATCCGGCAACTCGCTCTCATCGCGCAGTCCACCCTCGACTCCATCCGGTCTCTCGAAAACACGGCTCGCGCGCACGGCCAACGATTAGACGATCTGGCCGGTTAATTCACGCCACCGCCAGCCCGGCAATTAGCAGCGCTCCAAACAGTCCCGCGTAGACTAACTCGCGAATGCCGAGGGCATGGATCGCCAGTGGTTCCGGGCCGGAAACGAACCACGCGAAGCCCCGAAACAGGATCGGCGCAAATGCGATGGCCGCGAGCCAAGGGAAAAAGCCGCCAGCGCAGGCAAAAGTCAGCAGCAAGAGCAGAAACACCTGCGCCACGAGAAATCCGCGGCCGGCCGAGAATTTCTCCCGAGGCTTCATAGCACGCGCCGCGCGGATGCGCAGTTGCACGAACTGAATCTGGTTGGTGGCAAATAGAAGGTTGGCGATCCACAGCGGCCACGCGGCGCCACTAAGGCTGCCTGTGACCACGTAGTAGGCGGCCGGAGCAACCGCCGTCAGTCCCGCCGCGCCGATCATTTGTGCCGCTTCCCGATTATCGCGGCCGGCCTGTTTGACGGCGGACTGAGCGAGAAATGCAGCGCCCGCCGCCGCGCCGATCCATAGCAGCGCCAGGTTACGCCCACCCCAGAACAGCCAGGCCGATGCCGCAGCCGCGGTGGCCGCCAGCGCAATCGCAGCCTTTCGCACCAGCGCAAACTCGCCCGGAGTGCGCGCCTTCACCGGCGCCGCGCCGATCCAGCTCTCGACGGGCGTTCGCAGCCAGAATAGCGCGAGGACGGCGATACTGAATGGCGCCAGTGGCCAGGCGCCCCCGCCAGCCAGCAATCCCGCCGCCGCGCCGGTAATCAGAGGGACGAGCAAAATGCCCCAAGCTCCATGCTCCCGAGGAAAGATGAGCGATTTGCGCCTTGCTGCCGGTATCATGCCTCTATTTTGGCGCAAGGGTGAAGTGCACGTGGTGACTGAAGTCACGAATAGCCGGCTTAGGGAGGGTTTAGACTGAAACAAACAGGAGGGCTAATGCGGAATCGACACCATGTCGCGCTGGGCACCGTCTCCTTTACCGTCTGTTTCGCGGCATGGGGGCTGATTAGCGCCTTCGCACCCCGTTTCCACGACACCTTTCACCTGACCACTTCCCAGACGGCGTTGCTGGTCGCGGTGCCGGTGCTGCTGGGGTCGCTCGCGCGAATCCTCATGGGCATTCTCACCGACCGTTTCGGCGGCCGCGCGGTGTTTTCGATCCTGATGGCGGCCGTGGCTATACCGGTCTGGGTCGCGCCCGAGCAATCCACTTATTCGGGGCTGCTTGCAGTGGCGTTCCTGCTGGGCCTCGCCGGCTCTTCGTTTGCGGTCGGCGTGGGATACGTTGCGCGGTGGACTCCGTCCGAACGCCAGGGCAGCGCCCTCGGAGCCTACGGCCTGGGAAATATCGGCCAGTCCGCCGCCGTGTTCCTGGGACCCGTGCTGGCGGCTGAAATCGGGATGACCGCGGTGTTCCGCGCGGTCGCCATCCTGCTGGTAGTGTGGGCCGCGGCTTTCGCGCTGCTGGCGAGGAACGCTCCGGCGCCAGCCACCGCGCAGCGCCAGGGCGTGGGCGCGATGATTGAAGTGCTCACTCGCGAAAGACTCTCGTGGCTGCTGGCGGCGTTCTACTTCCTGACTTTCGGCGGCTTCGTGGCCTTCTCTATCTATCTGCCCACTCTCTTGAAAGACGAATTTCACCTGCTGCCTGCCGACGCCGGGTTTCGAACCGCCGGCTTCGTGGTGCTGGCAACGCTGCTGCGCCCGCTGGGCGGCTGGATTTCCGACCGCATCGGCGGCGCTCGCGTGCTATCCGCCGTTTTTCTTGGAGTGGCTCCGTTCGCCATGCTGCTGGCATGGCCGTCGATCGTTCCTTTCACAGTCGGTGCCCTCGGCTGCGCGGCTCTGCTCGGGCTTGGGAATGGCGCGGTCTTCAAACTCGTTCCACAATATTTCCCCGGCCAGACGGGCACGGTGACGGGCCTGGTCGGCGCCATGGGCGGGCTCGGCGGATTTTTCCCGCCGCTGCTGCTGGCTTTCTTTCGAAGTCGCGTGAGTGCGATTTGGCCAGGCTTTCTACTGCTCGCCGGCACGGCTCTGCTCCTCTGGTGGGCCAACCATCGCGTCTTCGTACCCCGCCAGCAAGCTCTCGATATCGCCTTGCCTTCCGATCTCCGCCGTGCCGCCGACCGCGTCCGCGCCGGCGCGTGGGCCACGCTCTGGACCGCGCTGCTGGTGGCGGCGATCGCGGTGGGGTCCCGCAATCTGCAGAATTTCGACCCCGCCCTGGTGATTTATACCTTTGCCGTAGTCTTCGCCGCGTGGGGCGTGATCTACCACTACAACGTTTGGCTCGAAAAACCACCCACGCGCGTCTATTGGGATCGCGGATGGGAGCTCTACCGCCGCCGCGGCGTCTTCCGCAGCCTGGGCCGTCTGGCCACGCTGGCAGTCACGCATCTCGCCGCGCAGCGCTTCATCGCGCATCGCTCGCGCTTGCGCTGGTGGATGCATCAATTCCTCTTCTGGGGCTGCCTGCTGGCCGTCGCCATCACCTTCCCGCTGGTTTTCGGATGGATTCACTTCCGCACCCTGCCCAACGATCAGCTCACTTACGTCACCTATCTGTTCGGCTTTCCCATGGGCGCCTTTCGACTCCACACGGTAACCGCGTGGCTGTTGTTCCACGGGCTCGACGTGTCCGCCTTATTGGTGCTCGCCGGCATCGCGCTCTCGCTGTGGCGCCGCATGACGGACAAGGGCGCCCGCACCCTTCAACAGTTCGGCATGGATTTTCTTCCCATCATTTTGTTGTTCGCGATTTCCGTGACCGGACTGGCGCTCACCGTGTCGCAGGAGTGGTTGCGCGGCGCCTCGTATAGCTTCCTTGCAATCCTGCACGCCATCACCGTAATCGCTGCGCTGCTGTTCTTGCCGTTTGGAAAATTTTTCCACATCTTCCAGCGTCCCGCTCAATTGGGAGTGAAACTCTACCAGGACGCCGGCATCGAGGATCCCGGCGCTATCTGCGCGCGATGCGGCGAACGCTTCGCCTCGCAGATGCATGTCAACGACCTCCGCGCCATCCTGCCGCAACTCGGATTCAACTATGCGGTACCCGGACCCGCCGGCCACTGGCAGCAACTCTGTCCGCCCTGCAAGCGCAAGACCCTTTCCATGGCGCAAACGAGAATCAAGGAGCAAAGCAATGGCTAAAGCGCCCGTTTCACTTGACGAACTCGCCCGCGCCTACGGCCCCCACCTGAATTACACGCCGGCAGGCGGCTGGCAGGGAAATTCCGGCGGGCAGCCCGAAACGCTGGTCAAGACGCATTGCTGCTTCTGCGGACAACAGTGCGGCATTCAGCTCAAGGTGCGCGACAACCGCGTGGTGGGCTTCGAGCCGTGGGAAGACTTCCCGTTCAACCGCGGCATGCTGTGCCCCAAGGGCGTGAAGCGGTACCTGCAGGGCAACCATCCCGACCGCCTCCTCGATCCGCTGCTGCGCACCGATTCCGGCTTTCGCAAGGCAGGGTGGGACGAAGCGCTCGATTTCACGGCGCGCCGACTGCGCGAACTGCAAACCAAGTACGGCCGCGATTCCGTTGCGGTCTACGGCGGCGCGTCGCTCACTACCGAGAAGGCCTACCTGATGGGCAAATTCGCGCGCGTCGCATTGGGAACCAGGCACATCGATTACAACGGCCGCCTCTGCATGGTGTCGGCCGGAACGGCGTATAAAGCGGCGCTGGGCGTGGACCGCGCGCCCAACCCCTGGAACGATATTGCCTGCGCGGAAGTCGTCATGGCGATCGGGGCCAATATCGGCGAGTGCGCCCCCATCACCACCGACTACATCTGGCGCGCGCGCGACAAGGGGGCGAAGCTGATCGTGGCCGATCCGCGCTTCACTCCCATCGCCCGCAATGCCGACCTGTTTCTGCCGGTACGCCCAGGAACGGACCTCGCGCTGCTGATGGCCATGCTCCACGTGATCATTCGCGACGGCCTCATCGACCGCGACTTCATCGAGGCGCACACCACGGGCTTCGAGAAGACCGCGGAGTCGGTGGAGCCATGGAATCCCCGCCGGGCTGCCGAGGTTACCGGTGTCGCTCCCGAAGCTATCGAGCGGGCCGCACATTGGGCGGGCGAATCGCGACGAACCATGCTGATGCACGCGCGCGGTTTGGAGCACCATTCCAAGGGAGTGGAGAATTGCGAGGCGGTGGTGGCCATCGCGCTGATTACCGGAAATATCGGGCGGGAAGGCGCCGGCGCGGTCATGATCACGGGGCAGGGAAACGGGCAGGGCGGGCGCGAACACGGGCAGAAGTGCGACCAGTTGCCCGGACAGCGCAGCCTCACCGATCCCGCGGCGCGCGCGCACGTCGCCGGCGTGTGGGGCATCGAACCGGACGATCTGCCGGGCCCCGGCTACACCGCCGTCGAGATCATGAATGCCATCCACAGCGGCGAAATCAAGGGGCTGCTGTGCGTTTGTTTCAACCCTCTGGTATCTCTGCCCGATGCTAATTTCACCCGCGAAGCGCTGGAGCGGTTGGAATTCTTTGGCGTAGTCGACTTCTTCCTTTCGGAGACCGCCGCGCATGCCGACGTGGTGCTGGCCGGCAGCTTGCAGGAGGAAGAAGAGGGCGTCACCGCCAACGTGGAAGCGCGCGTGATCCACATTCGCAAAGCGGTGGATCCGCCCGGCAACGCGCGCCGCGACTCCGAGATCGTTTGCGACCTGGCGCGCCGCCTGGGACGTGGAAAATACTTCCCGTTTCGCGAGCCGCGCGAGATTTTCGAAGAGCTGCGCCTCGCGTCGCGCGGTGGCCTGGCCGACTACTACGGGATCACGTACGAAAAGATCGACGAGCAAAAAGGCGTCTTCTGGCCGTGCCCCACGCTCGATCATCCCGGTACGCCGCGCCTGTTCGAAGACGGCCGCTTCTTTCATCCCGATGGCAAGGCCCACCTGATGAGCCTCGCGTGGCGTGAGAGCGGCGACCCTGTGGACACCGAATTTCCGGTGTATCTCACCACCGGCCGCGTGGTCAGCCAGTATCTTTCCGGCACGCAGACGCGCCGCATAGGCGCGCTGGTGGATCAGAACCCCGAGCCCAAAATCGAGATCCACCCGAAACTCGCGGAGCAGCACGGCATCAAAAGCGGCGACTGGGTCACGGTGACCTCTCGCCGCAGCGCCATCACGCTCCAATGCATGGTGGTGCGCACCATACGGCCCGATACGGTTTTCATCCCCTACCATTGGCCGCGCGAGCGCAGCGCCAACCGCCTGACTCACCGCACGCTCGACCCGCGCAGCAAGATTCCCGAATACAAAGTGTCGGCCTGCCGGATCGCCAAAGCTGCGGCTCCCGGAGGACGCTCGTAATGTTCGGCATGGAATTCTACGTCGACCCGTCGCGCTGCATCGGCTGCCAATCGTGCCTGAAGGCCTGCGAAGAATGCGACACGCATCGCGGCGTTTCCATGATCAATTTCGATTTCGTGGACCGCCAGGAGACCATCGCTACCGCGGCCTACGTCTGTTGGCATTGCGAGAATCCCACCTGTGCGCAGGTTTGCCCGGCGGACGCTATCAAAAAGTACGAAGACGGCATCGTCGGTTCGTCGCTCAAGCCTCGCTGTATCGGCTGTTCCAATTGCGTGCTGGCCTGCCCCTTCGGGATTCCCAAACTCATCCCGCAAAACGAGCAGATGATGAAGTGCGATATGTGCTACGACCGCACTTCGGTAGGCAAGCGCCCCATGTGCGCCACGGTCTGTCCCAGCCAGGCGCTCGCCTATGTGAAGCCCGAAACGATTGCGGCCGCCCGCCGCGAGAAACCCGTGAATACCTTCTGGTTCGGCAGCCAGCAGATCGTCACCAAGGTGTACATGATGGCCCCCGCGGACGCCGAAGCCATCGCCATCGACGTTGCCGATTACATCTGGGAGGGAGACCATGAAATGGTTCCGCAAGCCTTCTAGCGCCCCGCTGTGGCAGGACGAATTTCCGGTTTACACCGCCGACGAGCGCTACGTGAGCCGCCGCCAGTTCACCAAATTTCTGACGCTCACAAGCTTCGCAATGTTCGCCGGCAACCTTTGGATTCTGGTGCGGTCGCTTCTGCACCGCGCCCCATCGTACCCGCGTCAAACGGTGGCTGTGCTGGATGAGATCGCCATCGGCGGCGTCAAGATATTCACGTATCCCACCCCCGGCGATCCATGCATTCTGGTGCGGACCGCGAGCGATTCCTACGTGGCCTACAGCCAGAAGTGCACGCACCTCTCCTGCGCGGTCTATTACGAGAAGGAGCAAAACCGCCTGGAGTGTCCGTGCCATCAGGGCTTCTTTTCCATTGCCGATGGCTCGGTGCTGCAAGGTCCTCCGCAGAGGCCGTTGCCGCGAGTGGCGCTCGAAAATATAGGCGGACACCTGGTGGCCGTCCGCATGGAAGGGGAAGGCGTATGAAGAAAGGCGGACTTACGGCCATCGATGGCGCCATGGTGCTGATCGTGCTGTTGCTGATCGTGCAGATCTGGCTGCTTTCGGCAACGCTCGAATCCTACCTCGCGGGCTATCGCGAGGCGGCGGTGCCGGGGGCGATCATATCGGGGATACTTTTTGGTGCGTGCCTCGGTCTGTACTTATTTGTAGTGCGGATCGATTCGGAAGTGCGGTAGCCCGCTCAGGCTATCGCTCCGCAGTTTTCGCCAGGGCTGGCGGGTAGCGGTCGCCGACGGCCATCGATGCCAGCCCCTTCAACTCCTCCATATCTTCCGCCGTCAAGTGAACGTTCACCGCGCCCAGATTGTCGTCCAGATAGGAACGCCGCTTGGTGCCCGGAATCGGTACCGCGCCCGGCTCTTTAGCGAGAATCCAGGCGAGCGCCACCTGCGCCGGCGTAGCTCCGCGACGTTTCGCGGCGGCCTTCACGATATCGACCAGCTTCTGGTTCGCGGCCAGGTGCTCGTTGTCAAATCGCGGCAGACCGCGGCGGAAATCGCCCGCGACGAACGCGGAGCTCGATTGGAACGCGCCCGTCAGGTACCCGCGCCCGAGAGGACTGAACGGCACCAGGCCCACGCCGAGCTCCCGCATCGCGGGCAGGATGGACTCCTCAATACCGCGCTCCCACAGCGAATATTCGCTCTGCACGGCGCTGATGGGGTGGACCTTGTGGGCGCGCCGGAGGGTCTCAACCCCCACTTCCGAAAGACCCAGAAAGCGAACCTTGCCCGCCTCCACCAGTTGCTTCATGGCGCCGACGGTTTCCTCGATGGGCACCGCCGGATCCTTACGGTGCAGGTAGTAGAGATCGATCGCGTCTACACCCAGCCGCCGCAGGCAACCTTCCGCGGCACGCTTGGCATTGGCAGGCGACCCATCGAGCTGGGTCACGCCCGATCCAATCACGAACCCGAACTTCGTCGCCAGCACCACCTCGCTCCGCCGGCCGCGAATCGCCTTGCCGACCAACTCCTCGTTGGTATGCGGACCGTATACTTCCGCCGTATCGAGGAGCGTGACGCCGCGGTCGAGCGCGCGATGAATGGTCGCGATCGACTCCGCTTCGTCTCCCGTCCCGTAGGCATGCGTCATGCCCATGCATCCCAATCCGATGGCGCCCGCGGCGAGGCCCTGACTTCCGATATTGCGTGTCTCCATATCCCAATTATCCACCGCTATTGCACCACCGCGTGGATCGCCATCACAATCCCCAGCCCCACCACAGACTCGATGACTTTCATCGCCGTCCACGATTTGAGCGTCTGCGCCACCGTCATGCCGAAGTATTGATTCACCAGCCAGAAGCCCGAATCGCTCACATGCGAAAAACCCGATCCGCCGCAGCACAGCGCCAGCATGATGATGTTGGGACTGTAGCCGGGGATGCCTTTCACGATGGGCGCCACGATGCCTGCAGCGGTGATGATGGCCACCGTCGCCGAGCCTTGCGCGATCCGCATGGCCGCGGCGATCACCCAGGCAACCAGGAGCGGCGAGATCGACGAGGTCATCAGCAGTTGCCCGGCGTACTGCCCCACGCCCGAATCGACGATCACCTGCTTGAACGCGCCTCCGCCTCCCATGATGCACAGCAGCGCGCCCATGGGGGCCAGCGATTGCGCCGCCATTTTGCCGGCGTTCTCGCGCGTCACGCCGCGGCGGATGCCGAACCAGTAGATCGCTATCAGGGCGGTGATGGTGAGCGCGGTGAAGGGATGCCCGAAGAAGACCGCCGCCGCGCGGAACGGCACTCTGAAGAGGTTGGCCAGGGTAGCGCCGAAGATCAATACCACCGGAAGCACGAGCAGCAGAATCACCACTCCTAACGAGGGCGGCGCGCCGTGCGACAGGTCCTGCTTGGGCGCCGCTTCGGAGATATCCGGGACGGCAATCTTCATGCGTTTCGCCAGCCAGCCGCCGTAGACGATTCCGCCGAGGATGGCCATGGGCACCGACACGGCCGCGCCGTAGAGAATCGACAGCCCCAAGTCGGCGCCGAACAGTTGCGCGGCGGCAGCCGGCGCGGGATGCGGCGCGACCATCGAATGGACGGTGGTGAGCGCGGCCGCCATGGGCAGCCCGTAGAACAGCAGCGAGCGTTTTGTCTCGCGCGCCAGGTTCCATACCAGCGGCGCCAGAATGACGAAACCCACTTCAAAAAAAAGCGGCAAGCCGACCAGAAACGCGGCGATCAGGATGGCCCACGCGGCGCGTTCCGTGCCGAATTTTTCGAGCAGCCAATCGGCCAGAACGCGTCCGCCGCCAGAATGCTCCAGAAAGCGGCCGATCATGGCGCCCAACCCGACCACCACGGCGATGAAGCCCAGCGCGTCTCCGAATCCGCTCTGGATCGACTTCAGCACCTTGTCCGGCGGCATGCCCGCGGCCAGTCCGAGGGCCATGCTGGAGATCGTCAGGGCCAGGAATGCATGCAGCTTGAGCGCCAGGATGAGGCTCAGCAGCAGGGCGATCGCAGCCGCCGTCATGAGGATCAGGAACGGTCCGTTCGCGGGCATAGAGTACCTGCATTGTATCGGACTTGGCTTCCGGCTACGGGATGCGCCACAATTGGATTTCTTGCGGAAAGGGAGAATCGACCGTGAAAGTAATCGCCGGAGTGGACTTGGGCGGAACCGCCATTAACTATACGATCATCGACGCGCAGGAGCAGTTCCTCATCGGAGGGTTGTGTGAGCACCCCGCGCTTTCCACGCAAGGGCCGGACGTCTGCCTGGCCCAGATCGAAAAGGGCCTGGAAATCGCCGCTGGAAAGGCGGGAGTGCGGTTGGACGACGTGGTGGCAGTGGGGCTGGACACGCCTGGTCCCGCGAGTTCCACCGGAGTTCTGAGTGCACGCGGCTCGACCAACTTCGTGCACACCGATTGGGCCGGATTCGACATCCGTCAGAAGCTCGAAGCCCGCCTTGGCAAGCCCGTAACCTACCTGAACGACGGCAACGCGGGAGCGCTCTGGGGACATTTTTCCATCTTTGGCGACGATCGCCGGCACACTTCGATCACGACGGTGATCGGCACGGGCCTGGGCGGCGGCGTCATTATAGACGGCAATGTGGTGAAGGGCAGGATGGGATTCGGGGGCGAGCTGGGGCACGTACTCATCCCCTATCAAAGCATCGCAGGCACCGAAGGGCTGAAGCCGGAATGCAACTGCGGGCGCACGGGCGACCTGGAATCCGTGTGTTCGCTCACCGCCATCGCCAAAACGCTGCTTCCTTACTTTCTGCCCCGTTATCCCGGGCACGAACTGGGGCGAAGGGAGATCGGCAAGGCGGCCAAACTGGTGCGGGGAATGGCCGAGAAGGGCGATCCGCTGTGCCGCGACGTCTTCCGCGTGCAGGCGCACGGGATGGGGTTATTCTTCGACGAAATGATCAATACCTTCGATCCGGACGCGTTGGTCATCGGCGGTGGAGCGCTGGAGACGGGTCCCGATTTTCAGAAATGGTTCATCGCCGAAACGCGCGCGGCAATGCCCGGACAGCGCGAAGAGCAAGCCGGGATTCCGATTTACGTGATGCCCAATGGCGATACCGCCGGCGCGCGCGGCGCGGCCATCGAAGCGCTGAAAGTGGCTCGGTCCGAAGGCCTGCTGTAGACGCTAGAAGTAACTACGTAAGCGGCCGGATTCAGCCCTTTACTGCACCAGCCGGTAAAGATCCACTCCGCCGTTGTAATTCGGCACGTAGATTTGCCCTCCATCGATTACCGGAGGATTGAATTTGTTAAACAGGAACGTGATGGCGAACCGCTGCGAGTCCCATAGAACCTTTAGGGATCCATCCGGAGCGAGGTGTACGGGATCATAGACCAGCAAGCGGCCGTTCACTACGTTGGCATTCGCATCGCCGTACGGGATCGTGCAGACGAGGATCGCCGAGTTTGGATCCGCTCCGTTGCTCGATCCGGAACAAAACCCGCCTGGCATGCCTCCCGGAGGATTTCCGCGCACATCCACGCTAGCGAATTCGTGGCTTTGCGCGATGTAAGTCAGTTTTCCGGTCGAACTGACGGCCCACTTATGAAGTTGGGAATTCTCGCCCCAAGCGAAAATCGTCCACGAATTCAGTACGGGATCGAAGAACTGCACGGGGGTCATGTGGAGATGGGCGGTGTCTCCGTTTGGAAAGAAGTTCAGCGTTTTGGGATCGGCCGGGCAGGGATCGACCGGACCGGGGCTCATGGTCAGCCAGACGGGAGGCGACGCCAGTTTCGCGCAGTTCGCTTTAGGGTTTTTCAGGTCCGCGGGCTTGGTTCCGCCAAGGCTTGTCGTCTTAATCGGATACCCGATTCCGTCTTTTCCCGTGGCGATGCAAACGTTGATGGCGAAAATACAGGCCGGACCAGCCGATCCCCAATCCTCATCGGACCAGGCTCCGGTGGCCATCTGCGGGAAAACCAGCAGCGTTGGCACGCCTTGATCGTTCACCATGGCAGTGAGTTTTGCATTCTTCAACGACATGCTCATCCCGCCATTTACAGGCTGCCGGACTGCTTCTGAGGGGGCGCTCATGTTAGACATCCTGGCCTGCAGCGCCGCCGCCTGCTGTCCCGATCTGGCTAGGTCGGTCCACGGTGTCCAGTTATCCACGACCTGCAGGCTGCCCGGGTTTCCTCCCGAGGGGGGCGTATATTTCAGTTTCAGGAACGACTCACCCCACTGAGTTTTGGCGTCGAAGTCGCCATTACCGGTGAGGACGTAAAGAAAGCCGTTCGAATCGGCCGCCGCGCCTTGTCCGCCCATCCATATACCGGCGCCTTCCCCATCTGTCATGGCCAACATAGCGCTTACCGAGTTGCTGGCCACATCGAATGCAAAGCAAAAGCCGTTTGCGCCGTTGCCGGTTTCAAAGATGGTCCCCGAACATCCAAATACGGTTTTCACTCCGTGGACGCTGGTCTCCACAAGTGACGATCGTTGTTTGCGCATGGTCGAGTTGAAGTCCTGCGATCCACTGGCGCCTTCGATCGGGACAGCCGCAACCTGACTTCCATCCGCCACGTTCAGCACGAACATGAAGTATTTCGTCGTATGCGGGGGGAAGGGGTTGCCGGATTTATCCGTCGAAACCCAGCAGACCTGGTACAAGCGCTGCGTGTCAGGGTCGATCACGCCCGTGGAAATGCATCCCCAATGCTGATTGATGTTCTTCGAATCAATTTGCGTGGAACTAGTGATCGGCACACCCAGGGGCGGAGTTTGCCAAATGCCCGACCCGTCATGAGCGTCCACTCCGCGCACAATATTGGCCATCGACGGAAGCACCAACACATCGCGGGTTCCGAGAGGTGTTTGCACATTGGGCAGGATGAGCGGCTGCGCCTCCATGCCTCGCGCATCCCCGATAAGCGGAATGATAGTCTCCCGGAAGATTCCCTTGGACGCAACCGAAGCCTGCGAGAGTTGAGTCTCGTGCGGGTTCCAACCGCTCCTGGAGTTATCCGCCGAGCGGGTAAGCCACGGCACCATGGTTGATTGGGCTGCACAGTTCCCGCTCACGGCCAGGAGAACTGAGCAGAAAAGAAGCCAATACCGACAGCACTTCATAGGCGCCCTCCTTCAGGGTGAAGTATAACGAGGCAAATGACGAATCGACTGACCTGGACGAAAATTACTCGAACCAGCTATCCCAAGCCTGTTTTAGTGCGTTTCGGTGGAGTGTAGCACACGGGGCAACTCCGTTCAATATAATTCGCGATATGTGCTGCCTTGTACATTTCCTCATAGTCGCGGAGTTTTGGATAAGGGCCGTAAGTTATAGTACGACGTTGCGGGCGTCCTGTCTAGAGGACTTATATAGGGTCTTTACCGCGCCGTTGTATGCTCATTATGACGAATCGGCGAACTTATCGAGCTGGGCGAAATACCTGCGATCGGCCGGCTGGCGCCCGGCTACGGCGGGCTGAAGCCCGCCCCACCACAGAATCAAGGCGTCTTGGGTGGGGTGGGCTTTAGCCCGCCATTAGCTTGGCTTAAAGCTAAGCTTAGCCGCGCTTACCCTTGGTGGACCGATCGGCATTCGCGACCATGGCATCCCAGGCCGCCATGGTGCAACGCACCGCGAACCTGAGGGCTTTTGGAGAAGCGCCGTCGCGGGCTTGAATAGCCAGTCCATCCACCACAGTCGCATAGAAGGAGGCGAGGGCGGCGAGGTCCAGGCCGGAGGGCAATTCGCCCTCAACCACGCCCCGCCGCAGCCGCTCGCGGATGGCCTTCTGCCGGCGCGCGCGAAGGCCGCGCAGATAATCCTGCACGCGCTTGTTGGCGGGTGTGCTGTTGATGGCGCCCAGCACGAGCATGCAGCCGCGGGGCACGCCGGGCTTGCAGAAGGCTTCCACTGCGGCCAGCAGCAAGGCCTCAATGGAGGCGCGCGCCGCCGGCCCTTCGGCCAGGGCCTTCATCATGGGCGCTCCGAGAGTCCGGCTGTAAAGCTCCACGGCTTCGCGGAAGAGATCTTCCTTGGAGCCGAAGGCGGCGTAGAAACTCGGCGCCGCAATGCCGCCCATGGCCGCCTGCAGATCGGCCAGCGTAGCGCCCTCATATCCGCGCGCCCAGAATACCCGCATCGCCCGCAAGAGAGCGTCTTCCCGGTTAAAACCGCGGGGACGGCCCCGGATCGCCATGGTTCCACCTTTCTGTAGAGCTCACTACATAACTCTTGACAGGCAATCAGCGCGCGTGCCATGCTTTCTGTAGTAAGCGCTATCGAAGTATAGCGCGGAGGGGCAGCCATGGCAACTCTTACAGCGGCGCCGGAGCCTTTCACGGTGCGGGCGGCGGACGGATGGACCGTCAGAGGCTTTCTCTGGCGCACCGCGGGAGACAGGCCCGGTACAAGGCCCGTGGCCATCGTCAACCCCGCAACATCGGTCCGCTGCCGCTATTATTTCCGTTTCGCCGCCTTCCTTTTCGAACATGGGTTCGACGTCGTCGTCTACGATTATCGCGGCATAGGCGAATCGCGCCCTTCGACACTGCGGGGCTTTGACGCCTGCTGGATCGACTGGGGGCGTCTCGATTTCGACGCCGTCCTGCGGCACACCGAGCGGGCGTTTGCCGGGCAGCCGATCCATGTGGTGGCCCACAGCGTAGGTGGTTTCCTGGTGGGTCTTGCGGAACGGAACCATCTGGTTCGCCGCGTCTTCACAGTGGGAGCGCAATACGCCTACTGGCGCGATTATGCGCCCGGCGCCAGGCTGCGGATGGTCGCGAAATGGCATATCGCGATGCCGTTTATTACCATGCTTTTCGGCTATTTCCCCGGCAAAAAACTGGGATGGATGGAGGACACGCCGCGAGGTGTGGTGCGGGACTGGGTTTTCAGCCGCAGGCGTTTCGAAGACACCTGGCGAGGCCGTTCCTCCGCGCGATATCCCGAGAAAGGCGCGCTGGTACAGCAGTTCGCCGCGGTCACCGCGCCGACCCTGGCGTTGAGCGTGACCGACGATGAATTCGGCACGGTTCCCGCGGTGGAACGGCTGCTCGCCTACTTCAGCCGGAGCCCGAAGACGCATCTCAGAATTTCGCCGCAATCGGTCGGCGAGCCGGCGATCGGCCATTTCGGCTTCTTTAACAGCCGGTTCGCGGAGAAATTGTGGCAGGTGCCGTTGGAATGGTTACGGCATGGGCGGCTTCCCGCGGGTTGCCCGGGCGCCGTTCAACATATGGAGGAAAACAATGGAAGACAATTTGCCGCATACGATAGCGCTGCTCAGTCGCACCCCCGCTGTTCTTAATGCGCTGCTGCGCGATCTGCCGGATGCCTGGACACTCCGCAATGAAGGCGAAAAGACATGGAGCGCCTTCGATGTGGTGGGCCATCTGATTCATGCCGAGCGCACGAATTGGATGCCGCGGGCGAGGATGCTGCTGCGATCTGGCGAGAGCCAGCCGTTTGCACCCTTCGACCGTTGGGGGCACTTACAGGAGAGTCAAGGTAAGTCGTTGGGTCAGTTGTTGGCTGAGTTTGCGGGACTGCGGCCGGCAAGTCTGGGGGAACTGAATGCCTTGAACTTGGGGCCGGCGGAACTCGCGCGGCGCGGACGGCATCCGGCCCTCGGACCGGTTACCCTGTCGCAACTGCTGGCCACCTGGGCAGCTCATGACTTAGACCATCTGCACCAGATCTCGAGGGTCATGGCCCATCAATACCGGGAGGCTGTGGGCCCGTGGAGCGTGTATCTCGGAGTGCTGCAGTGCGCCGGCCACGGCTCGGCGTAATCTATTGGGCATGGGTGAGAACGCATTGTTGCAGAGACTTGGAATCGAGCATCCGGTCATCCTGGCGCCCATGGGCGGCGGCCCCGGTACGCCCGAACTGGCCGCGGCCGTCTCGAATGCCGGCGGGCTCGGTTCGCTGGGAGCCGCATATTTAACCCCGGCCCAAATTATCGAGGAGATTCGGCGCACTCGCGCGCTGACGATGCGGCCGATCGATGTGAATCTGTTTGCCGGCGGTTTTGCACCCTCTCCGCCGGGAGTGGACATCGCGCCGATGTTATCGATTCTGAGCGAGATTCACGCCGCGCTCGGACTGCCGCAGCCCACAGTGCCCCCGCTTCCGCGCGATTCCTTCGCGGAACAGTTCCAGGCTGTCCTGGAAGCGCGGCCGGAGGTATTCAGCTTTACCTTCGGGCCGCTCGACGCGAGTGCGGTGTCGGCCCTTCGGTCGCGAGGCATCGCCATTCTGGGCACAGCCACAACCGTGGAGGAAGGACGAATTCTCGCCGATGCCGGCGTGGATGCGGTGGTGGCGCAGGGCGCCGAAGCGGGCGCGCATCGTGGAACCTTCGCCGCGCCGTTCGAGGCGGCGATGGTTCCCACCGGGCAACTCGTGCGGGAAATCGCCAGGTTTGTGCCGGCGATCGCATCGGGCGGAATTATGGACGGCCGCGGCATTCGAATCATGCTGAACCACGGGGCAGCGGCGGCGCAATTGGGGACCGCATTCCTTCCCTGCCCGGAGTCTGGCGCGGCGGACGCCTACAAGCAAGCGCTTCTCGCCGCAAAGAGCGATACCACTGTTATTACGCGAGCTTTTTCCGGGCGGCCGGCGCGAGGCTTGCGCAGTGAATTCATCGCCAGGTTGGAGGGCCGGGAAGACGCGATTCTCCCGTACCCTTTGCAAAACGCGCTGACCCGGCCGATGCGCACCGCGGCAGCCGGGTTGGGATATGCCGGATTCTTGTCGCTGTGGGCGGGGCAGGGCGTCGCGCGGTGCCGGAGGATGGCGGCAGGAGCGCTGGTGGCGCGGCTGGTGGAAGAATGCGGGAGTTCGTGAACTGGCGTTGTTATCGCGGCGGGCGGCCGGCCAGGCGCTGGCCCAGTTCGGCGATGCGGCGGAGCATTTCCTTGCGGGCCTCGGAGTAGCCTTTCAGGTCGCGATTGCCGGCAACCGCGAAACCGATGCATACCGACTCGCAGGCCGTGAATTCGGCGGCGGCGTGGGCCACCTCAGACGCGATGGATAAGGGAATGGAGCAGACCCCGTTGGCGTCGGCGTGCAGCAGGTCGCCGGGCCGGACTTCCATGCCGCCCACGCGCACGGGCTGGTGGACCGAAGCGATGTGGCTGTAGGCGTGGGAACAAACCACGCCGTTGCTGAAGGCGGCGAAACCCAGGCGCCGGACCTGGTCGAGATCGCGGGCGGGGCCGCTGGTGACAATGCCCAGCGCGCCGAAGCAGCGATAGCTGGCGCACATGACTTCACCGAAGGTGGCGCCGATCGGCGGATCGTCGAGATCCTGAAAAACCACGATGGCGGGACCGGGCAGCTCCGCGAAACGGGCCACCTGTTCGTCGAGGCCGCTATAGACGTCGCCCTCGCCGCGGGGCCAGGCGGTTCGCATGGCGGCGGTGGAGGCGTATCCCACGATGGGGGGCATCTCGGGAAAACAGGCGCGGATGCGCGCGTCCATGTAGCCGGCGCTGCGCGGGCGCACTTCGAAGAGCTCGATGACGTTCGAAATGGTGGGGGTATCGTACTGCGCCAGGAGTTTGAGATCGGCGGCGGAAAGGGGCATACCTTCCAGGATACTCGTGTAAGCTGTTACGTATGACCAAGTGGATCATTCTGCTTCTTTCGGCCGCCGTTTTGTCGGCTGCCAACCCCGATGCCAAGACGGAAAAAGAAATCATGGCGGCGATGGACGCCTACAAACAGGCGCTGATCAAACGAGATGCCGCTGCGCTCTCGAAAGTGCTGAGCGACGATCTCATCTATACGCACTCGTCGAATGCGCACCAGGACAAGGCCGCGGTGCTGGAGTCGTTAAAGGGAAATTCGCTCACCGAGGATATCGATTTCAAGGATCTCAAGGTTCGCGTGTACGGCAACACTGCCCTGGTAGTGGGGGACGTCGATTTCCATATGAATACGGGCGGCGTGCCGAGCGTGGCGAGACTCAACGTGTTGCATGTGCTGGTCAAGGGGCCGGAAGGGTGGCAAATGGTCGCGCGGCAAGCGGTCCGTTATCCCGAGGCCGCGCCCGCGGGGAGGAAATAGGCACGTTCCCTCACAGGCGCGCCTCGGAATGGCGTGAAGTTTCTACCGGCGGAGCCCGAAGGTAACCGGAAGATAATCCGTTTGGACGCCGCCGCCGCTGAAAATTCCGCACGTATCTCGCTTCCGCGAAGAACTTACCGCCCCACCTATGGCCGAATGCGACACCACTACGGAATCGAGCCCCGGCTTATTCACAGAATAGCTGCGATTATACGTGGGAGCCGAAGGGTTCGCCGATCGAAAGCGGTGCCGCCTATTCCGGGCATGGCAACGGCGCAGCGGAACTCCGGGCAGGCGCGAGGGTTTATCCGGTTAGGACGCTATGAGAATTTTTCTCCTCTGGCTCGGACTGGCCGCCGCGGCCGGTGCGGGTGCGTGGGCGCAGACCACGGCCACCATTGATATCGATACCACGCACACTACCCCGCTTAACGCTAACTTCAGCGGGTTTAACGACGAGGTGGTCTTTCCCGCGGAGTACTTCGATTACCGTTTGGAGAATCTGGCGGCGCAGCTTTCGCCGGGGTGGGTGCGATATCCCAGCGGCACCTTCAGCGACGCGTTCAACTGGCAGACCGGAATGATGGCGCCCTCGTGGGCAGCGGAGTTTCAGACCACTCCAATCGCGTCGCTGGTGGCCGAGGGCGTTCCGTGGGTGGACGGCAAAGGCGGAGGGTCGTTTGTGGACGCGGCCAACCGGGCGAACTTTCTGGGAGCGAATCTGATTGTCTGCGTGAATGCGTTCACGGATACGCCGGAATCGGCGGGTGCAATGGCGGCATTCGCCCTGGCCAATCGGATTCCGGTGGCAGTGTGGGAACTGGCCAACGAGCCATATACCACCGGCACCGCGTTTTTCTCCTCGGGCGCCGATTACGTCGCCAAGATGAAGCCCTATCGCGACGCCATCAAGGCCGCGGATCCCAATGCCACGGTGGCGATTTTTTATATGGACGCCGGCGATACGAATCCCAACCCGGAGTGGGACCAATCGATTGCGAGCTATTCCGACAAATACTGGGATGCGGTTACCTACCACCAGTATCCTGCACAAAGTACCGGCGGCTTCAGTCAGTGGATGGCGGATGAAAACGCGGTGCTGGCGACGAAGACCTCGGGGTTCGTCACGGGGTACCTCGCGACCGTGAATCCGGCGGGCACGAAATATCTGATCTCGGAGTTTCTTCCTTCGAACGACGGCATGGGCTCGGGCACGTCGCTGACCGATGGCACGCTCTACGGCGCCATCTATGCGGCCGAGTTCACGATGCGCATGTCCACGGTGCCCTCCATGCTGTATGTGGGCATGCATGCGCTCACCGGGACGCGGGGCGTGAGTGCGGCCAACTCGCATTACACCGACGTGCAGAATGCCTACAACGCGGGCACCACGATCGATACGCTCTCGCTCGACTTCGGCTACTTCCTCACCGCGCAGCCGCTGGGGTTGACGGTGCTCAACGGAGTTCTGCGGAACGCCACGCTGGTGGATTCGACGCCGGTCACCGGCGGCGCGACGGTGCCAGCTACGGGCGTGGGGCAGATTCCGGCGCTCTATGCGCAAGCGTATACCAGCGCCACCGGGCAGCAGAGCGTGTTGATTACCAACAAGGGCGCGACGGCACAGCAGGTGACGGTGAATGTGGACGGAACGCCGGTGACGGGGACGCTGCCGATGGAATTCATCGCCGGAACCGACCCGACCGTGGTCAATACCGCGGACAGTGCCGCTGTAGCGGTGCAGACCTCGACCGCGGCCACTCCGGTCACGGTGCCGGCTTACAGCGTAGTGCGGGTGGACCTGAATGCGCCCGCGGTGGTGACGGCGGTGAGCAATGCCAGTTATGCGGTGGGTCCGGTGGCGTCGCAGGAGATCGTATCGCTGTTCGGGAACGGGATTGCAGGGCAAGGCGGGACTTCCGTGCGGATCGCCGACAGCGCGGGCAACAGCCAGCCCGCTCAGGTGTTCGCGGCGGCGCCCGGGCAGGTGAACATCCTGGTTCCCGCGGGGTTGGCGGCAGGGACGGCGGCGGTCATGGTGTCGCAGAGCACGGCCTCCGCGCTGACCGGCTCGCTGACGATAGGGGCTTCCGCGCCGGGGCTGTACAGCATGAACTCGGATGGCGCCGGGGTGGCGGCGGCGGATGCTTTCATCGTGACGGCCGCGAGCCAGACGGCCAACCAGACGGTCTTTACGTGCAATCCGCCGGCGGTGCGCAGTTGTCTCGGGGCGCCGCTCGATGTGGGCGGCTCGGGCGATACGCTGTACGTGGAACTGTACGGCACTGGCATCCGCGGCGCAATGTCGGTGGAATGCTACGTGGCGGGGCAGAGCGTGCCGGTGCTTTATGCCGGGCCGGTGGCGGCGTATCCGGGGCTCGACCAGGTGAACATCTCGATTCCGCAGAGTCTGGCGGGATCGGGCGATGTGCGGGTGTATCTGGTGGCGGACGGAGCGGTGTCGAATGTGGTGGGGCTGAAGGTTCAGTGAGCTTCAAGGGTCCGGGAGCGCCTCAAGTCGGTCAATCCAATTCCGAAAATGCGCGCACAAAGTTGCTCTTGCCCGCTCCATTGGCGCCGAACTGGACGTTCAAGGCGCGAAGTGGGAAGTCTTCCAATTTGCGAATCGATTTGAAGCCTTCTATCGTCAGCTTCTTGATGGTGTCTGCCATTTCGGGCGTCCCCAATCCCAAGCGTACCGAACTTTCTAACGATAGCACCAACTTAACGCGGGACGATCAGTGGAGCCTGACGGATTAATTCAAATAGCGGAAAGCGCTACGTGAGTGCAGACACGGCAGCATCGGAGGCTGTGGCACGTCGGGAGCCAAAAGCTGATCCCTTCTATCTCTCAATCCCCAGTTCGTCGGCGACGCGAACCAGCGTGTCGATGAGGCGCCCCACGTGCGATTCGGTATGCGCCGCGGTGACCGAAATGCGCAGCAGGTTCTGCGCGGCGGCGGGGCGCAGTACCGGGTTGATGTAGATGCCTTCTTCCAGCAGTCTCTTGCAGAGGCGGCAGAGATCCAGTTCCTTCTCGATCACCACCGGCACGATGGCCGTTTCGCCGGGGAGCACGGCGAAACCGCGTTCCCGCAACTCGTCGCGCAGCAGCCCGGCGATCCGCAGCAGATGGTCGCGGCGCTGGGGCTCCTTCTTCATGATCTGCAACGCCGCGGCGACGGCCGCCACGGAGGCTGCCGGCAGGCTGGCGGAGAAGACGAAGGGGCGGGCGGTGTGCTTCAGGTAATCCACCACGGCGCGCTCGGCGGCGATGAAGCCGCCCACCGATGCGAGCGACTTGCTGAACGTGCCCATCACGATATCGACTTCGTCCAGCACGCCCAGGTGCTCGGCGGCGCCTGCGCCAGTCGGTCCCAGGACGCCGATACCGTGGGCCTCGTCGACATACACGCGGGCGCCATAGGGTTTGGCAAGCTTCAGGATGCCCTGCAAGTCGGCGATGTCGCCCTCCATGCTGAATACGCCTTCCGAGACGATGAAGATCTTATCTTCCGGCGGGCAGTTTTCCAGGCAGCGCTCGAAGTGGTCCAGGTCGTTGTGACGGAACCGCATGGTGCGCGCGGGCGACCGCAGCGCGCCTTCCACCAGGCTGGCATGCAGGTTGTGGTCGCAGATCATCACGTCGCCCTTCTCGGTGAGTGCCGAGAGAGTGGCGTAGTTGGCCTGGAAGCCGGTGCCGAAAATAATGGCGGCCTCCTTGTGGACGAAGGCGGCCAACTCCTCCTCGAGCCTGACGTGGACGTCGAGCGTGCCATTCAACAAGCGAGACCCGCTACATCCGCTGCCGTATTTCTTGATGGCTGTGGTGGCTGCCTCTTTCACCTTGGGGTGGTTGATGAGATCGAGATAGTCGTTCGATCCGAACATGAGCACTTTGCGCTTGCCCATGCGGACCTCGCCCGGTCCGCATCCCTCGCGCTCGCCGAAGACTTCGAAATACATGTAGAGTCCAGCGGCTTGGAGATCACTCGGACGAGTGAAATTACGGCATTTTTCGAAAATGTCGTTCGATGCGCTGCCCTTCTTTTTACCGGTGATGTCGCTAGTCGATAAGCGCATGGTCCTCAGTTCCATTCATAAATTCGGTAAGTCTTGTACCGCTTTGCCCCCATCACCTCAAGGGAGCGATTCATCAGTACATTATCTTCCAGTATCCAGGACATTTCGCAGTCGCCATAACCGAGCTTCCTGGCATTGCGGACCAAAGTTGCATAAAAGCCGGCCGCAAGACCGGAGGCTCGATACTCCTCCACCACCCCCAGTGCGAGAACTCGTACACTATTGACCAAACGTTGATAATACAGGATTTTGATGATGCCTGTGGGGAGCAATCTTCCCTGAGCCGGTTTGAGCGCCTGGTTGATGTCGGGCAAGGCGAGTGCGAAACCCACCACGCGGCCCTCCACCTCGCCGAGGAGCACCAACTCGGGCTTGAGGATTTGCTTCATTTCCTTGCCCTGAAGCTGGAACTCTTCCTTCGACATGGGAATGAATCCCCAGTTTCGTTCCCAAGCCGCATTGTAAATTTCCCAGACGCGCTCCACGTCCGCGTCGAAATTCTTCATGTCGATGGGACGAACGGTGACTCCGTTGGATCCCAAAACCTTGTCGGCCACGCGGCCGATTTTCTTCATGTCTATGATGTTGGCATTGCTGAGCCAGGCCCACAGGTCCTTGGACTTGCGCAAGCCAACCTGCTCCAGAAGAGCCGGGTAGTATTCCGGGTTGTAGGTCATCATGACCATGGGGTCGGAATCGAAACCCTCCACCAGAATGCCGCATTCGTAGTTGGTGGACGGATTTACCGGACCGCGCAAGAACTTGGCGCCGCGGTCGAATACCCAGCGGCGGGCGCGCTGGAGCAGTGCATCGGCCACGGCGGGGTCGTTCACGCACTCGAAGAACCCGAAGAAGCCGGCGTTCTCCGCATGAAAACGATTATGTGCCTTATCGAGGATGGCCGCCACCCGGCCGACCACCTGGCCGTCTTTCTGGGCGATGAAAAATTCGGCCTCGGCGTCTTTGTAAAAGGGATGTTTGGCGCGGTCGAGCAGTTCCTTCACGGCGATGCGCAGGGGCGGGACCCAATGCGAATTGTCGCGATACAGGCGGTAAGGCAGCTCCACGAACTGCTTTAGCGCCTTCGGATTGTCAGCCGCAACTACCTCAATTCCTCCCAAACTCAAGCCCCTTGTGACAATTTCTTGTAGACTGCCGGACCCGTGGCGGCCAAAACGAATGCCGCCGTGGCGCCGGCCGCCAGATCAACCGTGTAATGGTATCGAAGATAAACTGTAGCAAAAATGAGGAACGGAGTGTAAGCCAAATAGACCCTGAACCACCGCTTTGATACTACGCGGCTGCTCCAGCAGGCTAGCAAGGTCAATTCCGTATGGCCGCTCGGGAAACAGTCGTAATGGTACGATTCCAGGCGATCCAACCCGTCCTGCATGCTGCGGAATAACCACAATCCCTGCAATGGGATATGCTGTAGCCCGGCGAGCAGATACCGGGGGCCCCGAGCGGGCACGAAGATGTAGCCCACATAGGAAACCAGGTAGCCCACACCGATTAAAAATGCATAATATTGGAACTCCACGAAACGGCCTTTGCGCCACAGCAGCACAGCCACCAGAATCACTGCCGGCAGGAACAGAGTATAGAGCAATTGCTCCCATTCCGTGAGCCCCCGCGATTGAATCCGCTCCAGCCAGACGCAGGGGTTAACGCCCCAGATGTGGAAGTCCAGATTGGCCAGCCAGCGGTCGGAAAACTTCTGCGAGATGTCGTCTTGCCGCACGGCTGGAATGAGCAGGGCCATCTCCTTGTAAAAGTAACCAACGTAGGGCAAGGGATACCAGTTCCGAAAAAGCCAGGAAGTGGGGTTGGGCCGCTTCACCTGGTAGATCACGAGGGCCGAACCGAGGATGTGCCAGACCAGCAGGCCGGGCGCCTGCGGGAGCGTCTTCCACCACCCCAGAACCACCAGGCCCGTGAGGAAGAAGTAGCCGAGGATCACCTTGTCGATGGGCCAGTAGTTCGTGCCTGTGGACCTCATGAACAAGGATACGTTACCACCGCGCCGGAGAAGTGAGCGTCCCATCTGGTTCCACGGAATTCTAGTATTTGAGCCAACCGGCCTCCTTGTACCAAGCTAAGGTCTTGACCAGGCCGGCGGCGAGCGGCGTTGGCGCCTCGAATCCGAAGTCCGCGGCAGCGCGCGCAGGGTCACAGGTCCAAAACCGGCAACAAGCTTCCGCGACCTTCTCTCGCGAGATGATAGCAGGATTCCGCGAGATGCGCGACCACATTTCGCTGAAAAATGCGACGGAATTGGCTGCCGCAACGGGCACGCGAAGTGTCCGGGGCCGGCGGCCCATAATTTGTGCCGCGGTGGCGCCCAGTTCCCGCCAGGTGACCGGATTGCGGTGGGCCAGAAAATAGGCCTGCCCGCGGGCTTGCGGGGCACGCGCAGCGTCGCACAGGCCGCCGGCCAGGTCTTCCACGTAAATGGCGCTGAACCACCGCTCGCCGCCGGAGATTTCCAGCACCAAGCCCTGGGCCACGGCCTTTAAGATCTGGAAAACGTCCGTATCGCGCGGCCCGTAGACCACCGGCGGCCGCACGATCACGGTATCCGGCGCCAGCGACCGCGCAATTCTTTCGCCCTCCAGCTTGGATTTCCCGTAGGTGCTCACCGGGTGGGGCGCGGCGTTCTCGTCCACCGGGCGGCCATCCAGGCTCGGTCCCATGGCTGCCAGGCTGCTGACATACACCAGGCGGATGGAGCGGCCCGCCAGGGCGCGGGCGAGGGTTTCCGTGGCCGCGGCGTTACCCGCGAAGTAGCCGGCCGGCGACAAGGCCTTGGTGACGCCGGCCACGTGGATCACGGCGTCGACGCCGTCGAGCGCGCGGTCAAGACCTTGGCCCGTCGCGAGATCGGCCAGGGCCGTTTCCACTCCGCCAGGCAACCGCCGGGCGTCCGTCGCGGGCCGTACCAGGCAGCGAACGGCCTCACCACGCGAGCGCAGTTTTTCCAGAACATGGCTGCCGACGAAGCCGGTAGCCCCGGTAATCAATATCATTTATTCGGGCGTGCTGCGGAAAGCCACTTCTCCAAAATAGCTCTCGGCGACCGTACCCGTGTGCTGGGAGTTGATTTGCAGGCGAAGCCCTTTCACCCGCGGAGCCGGGCGCCCGTAGGCCCGTTCGTAGTCGGCCGCCACGTTGCGGATTTCCGAAACCCAGCGATTGGCATCCGCGGCGCCGGACTCGCAGACCAACGCGAAAATATGCAGGAACGGGAACGATCGGGCCGGCTGCGCGGTGCCTTTGGGTGCGGTGGTATCCCAGATATACGTAATCACTCGATTATCGTCGAACCCCACGAGTATCTGGGCAGCCTGATCGTCGGCGGTGGTCCGGCGGAAATCGCCGCCGGCGGGCAGTTGCGTCACTTTCCAACGCCAGGCGAGGTATGGCATCTGGGAGGGGGGGATATCCACCCTGCGCTCCAGTCCGAAGGACGCCGCTACACTTTTCAGGTGCAGGCACGGGCCCGCGCCATCGTTGCAGACCCCGAATTCGGGCCGGCCATGGTTCACCTTTACCTGCCAGTCCGTAGGCGGGTGACCCGCGTCCCAGGAGGCTGTATTCAGGACGATGAGGGCTAAGGGTGAACTGCTGGCCTGAAAAATGAACAGAAAAATAGCACAGACTGCTGAAAACGTCTTCAATTAACCTCGCACCAAGACTAGCCTTAAGACTTCAATTATTAATATCGCATGAATCGGCGATCCCGGGGGCATGACGCCGGGCAAGGGTGAGCTTTCTAGCCGACCCCTCGCTAATGAGATGACGGACGCGCCTGAATGGATGCGGCCGTGAACTCGGCTTGGCGAACCACTCTGTCGGGCATGCCGGGTACCGGGCGCGTGTAGCGCTGAACAGCTTCGAGATCGGGCGATTGTCCCACCAGGTAAAGCGCCCGCAGGGCTTCCCACACATGGTTCGGGTCGGCGGAAAGCTCTACCAGCGGATCGCCGGGGTTGACCGTATCTCCGTCGCGCCGGTCGAGAGACCGCACTGCCCCGGGCACGGCGGAGCGGACTTCCGCGTCCCCGATGTGGCCGACGAGCGTTCCGGGGTTGACGTAGTCGTCCGGTTTGAGCCGGTACTTCAGCTTTCCACCCGTGGACGCGCGGACGGTATACGGCTGCAGCATGTCCACCAGTTCCGGGCGGGCGGCGGCGTCTCCAAAAGCGGCAAGTGCCGGGGCAGCGTTGCGGCGGACCATGGGCTCGGGGTCGTGGATGAGACGCAGCAGGGCTTCGTGGAAGGGCGCGTAAGTGGGGTCCTGGCCCATCACCCAGGCGGCCGTTTCGCGCAGTTCCAGATTCGGGCTGGAAGCCTGTTGAACCACGTTGGGATACCAGCGGGAGACGTTTTCATGACGCGCCAACCGGTCGCTGAGCTGAACCAGGGCGTGTTGCGCGTGGCGGGGCTTGGACTTGTCGGCGAAATATCGGTCCAGGCCGCTTGCGGAAAGAGGCCGGCCGAACCAGGTGTAGTACCAGAAAAGAAAGGGAAACAGGACCAACAGCAGCGCGAAGATCGTGATGAGGAGGTAAGCTTTGGGGCCGGGGCGTTTGGAGCTGTTGGTCATGCGAGAGTCATCATAGCTCTTCAGAGGCCGCTTCTGCTCAGCAGTAAGCTTAAGCTGAAGAGATGAGCGAAGCGAAGCTGATTTCGGCCGGGTTGTTCGAGACGGTGGCGCGTCTGGCCCTGGCCTCACCGCGGCGCCGCATGAACCACAATTTCCACCGGACGGCCGACGACAATCCACACCGATTCCTGAACGTGCTGCTGCGCGGCACCTACATTCGGCCTCACAGGCACTCCGCGCCCCCGAAATCGGAGACGTTTCTGGTTCTTGAAGGCATCGCCGACGTTATTCTGTTTGACGATGAGGGCCGGGTTACGGCGCGCTATTCGCTGGGGGCGGAGGCGCACGAAGGACGCTTGTGGGGCGTCGATCTTCCGCCCGGCGTGTGGCACACGGTGCTGCCGCGAACCGCCCTCGCGGTCTGCTTCGAAGTGAAGCCGGGCCCCTGGGAACCGGCCACCGACAAGGAGTTCGCCCCCTGGGCGCCGGCTGAGGATTCGCCCTCGGCGGCGGAGTACTGCCGGCTGCTGCTGGAAGACCGGCGTTAGCGGTCTGATGGGGCAGGCCGGGTGAGATTTTCCAGCGCCCACCGCGCGCATTCGGCCACCACCGCGTCTTCCGACGCCGCCAGCTTGTCCAGCGGCGCGCGAAACTGCGGCAATCCGCGATTCCCCATGGCGATCGCCACATTCCGCAGAAATCCCGAGTACCGCGCGCGCGTGACGGGAGTCCCGCGGAACATCGCGCGGAATTCGGACTCCGTCAACGACGCCATCTCCTCCAGCCGCGGCGCGAACAAGCGCGGCGCGAAGGCCGCGTCCTCCGTCACCGGCGCCCGACGATTCCATGGGCAGACGTCCTGGCAGATATCGCAGCCGAAGACGTGGCCCCCAATGCCGCCACGCTGACCCTCCGGCGCCGCGCCGCGCTGCTCGATGGTGAAGTACGAAATACACAGCCGCGAATCCAGCGTGTAGCCCACGCCACTCGGCACGATCGCCGCTGTCGGGCAAGCGTCGATGCAGCGGCGGCACGTGCCGCAGCGATCCGGCGGGGGTGAATCGGGCTCGATCTCGAGCGGCGCCAGCAGCTCTCCCAGGAAGAACCACGAGCCGCTTTGTTGATTGATCAGGCAGGTATTCTTGCCAATCCAGCCCAACCCCGCGAGCCGCGCGTAGGACCGCTCCAGCAGCGGCGCCGTGTCGACGCAGATCTTGCACTCGGGCACCCCGATCCGCGCGGCCAATTGCTCCAATCCGCGCCGCATCGCGTCGTGATAATCGTCGCCCCAGGCATAGCGCGAGATCCACCCGCGCTCCTCATCGCTGAATTGCGTCGAGTGCGGCCGCGGCGTCTGGTACAGCTTGCCGACGCACACGATGGACCGCGCCGACGCCAGCAGATTCCGTGGATCTTCGCGGACCGCCGCCCTCCGGTCGGTGAGGTAGCGCATTCCGCCGGCATGGCCCGCTTCGACCCACTCGCGGTACCGCGCGGCGTCTTCCGCCGGCTCCGCGCGAGCCACGCCCGCCAGTTCGAATCCGCATTCCCGCGCCAGCGCGCGCACCTCTTCTGCCGTCAAATCTCCAGCCCCACCGACCGCATCAGCTCGAGCGCGTTGCTCTTGCGCACCACTCCCGGCCGCATCACATAATCGAAGCGAATCTTGCCGTCTTCGATGTGGTCTTCGAAATGCACGTTGGCGGCGCGCTCGCCCAGGCTTTCGACAATCTCCGCCAGCGCCAGATCGTGCGTGGTCACCAGGCCGATGGCCCCGCGGTCCACCAGCCCGCGCACCAGCGCCCCGGCGCCGATCCGCCGGTCGTGCGAGTTCGTGCCAGCCAGGAATTCGTCGATCAGGAAAAGCACCGGCAGCGGGCCCGCGGTGGCGTCCAGAATCTGCCGGATGCGCAAAATCTCGGCGTAGAATCGCGATACGCCGCCTTGCAGCGAGTCGCTCAGCTTGATGGATGCACCCACCGCCAGGGGCGTCAGGCGCAAGCGCCGCGCCCTCACCGGAGCGCCGGCCTGCGCCAGCACCGCGTTGATCCCCAGGGTGCGCAGCAGCGTGCTCTTGCCAGACATATTCGACCCGCTCACCATCAGCACCTGGGGTGCGCGGCACAGCCGTACGTCGTTGCGCACGGCGTGCTCGGCCTCAAGGAGTGGATGGCAGATGCCCTCGGCCTCCACCGAAGCGGCGCTTTCGAGGAACTCGGGAAAAGGATCGCCGGGATGGTCGAAAGCGTAGCCTGCGAGCGTGCAGAGCGCCTCGATTTCGCCCGTGGCCGTCAGCCAGCGTCGCACCGCCGGTCCGCTATGGCGCCGCCAGTTCTCCACGCCCGCCGCGGTGTGCATAGTCCACAGGATAAATGGCTCCAGCACTCGCACCGCTACGTTATCGCGCGAATCCAGGCGTTCCATCAGCTTATTCAATTGCGCGATGTGCCGCGACGGCGGCTCGCTGCCGGAATCGAGCGATTGCCGGAGTTTCGCCAGCAGGCCGGATTGAAACCGCTCCCGTTCCAGCCGCACCAGCACCTCGGAAAGCAAGCCCAATTCGTGCGCGGCTTCCTCCACGGCCGCGACTATTGCGAGCGTCGAGCTGCGATGGCGATGCAGAAAGAGGGCATTTATGAGCACGATCACCAGGGCGACGTCACGCGCCGCCGAATTGAGGGGCGGGGAGAGGCGAACGATGTTTGAGATGGCCAGCAGCCAGGTGAAGAGCGCCGCCGCGCCTATGACGCCGAGCCCGGTGAGCAGCCACATGGTGGTACACAGGCCGCCATTCGCGATGGCCGCCGGCGCTTCGCCCCAGGCTGCCAGCGAGACGGGGTCCACGCCCGTGCGGGCCTCCTCGCCGGCCACCGCCAGGTCTTCGCGCAAATCGATGCGCGCGCGCAATTCGTTCACCGCCTCATTGCGCGCCCGCACGACCTCCGGCGCGGCCGGCGCCATCAGCCAGCGCGCCAGCGTGTCTTCGCCGATGTGCGTTCGCGCGGTGCAGAGCAACTCGAAGAGCGAGCCTTTGCCGAACAGGTCCAGATCCGCGGCGTAGGGATGTTCACCCGTCAGGTAGCGGTCGCCGGTTTCACCCGTGCCGGCCCAGCGCCCATCCAGGCGCGCCAGCGCTTTTTCGAAGAACGCCGCCGCGCGCCGCCGCCGCTCCAGCTTTTTGAGAAGCTGGTCGTGGACGATCATCAGCGCCGCGAACACCACCGCCGGAACTAGCGTCCACGCGATCGAAAGGATTTGCCAGCCGAGCGCCAGGAACGCTATGACCGCGGCCGCGGCCACCGCGGCCAACCGGCCGTACCCGAACAGGCGGTGCCGTTCCTCGCGCTGCGCAATCTCCGCGCGGCGTTGTTCCAGCAGTCGGGAGTAGGACTCGCGGGGGTCGGTCATCGCTTACCCGATTTTCGCGCGAAACGCGCGGGCGCGCGAATGATATACTGCCGTTTCATCGCCCATGAAGACTCTTTTGTACCTTTTCTGCGCCACGCTCCCGCTCCTTGCCCAGGAGCCCGTCCGCTACGCGGTCAGCTTCCCTAACGCGGCCCACCACGAAGCCGAAGTCCGCGCGACTTTCTCCGGAGTGCGCCAGCCCGTGCTCGAAGTGCTCATCAGCCGCTCTTCGCCGGGCCGCTACACGCTGCACGAGTTTCCCAAGCAGGTCTACAATTTCAAGGCTAGCGACGGCCAGGGCCACGCGCTCACCGTCACCCAGCCGTTCGACTATCAATGGAACGTGAGCGGCCACAAAGGCACCGTGGTAGTGGAATACACCGTCTTCGGCGACCGGGCCGACGGCACGTTCGACGGTATCGACACCACTCACGCGCACCTCAGCATGCCGGCCACCCTTGCCTACGCGCATGGGTTCGAAAAAAGCCCCGTGTCGATTCAGTTCGCCATTCCGGAAGGCTCCGGCTGGAAGGTGGCCACGCAACTCGCCCCGCACCCCGACGGAACCTGGACCGCGCCCTTCATGGACCGCATGATGGATAGCCCGGTGGAACTGAGCGACTTCACCATGATCGAATGGAAGACCGGCAATGCGCAGTTCCGCATGGCGCTGCACCACAGGGGAACGGCCGAAGAGGCTGCCGCTTACGCCAAACTCATTCAATCGGTGACGGCCGAGGAAGAGGGCGTCTGGGGCGCGTTTCCGCAGTACGACAACGGGAATTACACGTTCCTGCTCGACTATCTACCGTACGTCAACGGCGACGGCATGGAACATCGCGACTCAACGGTAATCGCGGGCACGCGCGATCTGCGCGATTCCGCCTCACAACTGATCGGCACCGTGGCGCACGAGTTTTTCCACTCCTGGAACGTGAAGCGTATCAGGCCGAAGTCGCTCGAACCGTTCGATTACGAGAATCCGAATATGTCCGGGGAATTATGGTTCGCCGAAGGATTTACTAACTATTACGGTCCCTTGGCGTTGAAGCGCGCGGGGCTGGAGAGCATCGAGCGTTTCACGCGTTCCATGGGTGGCGCGGTCAGCGCCGTGATGACCGCTCCCGGGCGGCAGATTTTCAACGTGGTGGATATGAGCCGCCATGCGGTCTTTTTCGACGGGGGCGCATCTACCGATCCCACTAATACCGCGAATATCTTCATCTCTTACTACACTTATGGGGAAGCTATCGCCCTCGGGACCGATCTCGCCATCCGGGCGCAGTTCCCCGGCAAGAGCCTGGACGACTGGATGCGGGCCATGTGGCGAGCGCACCCCGATACGCAGAAGCCCTACACGCTGGACGATTTGCAGCAGGCGCTGGCGTCGGTGACGAGCCAGGAATTTGCCGCCCGGATCTTCACCAACCACGTGTACGGCAAGGAGCCGATGGACTATGAGAAGCTTCTGGCGCGCGCCGGTATCCTGCTGCGCAAGGCGGCCGCGCCGGCAGTCTGGATCGGGGCGCAGGGCTTGACCTTTTCGGACCGCGGCGCCGATATTGCCGCCACGTTACGCGGGTCGCCGCTCTACGATGCCGGTTTGGACCGCGGCGACCGCATCGTCGAGTGGGATGGCAAGGCTATTAAGTCGCAATCTGAACTTACTACGCTATTAGACGCCCACAAGCCTGGCGACCATATCAAGTTACAGGTGGAGACCCGTAGCGGTAAGAAGGATGTCGATATCGAGTTAGCGGGCCCTCCCGGTTATGAGATGGAGCCTTACGAAATGGCCGGCAAGGAGCTGACTCCCGAAATGAAAGCCTTCCGCGGCGCGTGGCTTTCGTCGAAGGCCGTCCATCCGTCCCCGGCGCCGGTGAAATATTGCAATGTATGCAAGCGCTCGCTGCCTTTCGAGTACACCCACTGCCCATTTGACGGCACGGCGCTCTCGTTCGTCCCCGGGGGTCCGCCGGAAGCCACCCCTCCTGCGGGCGGCCGCGGCGGCGGTAGAGGCGGACGCGGCAGGGGCGGACAGTAAAAGGACGCGAGCTTGGCCGGTAACAACATCAATAGTCTTGCGTTCCTGGAGGACGAATGACCGCGGGTGACTTCGCCTACCGCCCACCCCTTCAACCGTCTGAGCCGCCGCCTTCGACAAGACGGGCACCTTCGCATCCGCTGTCAACTGAGGATGGTCCGTGTGCCAATCCGTCGCTTTCTGATAGGCGTGGGCCGCGCCAGCACCTTCACTTCCCGCCAGTTGGCTCCACTGATCTGCAGGCCGATGGGCATGCCGGTCCTCGAAAAGCCGCAGGGAACCGTGATGGCCGGCAAGCCGTCATCGTCCAGAGCGCGCGTGTTTCAGGGCTTGGGATTGCGCGAGCGTGCCTTGGCGGCCCGCGTCAGTTCCTCTTCGATGCTCCACGCGACTTCGCGGAGGGTAGGCATCACGATCAGGTCCACTTCCTGGCGGCGAGAAAAAGACGCCGGGAGGGGTTTTCCATGTGTTTTTTGCCTCGGCCGGGCTAAACTTGTCAAACTTTCGAAAAAAGTCCGAGCCCGGCCGATAAGCTTTTCGTGAGAGGTTTTCTGCAGCAGGCCGAAGATATCCTGGACGTCGCCGCTTCCGGCGATTCCAGCCTCCAGGATGTAGTCATCGTGATGGATCGGCAGGGCGGTATGAGAATGCTCGATCCCTCGGGCTGGTCCCTGCCGGCTCTCAGCGCGGAATACGGCGCCACCGCGGTCTACAAGGTGGAAAAACGCGGCGCGACGGTGCGGGTGGAAGGCTGGGACGGATTCGAACGCTGCCTGATCCAGCGCAACCTCTCGTCCGCCAGGCTGTTCCAGTTGCCAGGCATGGGCAGTTGCAGCTATAGTCCCGCGACGATGCTGCTTCCGGCCTGAGTCACGCCAACTGGTCGATCTTCGTCGCCAACAGGAAATCCTGTTCTGTGAGCCCTCCCGCATCGTGGGTCCAGGTCTCTATTTCCACGCGCCCCCAGGATAGGTGCACGTCCGGATGGTGCCCCTGCTCTTCCGCGACGGCCCCCACACGATTGACGAAATCAAGCCCCCTTTGGAAATCGGGGAAGGTGTAAGTGCGCGTCAGTTTTTTCCCGTCCACTACTTTCCAATGCTGCGCCTGGGCAGCGTGCCGGTGAACTTCTTCAGACGATAAAAGTCTTCGCGATCCGCTCATTTTAAAGATTCTACTGGTTTTTGTGGGACGCAAGTGTGAGGCGGATACCAACTTTGGACGGAGCCGGATCGGTGCCGCGAACCAGGAATATAAGCCCATGTTTATCAGTAGTATAACGTAATAAACTTGTGATGGGACAACACAATTGACTTGTAGTTGTTAGGCATAATATACTTGAAATAGTGCAGCACCAAAAACTTGTAAAGACACAACAATGACTCCGCACGAAAAGCTCGCCGCCTCTCTTACCGCCCTTCAGACTCTCCAACGTGGCGGACGGCGCGTCTTCCGGTCCGGCGATCTCAGCCGGCTCCATCGCGAGCGCTTGCTCCGGAACGGGTTTCTTCAGGAAGCCATCAAAGGCTGGATCGTCTCATCGAGCCCCACCGCGCGAGCCGGCGACAGCACACCGTGGTATGCGTCCTTCTGGGAATTCTGCGCGCGCTATTGCGAGGAGCGGTTCGGGGACCAGTGGCACCTCTCCCCGGAGCAGTCGCTTCTGTTGCATTCCGAGAACACCGTCATACCTTCCCAAGCCATTGTCAGCAGTCCGCGTGGCGCCAACAACAAAGTCGAGCTCCTGTTCGGCACTTCGCTTTATGACCTGAAAGAGGCACACATGCCCGATCCTTCGGACCTCATGGTGAGGGACGGGCTGAAGTTGTTTACGCCGGCGGCAGCGCTGGTCCGGGTATCAGAGACGTTCTTCCAACGCCACCCCGTTGAATCGAGCATCGTGCTCGCCAGCATCCGCGACGCGTCGGACGTGTTGCGGCGCCTGCTCGATGGCGGACATTCGGTTGTCGCCGGCCGGCTCGCGGCTGCCTTCCGCCGCATCGGCCGGCCGGACCTCGCGGACGAAATCGTTACGACTATGCGAGCCGCCGGCTACGGCGTCCGGGAAAGCGATCCGTTTGCCCGCCAGCAGGTCCTCGCGCCAGTCGCCTCGGCCGCGCAGCCCATCGTCGGCCGCGTGCAGGCGATGTGGGAATCGATGCGGGAGCGGGTGCTGCAGGAATTCCCCAACGCGCCAGGCCTACCTCAAAACCGGGACCGGTATCTACGGTTCGTCGATGACATTTACCAAAGCGACGCCTACCACTCGCTCTCCATCGAAGGCTACAGCGTGTCGGCCGCGCTGATCGACCGGGTCCGCGCCGGAGACTGGGACCCTGACAACCACGACGCTGACCGGCAAAGCCGCGACGCCCTCGCGGCGCGCGGCTACTGGCAGGCGTTCCAGGCGGTCAAAGGGAATGTCGCGGCCATCGTTGCCGGCGCCAACCCCGGCACTCTGGTTCGGGACAGCCACCGCGAGTGGTATCGCGAGTTGTTTCAGCCCTGCGTCACGGCGGGGCTCATTCCGCCGGCCGCGCTGGCGGGCTACCGCAACGACGCAGTCTATTTGCGCACCTCGCGGTACGTTCCCCCGCGATGGGAGGCTGTGCGCGACGCCATGCCGGCCTTTTTCGACCTGCTCGAAAGGGAGACCGAGCCCGCCGTCCGCGCGGTGCTGGGCCACTGGATGTTTGGCTATATCCACCCATATCCCGACGGCAACGGAAGAATGGCCCGATTTCTGATGAACGCGATGCTGGCGTCGGGGGGCTATCCGTGGACGGTCATCCGCGTCGAAGACCGCGCGCCCTACCTTGCGGCGTTGGACCGGGCCAGCATCGATCTTGATATTGGGCCTTTTACGAGCTTCCTTGCGGAACGCGTGCGGTGGTCGATGGATCAGGCGGCCGGGGGGATAGAAGGCGCAGTGATTCCCGATGGATAGGAGCGGTCTTGCCTGGACACACGACGTGGGGAATGCAGATCGGCAGGGATCAGCGCTGGGAAATCAATCATTCCCGCGGCAAGCCGGAGCGTTTGCCCTCGGCGGCTGGAATTCGAGGACGTATCCGCCTTTGGGAATCTGGATTCGAAGCGGGTAGGAACTGTCTCAGCCTGCTATGTCAAGCGCGCTAGCGGCCGGTCTCTGCGGTGAATATCTTCTTTGGTTGCAGCTATGCCGCGCCGTATCTCTGTCGTGAAATATCGTGTCAGCAAGTTTCAGACTCGCTTACTCCGCGCTCCGAGCGGCGATCGGGCCGAGAACGGAAAGCTGAAAGCCTTCCCCCTTGACACATCACTCGGATTCCGATATAACGGAAAGCGAATGACTGAGGACTACACTCCGTTTCTCCCCTTATCCCCGGCGGCGCTCCATATTCTGCTCTCCCTGGCCGGCGAAGACCGCCACGGCTACGGGATCATGCAGGATGTCGCCCGCCAATCCGACGGCCAATACAAGCTCGGCCCCGGCACGCTCTACGACAACCTCCAGAAGCTCATGACGCAGGGGCTGGTGGAGGAATCTCCCAAGCCGCCCGCGCACGACGATCCACGCCGCCGCTATTTCCGCCTCACCTCTTTCGGCCGCGGCGTGCTCTCGGCGGAAATCGCCCGCCTGGACACCGTCGTGCGCGAAGCCAAGGTTCACCTGCGCGCTCCCCGGAGGGCCACATAATGCGCACCTGCTACCGCTGTTTGCTGTGGCTCCATCCCCCCGTTTTCCGCCGCGAATTCGCCGGGGAAATGCTCTGGATTTTCGACCAGGCGGCGGAATCGCAGGGCGCGCTGGCGCTCTTTTTGGATGGCCTCGGCTCTCTCGCCCGCCAGTGGCTGCTCCGCTCGGGATGGTGGAAAATCGCCCTGGCGCTCGCGCTCGCGCTGCTGGAAGTTACCTTCGGAGGCTTCGGTATGCTGCTCTTCGGGCGCCGCCATCTCGTCGATCCGTCGTTCGCCGCACCGGTAAGCGACGTGGCCGAGTTCTCCCACCACGGCTCGATCGCACATCAGCCGCTCACCATCGGCATCGTGATGTATCTCGCCGTCTTCGTCACCGGCGGCCTCACCATCATGGTCATCGGGCTGACTTTCTGGATGAAAACTTTCGCCGCGCGCCGCCGTCCCGCGGCCCATCGAGTGCGCTGATGCTGGAACTACGCGGAGTCACGAAACGCTACTCGGGCATCGCCGCCGTGCACAACGTAAGCTTCGTGGCGCGCGCCGGCGAGGTCACCGGCTACCTCGGGCCCAATGGCTCGGGCAAGTCCACCACGCTCAAAATGATCACCGGCCTCATCGAGCCTACCGAAGGCGAAATCCTGTTTCGCGGCCAACCGGTGGACCGCGACCCCATGGCATACCGCCAGATCCTGGGCTACGTCCCTGAGGAGCCGCATCTCTACCCGCACCTCACCGGCGCGGAATATCTGGAGATGGTGGGCCAACTCCGCGGCCTGCCCGAACGCCAGCTCGCCGCGAAAATCGAAGGCTTCCTCCGCCTCCTCGCGCTCTATCCGGATCGCTACGTGCCCATTTCGTCCTACTCCAAGGGCATGCGCCAAAAAGTGCTGCTGATCGCCGCCCTGCTGCACAATCCCGAACTGATCCTGCTCGACGAGCCTTTCTCCGGCCTCGACGTCAACTCCGCGCTGGTCCTCCGCGACCTCATCCGCGCGTTGGCGGCGCGCGGCAAGGTGGTGCTCTTCAGCTCGCACGAGATGGAAATCGTGGAGCGCGTCTGTTCCCGCGTCGTGATCCTGCACAAAGGCCGTGTCGTGGCCAACGATTCCATCCAGCAACTGCGCGCCCTCATGTCGCTGCCCACGCTCGAGGACATTTTCTCCCAATTGGCCATCGAGCAGGACACCCCCGCCATCACCCGCCAACTGGTCGAGCTCATGGAGTGGGGCGGGCTTCAGCCCGCCAGGCTTTAATATGCCCGGCGAACGCAGCCAGTTCCGCATTCTCTATCGCGATTTCCTGTTCCGCATTCTGGATCTCGAGCTGCTCGCGTCGCGCGGCGAGGCGCAGCGTCTTTTGTCACAGTTCGCCGCCCTTCTCGCCGCATTCAGCTTCACGTTCGCCATTTACTTCGTGCCGCGTTACGGCCTTTCCACCTTGCCATGGGAGAAGCTGAGCCGCCTCGGCTGGGTGGACCAGGACCTGCTGATCTCCACCACCATGGCCATCGCCGGCATGTTCACCGTCCTCGCCTGGAATAACGTGCTGCCCGATCGCCGCGATTGCCTCATCTTCGGCCTCTTGCCGGTGCGCACCAGGACCGTCTTCCTGGCGAAACTGGCCGCGCTCGGCACCGCTCTCGGCGTCGCCGTCGCGGCGCTCAACATTTTCACGGGACTGGCCTACCCCTTCGCCATCGCCGCACCCGGCGCCGGCACGCTGGCAGTGCTGCGCGGTTTCGGCGCGTATTGGGCCACCATGTTCGCCGCCGGCCTCGCGGTCTGTTGCGCGCTGCTCGCGGCGCAGGCCATCGCCACCAACCTGCTCACTTATCGCCTGTTCCTGAAACTCTCCAGCTTTCTACAAATGGCGGCCTTCTTCGTCATCCTGGGAGTCTATTTCCTCAAGCCTCCGTACCGCGAAGGCCTCGCGTGGTCGCCTTCGTTCTGGTTTCTGGGGCTGTTTCAGAAGCTCAACGGCACGGGCGGTTTCGATGGTCTGGCTGCGCTCGCTGTGCGCTCGCTAGCCATCGTCTGCCCGCTCGCGCTGGCCGCTTTTTCGCTGGCGTTCCACCGCTACAACCGCCGCATCGTGGAACAGCCCGATATCGCACCGTCGGACCGCTCCCGCCCCGCCATGCGCCTCGTAAGCTGGCTCGCTGCGAAGCTGATTCCGCGATCCATCGAGCGCGCCATCGTGCTTTTTACTGCCCGCACCATCGCGCGCAGCCGTCACCATCGGCTGCTGTTGGCGGCATACGGCGGAATCGGGCTCGCGGTCGCACTGGCCTACGCGCGCGATCTGCTCTACGGCGCGCATTCGTACGAACGCCTGTGGAGCAACCCGCGATGGAGCCAGCCGAATGCGCCGCTCCTGGTGGGCAGCCTGGTGATGCTCTTCTTCGCCGTAATGGGAGCGCGCGCGGTGTTCTCGCAGCCCATCGCCCTGCGCTCTAACTGGATTTTCCGCATCACCGCGGTGGAGCGCGCCGCCGCTTATTTCGCCGCCGTCAGAAAGTCGCTGCTCGTGCTGGTGGTGGTCCCCATCCTGCTGGCATGGGCGGCGCTGTTCTTCGCGATCTGGCCCCCCGGCCCGGCCGCGCGCCACATGATCGTCCTTTCGGTCGCCGGATTCCTGATGGTGCAGTTCTCGCTCAAAGGCTTCCGCAAGATCCCCTTCGCCTGCTCGTATCTTCCCGGCAAGGCCAACATCCACGTCAAACTGGGGCTCTTCGCCATAGGCTTCCTGTTCGTCACTTCGCAGGCCATCGAACTGGAATACACTGCGCTCGGCAACACCAGGACTTATGTCATCTTGCTGGCCGTGCTGCTGGCTCTGGCCTTCTGGGCATATCGCCGCAACGTCGATACGCCCGATGCCGAGATCCTGTTCGAGGAGGTCCCGCCCACGGAGATTGAATCACTGAACCTCGGCGACCGCGGCCCTCGCGGCGGCAAGCCAATCCACTTGCCTCCGCCTGAAATACCGCGAACGCCCTTTTCGCTGGAGCAATTCTTCCGCGATCTCGCCAACGCCACGCGAATCCTTACGAAATCCCGGCCTTCAGCGCCGCTGTGATCGGCCTCGGGGGCTTCGCCGCGGCAGGCCGCGCGATTGATCGTCAAGGAAGGATTGCTGCTCACCGCGCTCGGGTTGGCGGTGGGACTCGGAATCTGCGGGATCGCCGGAAGGGCCTTCGCTCACTTGCTATTCGGGGTCACCCCCACGGACGCGGCCACCTGGCTGGCTGTGGTCGCGCTGCTGGCCGCGATCTCGCTGGTTGCCGGCGCGCCGCGCTGCGAGGGTCGACCCCATGCTGGCCTTACGCCAGGATTAACTTACTTCTGCTTTTCCGCCAGCGCCGCCAGCACTTCTTCGCTATGCTTCATGGGGTTGACCTTGGTCCACACCTGCACGATTTTGCCCGTGGGGTCGATCAGGAAAGTGTTGCGCGAGGCGAAACCGTTAGGCGACAGCGACCCGTACGCGTCGACGACTTTCTTATCGGTGTCGGCGAGCAATTTAAACGTCAGGCTCTCTTTGGTGCAGAACTGCTGGTGGCTCGCGGCGCTATCCACGCTCACGCCTACAATGGCCGCGTTCAACTTGTCGTACTTAGGCAGGTCCTGCTGGAAGTTATGGGCTTCGATGGTGCAGCCCTGAGTCATATCTTTGGGATAGAAATACAGCACTACCCACTTACCGCGGAAGCTCTTGAGGTCGACCACGCCGCCATCCTGCGAGGGCAGCGCGACTGCCGGCGCCTCCTGGCCAACCGCGGGCATCTCCGCGGCGGAAGCCGCCAATGCCATGCCAAGAGACACGGCCAAACCGATACAAATGTTACGCAAATTCACTCTGAGATTTCTCCTTTGGTGATTAGGATATCTCAAACGCTAACCAAATGTGGGGCAGGCTTCAGCGGGGAGCGATCCCGTGCGGGAGCGTCTCTAGCGCCAGTAACCACTGCGCAGGGAAACAAACATGTGGAATTGTCAGCAAACAACTCAGAATCAATGGCTTGGGCTGTGGCTTCCAGCATGTGGTTACTGGAGAGCCTGCGGCGGACTTCAGTCCGCCTGTTGCGGATTTTACGGCTCCAGAGGAAGCGCGGGCTGAAGCCCGCTGCGGAGTGAGGAGGGACTTGCAAAATCACCCGAAACCGCTTGCTTACAGGGTGCCCTCTAGGCGGGGCTCTTTAGGCGCTCGCTGAGACCGCGCCTCGCACAGAGCCGCGCCCAGAGGGCACCCCTGGGGGAGCGGTCGCACCAACGAATTTTGCAAGTCCGTCTGAAGTCTGCCCCACAGGTCAGAAGGATTCAAGATTGCCTTTACCGCAGATTCAACACGGCGTCTTCGTAGAGCAATTCCAGAGTCTTGATGGAGCTGACCTTGCCACGGAATGGGAAATACAAAAACCCGCTGACGGCCGAATGGTGCGGGCCTTCCACCAGCGCGGTTTCGAATAACAGCTCGTCCGGTCTCACCGGCTCTTTGGTGACGCCGCTGGGATTGTCGCGCGGTATCTCCACGGGCGGGTAAGTCTTGGTGCCCGGTGGCGGGCTGCCGGGAAACGGGCTGGAGTTGACCGGCGGGCCGCCGATGGTCACCCCTGTGTTGCCCACGCCTGCTCCGGCACCGGCCGTCACTCCGCCGGGCTGCTTCCATTCGGGATGCTGCATGTCCGAGACCACCGACGCGGGCGTCTGCGCCTCGAGAAGCGGCTTCTTGCCGTTGACGCGCACTGTGAAATCGGAGTTGTGGACGTCGAAAGTCATGCCCTTCGGCGGATAGATGGCCACTTCCACCACCAGGTAATCCTTGGCTATGAACATTTGCTCGCCGCGGGAGAAGCTGTGGACCGTGAACTCCGCCCCAACGGCCGCATCCTTCGCCTGCGCGTGGACTTCGTAATCTTCCGCCTTCGGCTTGGGTTCGGTGCCTTGGCCGAAAACCGCGCCGGCACAGCACACGAGCAGCAGGTACCGCATGCTTCATGATAGCCCCGAGGGGCCGAACACATGTTACGCTAGTCACCCAGGAGACCGTCCATGACCAGACGCGAAACTCTGCAATTGATGGCTGCCGGTGCGGCCGCCGCCGTTTCCACGACAGCTTCCAACGCCGCCGCGCCCATGCCTGCCGCCGGCGATGCCGATCGCGAAGCCCGTATGAAGTGGTGGCACGAAGCCCGTTTCGGGATGTTCATTCATTGGGGCCTGTACAGCACCCTGGGCCGCCATGAGTGGGCTATGGAAGAGGAGGGCATTCCCGTCGCGGAATACGAACAGCAGGCCAAGCTCTTCAAGCCGAAACCCAACGCCGCGCGCGATTGGGCCAAGCTGGCCAAGCTGGCCGGACAGAAGTACATGGTGATGACCACCAAGCACCATGAAGGCTTCTGCAACTTCGACACCAAGCTGACGAATTATTGCGCGCCCAAGCAGGGTCCCGGCCGCGACCTGGTGAAGGAATACGTGGAGGCCGCCCGCGCCGAAGGACTCCGCGTGGGTTTCTACTACTCCCTCATGGACTGGCATCATCCCGATGGCGCCCGCTGCAAGACCGATGAGCAGGCGCGGCGCCGCTTCGTCGACTATACTCACGGCCTGGTCCGCGAACTGATGACCAATTACGGCAAAGTGGACGTGCTCTGGTACGACGTGAACTGGCCGCTTACCGCCGAGGAGTGGGAAGCCGAAAAACTGAACGCCATGGTCTACCAACTCCAGCCCGAGATCATCGTCAACAACCGCACCGGCCTGCCGGGCGATTTCTCCACGCCCGAGCAGACCATTCGGGCCGACACGCGCGCCTGGGAATCCTGCATGACCATGAACGAAAGCTGGGGCTATCAGAAGGCCGACGACGATTGGAAGACCCCGAAAACCATAGTGCGCAACCTGATCGCCTGCGCGCACGATACGGGCAACTATCTGCTGAATATCGGCCCCAAGGCCGACGGTTCGATCCCCGAGGAATCGGTGCGCATCCTCACTGCCGTGGGCGGCTGGATGGCGCGCAATGGCAGCACTATTTACCAATCGGAGAAGTGCCAGCCGAACAGTTCCGAGTTCGCCCGATTCTCTCGCAAGGGCAATACCCTGTACATGCACGTGCACTTTTGGCCGGGATCGACGGTTTCTTTGGGCGGGTTGACAAACCAGGTGAAATCGACGCGGCTGCTGGCAAGCGGCAAGGAAATCAAGTTCGACCAGGACAAGTTCCGCGTGCGTATGACCGGCCTGCCCGAAAAAGCGCCCGACGATCCGGTGACCGCCATCGCCATCGAATGCGACGGCGAGCCGCACCAGGATACCGGCATGGTCCGTCGCGAGCGGCCGCGCCGGGAGGTGGGAATCTCAGCCTAGTACGTGCTCATGAGCCATCGGGCGGTGATTTGCTTGAACTCTGAAGAAGAGCAGATTCTGCGGCAGTGGGCACGCGCGGGGACCAGTAGGCATCGAATGGTAAGCGGGAAAAGGCGATCCTGTGGGCCCCCCAAGGAAAGTCCAATCTGGAGATTGCCGCGCAACTGAAGACCAGGCCCGCTCGCGTGTCCAAATGGCGGCGGCGTTTCAGCGAACGAAGGCTCGACGGTCTGCGGGATGCCGACTTATTGCCCTTATAAGCGGCCAACTTCCCGTGAGCGCTGGGGCTACGCCAGGCCGCTGGAGGCGATGGGCGATTCGCAGGGAAACCGCAGCACCACGCGGTAGACCCGCCCATAAACCCCGGCCTCGAAGCTGGCCTGTTCGCCGTAGCGAACTTCCAGCCTGCGCCGGACGTGGTCGAGGCCAATCCCCAGCTTGCGCGGCAGCGGCATTTCCGGATCGAAGCCGTTTTCCACCGTGATGGAGACCGCGCCGCCGCTTTGTTCCACGGCCAGCCGGATGGCCCCGCCCTCCAGCATGCCGGCAACCCCGTGCTTCACGGCGTTCTCCACTAATGGCTGCAACAGCAGCGCTGGAACGGCGCACTCCTGGCAGGCCGCCGCAACCTCCTCCACCACCCGCAGCCGCTCGCCGAAGCGCACGTGCTCCACTTCCAGGTAACTCCGGGCCAAGGCCAGCTCCTCGCGCAGGGGAATGCTTTCGCGGCTGCCCAACCCCAGGCTGCTGCGCAGAAAATCGGCCAGCCGGATGCACATTTCCCGCGCTCGCGCCCCGTCCTGCGTGGCCAGAGCGGAGATGGAATGCAGGCTGTTGAAGAGGAAGTGGGGATTGAGCTGATTTCGCAGCGCCTGCAGTTCGGCCTCCCGCGCCAGCGTGCGCGCCTCGGCGGCCTGACGTTCCGCCTCGTGCGAAGTCTCCACCGCCAGCACGGCATAGTGCAAGCCAACGGACAGCACATACAGCAGCACACCCATGCCGAACAGCAGCCCCAGGTGACCGTGGAGCCGTTGCTCCAGGCTGGGCATTTTTCCGGTTTGCGCTATTGCCGACGCGGTAACCCACGCGCCCCCCACCAGCACCAGGCTGCACGCCGTAGCCGCCATCCCGAAGGTCATGGCCAAGCTTTGCCAGCGATCCGGGCCGAGGGGCAGCGTGCCGCAGATATACCACGGCGACAGGCACGCGAACGCGTACACCAGGCACGAGGGAGCCAGCACCGCCGCGGCATCCAACCAGGTCATGCCGCCGGACGCCCACATGACGTACACCAGCAGGGCGAACAGCGGGATCCAGGCCAGCAGGTACCCCACCATGCGGCGCGGCGATTCCAGAAGAGGGTGCATGGCGGTTCAGTTCTTAAAGGTCACGCCGCCGAAAACCGCTCCGCCCTTCACGATCAGCCGCTTAGTCTCCGGAGTTCTGGGCGGATGGATGGTCTGATCGGAGTACCCTCCGAAGAAGCCGCCGCCGCGAATTACCAGGTCCCAGTGCAGGGGAATGCGCACGACCGCCCCTCCGTAGACGGCTGAAACGTGCAGCACAGCCTTATCCCCCGCGATGTTGGCGCCCGTCAGGTCGAGGGTGATGCCTCCGAAAACGCATTCCACCTTGCCGCCGCGAAAATCCTGGTCGGTAATCACGCGGCGGGTGCCGCTGAACACGTTCACCTCATGGATTTTGTCGCCGCCCAACGAAGACTCGTCATACTGAAATTCTCCGCCGGCCCAACGTCTGCCCCGATAATGCCAACCCCGCCACCGCCCAAAGTCGTATCCCGGATGCGTGCGATTCCACAGCATGAATAGCCCGATGCCGATCAGAATCAACGGCCACATCTGGTCGATGCGGATGTAGCCGAGATTGTCCGCCAGGAACAACCCGCCGATGGACATCAGGACGCCGCCGGCGATCCGGCCACCGGTAGAGTTGGAATCCACCAGCTTGACCAGTCCGACGGCGATGAGGATCACCGGCCAGTAGGCAAACCAGGTGCTGACATGCACAATGTGGAGGTTGTCCAGCAGAAACAGCGCGCCGATGGCTACCAGGGTGATTCCCGGTATCATCGCGCCGGTTCCTCTCGGCCAAAAGGTGTCGGGGTTGTCTTTCTGCCGGTTATCGTTCGGTTCCATGGCTCCAGAGTGAAGCAGAAGCGTTCGGGAAGCCCGCCGTTTTCGGCGAACGCACCTGCTTTACCGGCGAGCGGGCCGGTTGCCGGCATGAGGCGTATGCAACGCACGGCTATTGCAGCGTCAGGGATCGGCGTTCATCGGCGGCTCAATAAACACGTGCTGGCCTTGCGTAAAACTCGCAACAAAGATCTATTAGCCGCCGATAAACGCCGATGACGCCGATGCGAACGGTGGCAGGGCCGTCTCCTACCTTGGCGCCCCTGGAACTTTCTATGAAAAGGCGGGGTTACCGCAGCCGGTGGCTGAAATGCACCATTCCGGTGGTTCCCAGCCAGCCTCGCAGTGATTTTGCGCCTCTTATTTTCAATTATTTACGGAGTTGGCGAAACGCATGCAGTGGAGCTATGCGTCAGTAGAGTAGGAACGAGCAAAAGGCAGGCAACTATGACTCGAATTTCTCTTTTTCGCCCTGTAGTGATCCTCCTGGCTGCTTCCAGCGTGATTTTGGCGCAGCAACCTCCGGTTGATCCGCAATCGGCCCCTTCCAATGGATGGCGCCGCGCCGCCGACACCCAGGCGGCTCAAGATCAGGCCGCGCCGGTCCAATCTCCGGATCCGCAACCCGTGTCGCGCGATGCCTACGGTCAGGCACAGCAACCCTGCGCCAACCGTCCTCCAGCGGCCCAGCCGCCGCGGCCGGCCTACGGCCTACCCCCGCAGGTCACCCTGAAGCCGGGCACTTTTCTGACGATGCGCATCGGCCAACGTTTGGAAGACACCAAGAATTCCGTCGGCGACACCTTCTCCGGCGCGTTGACGCAGCCCCTCGTAGTAAATGGGATTCTAGTAGCCCCGCGCGGCCAAATGGTTTACGGCCGGGTGGCTGAGGCTGCCAAAGTGAAGGGCGTACACCGCCTCGGAATCGAAGTTACCGGCATCACACTCGCGGATGGCACCCTGGCCTCGGTTCATGCGCAACTGATGTCGCGCCAGGGACCGATCCTGCCTTATGGGCATCAGCAGGAGGGCGCGATCACCACCGTTACCGCTAACGGCTCGGCAGCGCCCGCCGGCGAAACCATCGGAGTGCTGGCTACCAAGGGCCACAACAGCGTCATCTATCCGGAAACTCTATTGACGTTCCAGACGGAAAATGCGGTCACGATCGAGACCGGCAACTCCAGCGGCGCGTTCCGCTACGTCGGTCCGGACGATTACGCCCGTCCCTCCACCATGACGCAGACGGTCGCGACGCGGCCGGCTTATGTGTATGGCCCGGGATATTACGGTTATCCTTACCCCTATTACGGTTGGGGCTATCCCTATCCGTACTGGGGTCCGGTGGTCGGGTTCGGTTTCGGCTTCGGTGGATGGGGCGGGTGGCACGGCGGATTCCGCCGGTAAGTAAGTCGATAAGTCCAGTAAGATCGATTCTATCGGCAGTGTCTAAGTCGCGAGCGCTGCCGATAGAATCTTTTTATTTGTGGGCGCCTCCTCAATGTGTCATTGAGTAAACTACGTCATTCACCCCAATCCGAATCCCTAGTGCGGCCATCTCCTGCGGATAGCGCGGGTCGTCGGCCCACTCCCACGAGTCGCCGATATCCGAATTGAAGGAAATCACTACCATCAGGCGCTGGTGGTCGTCATAGATGCCCATCCAGTGCGCTTTCGTGCCTACCGCGCGCTGCCACATCCCGCCGCCGCCGCCGCGGCCCCAGCCGGGCATGGCCCAGGTGCCGAGGATCTGAAAGCGGCCGTCCAGGTCGTAAACCACGTGGAAGACGGAGTCGGCATCGTCGATCTCCACCACTTGACGGTCGGGGAAGACGCGTTTCATGCTTTCATCGAAGCGCGCGTATTCCTCTCCACCCCAGAAGTCATCGAGCATCAGGAAACCGCCGCGCAGCAGGTATTCGCGAAGGGTCTTGGCCTGCGCGTCGGTGAGCTTCCAATCGCCCATTTCGCCGGCCGCCAGCCAGGGCCAGTTGAAAAAATCGTCCAGGTCGTCGGGATTGGAGGGCTGTTCGGTGGAGCGCGCATGGACCCGGGTCAAGCGCCGGACCGCCGCCGCGAAATGCCGGTCGGCGCGCGGATAATCCTGGGTCCAACTGGTAAAGCCCTCGCGCCAGTCCATCGCGAAGCTGCCGCCGAATCGGCCGCGGCGCCCGAAACCACCGAAGAGCCCTTCGGGATGCTCGGGATACATCAGGCGTGCGAAAACCCACTCGCAGCTTTCCTGGTAATCCGGCGGCAGCGGGATTTCGTCGTACCCTTCCATGCTGGGGTACTGGCGGAATGGCTTTTGGAAGGCGTACACCGCGCCCATGACGAGGAGACCACAGCCTGCCAGGCACAAAATCCTCTGAGATTTCATAGGCGCCGCCTTGTCCGAAGGATAGCATTAGCGGGAAGGGTATGAAGGATGCTGAAGGATACTGGGTGCCCAACCGATCTGGGGGAATGGGCGTCCGCGGACGCTCCCTTACTGTCGCGGCTCTATACGTAGCTGCAAACACGAGGCAACCGTAACAGAGCCGCAACCGTAAGGGAGCGGTTGCTGGGACTGAACAGTCGGAACCCCCAAAACGGTTAAGCACCCAAGGATGCTGAAGTCAGAATGACGAGGCCCTGGGGCCGCAAGAGTTCCCATTTTTGCTCCGCGGCCGCTTCTGACTTCCATCGCCCGCGGGACGATCGAGGCGAAGACTTGCTGGAGGATAATGAAATCAGAATGCCCAAGTTTACGGAGGCCGGCGTCTTCATTCTGACTTCGCGGACCCATCAGGGGCCGCTTCTGACTTCTGACTTCCATCGCCCGCAGGGCGATCGAGGCGAAGCCTCGCTATGAACATTCTCCTGGTGGACGATGACGCCGAGCTCTGCGCGCTGCTGACCGAATTCCTGCGGCGCGAGGGCTTCACCGTGGAATGCGCTCACGACGGCCACCTGGGCCTGGAGATGGCCTTGCGGCCGGGCATCGACATGGTGGTTCTCGACGTCATGCTGCCGGGCATCGACGGCTTCGAAATTCTCAAGCGGCTGCGCCAGCAGAGCAAAGTCCCGGTGATGATGCTTACCGCCCGCGGCGAGGATGTGGACCGCATCGTGGGGCTCGAACTGGGCGCCGACGATTACCTCCCCAAGCCGTTTAACCCGAAGGAACTCGCGGCGCGTATCCGCGCCATCCTGCGACGCTATGGACCGCGGCAGCCGGTCCCTTCGAGCCGCGTGGAAGTGAACGGCGTGATGCTCGACCCCGGCACGCGCCAAGTCTTCTCCAACGGCAAACCGGTGGAACTCACCACCTTCGAGTTCGACATCCTCGAACTGCTGATGCGCTCGGCCGGCCACGTCCTCTCGCGCGATGCCCTCATGGAGAACTTCTACAGCCGCAAGGCTACGCCCTTCGACCGCTCCCTCGACATGCACATCAGCCACCTGCGCAAGAAGCTCGAAAACGGCGAGTCGCTCATCAAAACCATCCGCGGCGTGGGCTACCAGTTCGCCCGTTCGCCCGAAGACGCCGGCGCCGAATGAACACCCTGTTTGCCAAAATCCTGGCCTGGTTCGGCTGCACCATGCTCATCACCCTGGTGGGCTCGGCCTTTATTTCCGCCCTCAGTATGAACCCCAACGATTCCGATGAGCGCGCACCCTGGTCGCGCCTGATGCGCTTCCAGTTGGAAGAGGCCCGCACCGCCTATGAGACCGGCGGACGCCCCGAATTGCAGGCTTTCCTCGAGACCCTGCACCGCAACTACGACGCCCAGGGCATCCTGGCCGACGAAAAGGGCCGCGACGTTCTCACCGGCCAGGACCGCTCCAACCTCGTGCGGCGCGCACGCCTGGGCGCTCCGGGGTTGACGCTCTATCGTTTCATTCCCGTGGGCGTCGCCACACTGGCGCGCGCCTCCGGCGACGGACGCTACTGGTTCTTCTTCATCGTCCCGCGCACCTCTCTGGCGCCTTCGTTCCTGACGCCCGAGCACCTGTTCTTCCTGGGCGCGGCCGTGCTGCTGTGCTATTGGCTGGCGCTGCACCTCTCGAGCCCCGTGCGGGCTCTGCAGAAGGCGGTGGAACGTTTCGGGGGCGGCGATTTCACGGCGCGCGTGGGCTCCAGCCGCGGCGACGAACTGGGCCAGCTCGCCAATACCTTCGACCGCATGGCCGGCCGCATCGAGACCTTGCTGGCGGCCGAGCGGCGGCTGTTGCTCGACATTTCTCACGAATTGCGGTCGCCGCTGGCCCGCCTGGGCGTGGCCGTGGAACTGGCCCGCTCCGGCGAAGATCTGGAAGCCGCGCTGAATCGCATCCAAAAGGAATCCGACCGGCTGAACGCCCTCTTGAATCTGCTTCTGCAGGTGACACGCGCGGAGGGCGATCCGCGGTCGTTGCGGCGCGACCGTGTGCGCCTGGATGAACTGGTGCAACAACTGGTGGACGAATCCGCCATCGAAGCCTCCGCACGCGGGTGCCAACTGCAATACCGCCAGGGCGAGCCGGTCACGGTGGAGGGCGATGCGGAACTGCTGCGCCGCGCCATGGAAAACGTGATTCGGAATGCCATTCGGTATTCGCCCCCGGCTACCGCCGTGGAGATCACCTTGGGACGCCGCAACGGCAGCGCCGTAGTCGACGTGCGCGATCACGGGCCAGGCGTGCCCGAAGAAGCTCTGCCGCGCCTGTTCGATGCCTTTTACCGCGTGGAAAAGTCGCGCGACAGCTCCAGGGGCGGCATCGGGCTGGGGCTTTCCATTGCACGGCGGGCCATCGAACTGCACCGGGGCGGGATTCGCGCCCGCAACGCGCAGCCAGGCCTGGAAGTGGAGATGGAATTGCCCGTTGTGAAGGCCTAATCAGATGAGTGCCTTATCTGAGGGTGCTTATTAACCGGCTAATCTTTCCTCATTCTCTGGGGTTTCGTTTTCGGACCAGCGAGGCTGGTCATCGATGCATTATCGGCCCTTCCTCATGAAAGTCAAGGGTTTTCGATGTGATTGAAGAATCGGCTGGAAAAGAAATAATCGAGTGCGGGCCATTCCCCGCCGCTCTGCTACGCAGAGTACTTTAAATTTGGGGATTAGCCGGTTAAGTGCTTAACCGATCTGGTGGAACGGGCGTCCGCGGACCACTCCCTTACTTACGGTCATGGCTCAGAAAGACGCATGCGCCTGCGCACCGAGCCGTGACCGTCAGTACCTACGAAGTTGAATTCTCGCCAAAATGGCAGAATATTTTTGGCGGTGTGCGTTCCGCACAATGTTTATGCTGTTCAGAAGCATATCTGCATGGGACATGAACTCTTTCGGATTGCGGCCTGTTTGGTTCCGGCTACGCCGGGTTAGGCCTAAGTTCCAGAATTCTAATTGCAAGTTATTGATTCCACAGGCTCGCTACATGACTACAGTAGGCATGTAACCGCACTAGACAAAGGACTTAACATTTGTTTTCCGGAACTTCGGGTTAGGGAGCGGTGCTTTGCTTGTCAATACTGTCACTGTATTCTGCGAGACTCAATAGTTGCGGCAAATGGCGGCTTCACCTGCACGGGGCCATGTGGATTATGTGCGGTCCTTCGGAGGGAGGCCATCGGGCATTACTCCCGCAAAGTCCCCCCTCCCGCCAATTGCACCGATAGCCCCCGATCCGCGGTCACGCCTGCACGGACTCCCATCGGCGCGCAAGTTTCCTGAGCACCGGCTCATTCGAGGGCCATTCGTGTAAGGTAGCGGGATCGAAATCCGCTCCATTGGGCCACACAAGTGTCTCGACATCGGGATCGATTCGAACTTGATTGAACAAATCGAGATCGCGCAGCATACCGTACAGTTCGCCCGCAAGAATCGGTTGAAAATCGATCGTCTGTTCCGTGTCGTCGTCGAAACGAACGCGGATTGTGTACGGAGCAACGATGTCGAAGGACCGGACCCGATAAACTGGATGACTCATAAGCCTCCTATTTCAACGGCTCAATGGGTGCTGGCCTCCGGCCTTCCTGCAGGCGATCCTAAGCCGCTAACAACTCAGCCTCATGCAATTCCGCCCACGCCACCACCAGCCGCCACTGCCTCTTCGGCAAGGAACCACCAATCGACTCCAGCGGATCGAAACTGAAGATACCGACTTCGCCTTGGTAATACGCGTGGAAATGAGGCGCGTGGTGCGGCGATCCCGGTTCAGGCAAACATACGGATAATGATCCCGAAAAACCGGCTTAGCTCCGGCACAGCTTCATTCTACATCGCCGGCAACCGCCGTATTCTGCATACCTTGGGCCGGTGGTTCGACACAAATGTCGGACCACCCTTGGGCCATGCCTTCCAGCCCTATTTCCAGAGCGGCTTCCCCTACGATCGCGGCCAGTTGCGCACCCGCCGCGGCTGCACTTCCGAAAATTACCTATTTCGATTAGCGGCTCCCCCTACGATTGCGACCAGTGGATCCCGCAAGCCGGCGCCGCCATGGCAACCATCGGCCTCACGTGCGCCGCGAAGTAGCTCCATGGAGGCGGTCGCTGATTTGGAGCAGGTGCCGGTCGTGGTGCCCTACTGCCCCACACCCCGAACGGATTCAGCAGCGTCATTATCCCGGGGAACTCAGGTACAATCCAAAGGACGAGGGGGGAATCCGAATGAAGCTTTTCGCCGCTATGCCGGTGGCCGTTTTCGCCGCGCAGCTCGCCGGCGCCCAGGCGCCCGAGGTCAAAACCGCGGAGCAGGTCTACAAGAACATCCAGCAGCTCAAGGGCACGCCCGCCGATCAGTTGAACGCCGCCATGCAATTCATCTCCGTCTCTCTCGGGGTGGAGTGCGATGCGTGTCACGTGGCCGGAAAGTTTGACGCCGACGACAAGAACAATAAGAAGACCGCCCGCGAGATGATGGCCATGACCGCGGCCCTCAATAAAGACAGCTTCCGCGGCCGGCAGGAAATCACGTGCTATACCTGCCACCGCGGATCGTTACATCCGGGCTCCGTACCGCCGGTACAGGATTCCGATACGCCTGCGCATCCCAACACGCCAGCCGCGCCGGCAGCAGCCGCAGCCCCGGCGCCCACGGTCGACGATATTATCGCCAAGTACCTGGCGGCCGCCGGCGGCGCCGATACCATGAAAACCATCACCAGCCGGGCCATGAAAGGCACCCTGATGGCCATGGGCAGCGAAACCGCGATCGACCTGTACACCAAGGCCCCCAACAAGCGCGTCTCCATCTCTCATGTGTCGCCCACGAGCGACAGCTATACCGCGTTCGACGGGAGCGTCGGCTGGCTGGGCACCACCGGCCGCGCGGCGCGCGAAATGTCCCCCACGGAGGCTTTCGCCGCTTCGCTCGACGCCGATTTCTACCTGGTGGCGCATCTGAAAGAGCTTTTTCCGCAGATCCGCCGCGGCCGCCCGGCGGACGTAGCCGGCGCGAAGTGCGAAACCATCAGCGCTACCAAACCCGGCCAGCCTGCGGTGGTTTTCTATTTCGACCAGAACACCGGCCTGCTGCAGCGGATGGTGCGCTTCGCCGAGACTCCCATGGGCCGCATGCCTACCCAGATCGACTACGCCGACTATCGCGAACTGGACGGCGTGAAGACTCCGTGGCGCTGGACGCTCGCCCGCACCAACGGCCGCTTCACCATCCAGCTCAAGGAAGTGAAAAACAACGTGGCCATCGACGATGCGATATTCGCCAAGCCCCAAGGCGAAGTGAAATAGCGGCGCCGTGGGGCGGGCTTCAGCCTAATGCCGCAAGTTTTTTGAGCCGCGTAGTCCACTGATACGAAGCGAGATTGAGCGCTGGACATTTCTGCTCCACGGCGGTATAAGTAATCGGATGGCTCTCAAGTTC